>Ga0307974_1003619_pt1 | contig 11112 bp, 10 predicted proteins | sample OrgLakmetagen784_FD_201812 | JGI IMG/M metagenome (GOLD analysis project Ga0307974, IMG submission 201812) | Saline water microbial communities from Organic Lake, Antarctica - #784 | ecosystem: Environmental > Aquatic > Non-marine Saline and Alkaline > Saline | place: Antarctica: Organic Lake... | reverse complement strand
GTGGAGCAGCAAAACATACTTCAACATCAATAACAAATACCGCAGCAGGAAACTTAACCTCTGTAGTGCTTCAGGACTCTCTTGTAGAGCTTCAAGAAGATATTGATACCAGAGCATTAGCTAGTGGATTAAGTGACCATATAGCGGACACAATAGACGCTCACGATGCTTCAGCGATAAGCAATGTTGCAGCAGGAAATATAATAGCAACAGATGTTCAAGCAGCGTTAAACGAGTTAGATACTAAGAAATATATAGCAGCAGATTTTAACAGTGATTACGATACTAGATTAGCTACAAAAGATACGGATAATTTATCAGAAGGTGCTACAAATCTTTACTATACAGATGCAAGAGCTAACGTAGAAGCAGGAGATATTTCAAACACTTCTTTTGGCTTCATCAATAATACAACAATCGCAGCAAATATTACAGGATTAGCTTTTAACCAAGCTAGTGTTCGATCTTTTACAGCTTATGTCGGGATTGATAGATCTGGTGACGGTTTTTACGAAGAGTACGAAATAAATGGTATAAATAAAGGGACGGATTTTGACATTAGTTTAGAAAGTGTTGGAGATGATACGGGACTAGAGATTTCTATTACAACATCAGGTCAGGTACAATATACAAGTTCTAACCTAACTTCGGGAGGAGTTTTAAAATTTAGAGCAAAAGTTAACTCTATTTAAACTTGACACATAAACAAAAGCATGATAAAGTTAAAGTAGAGATTACACAAAGGTTAACAAATGAGTGAATTTAATAAAAAGAATGGAGAACTAGACTTTAGTAATATAAAGCAAACTCAGTTAGGTTCGGGCAACGTAATGCGCGCCTCTTTCTCTGAACTTCAGTCGGGATTAAGAACGCTTGATACTAACGCAATTTTAAAAGACGCGTATACACATTTTACGCAGATTTTAAATGCTGACGATTTGCCGACAAAAGTAGAATATTGGCAAGCTACTTCTCCTAGTAAATACGAGATTACGTGTGTCAGAGATATAAGTTCAAACCTTTTAGATACTTATATCATCTTTGAGGAGTATATTAGTAAACGAACAATCTTATTGTACTACGACGTAGACGGTAATGGAACAGCTCCGGGGATAGCTGACGAGGAATATCCTGTAGCTATTATAGAAAACGACAGCGCATTTGTTGTGGCATTATCTACATTTACAGTTTTAAAAACCCTATCTGATTACTTTGTAGTAAGAAGTGTAGGCGGAGCATTATATACAAAAGTTGAAGTACAATTTATGCAGTTCGGAGAAACATCTCCAATTAACGTAGGAACTACAGGGTTTACTTCGACACAAACAAAAGTAGGAACAAGTTTCAAAGTTGGCGAAGTTTTTCTCGACTATGATGTTGACGGAAACACCTTATATAATGGAAATAAACTAAAAGGACTATTATATAATCCTTATACTGCAAGTTTTGACGTAGTAAACACTATGTCTCAAATAACAAGTCTTACGGACATAGAATCTAACCAAACAAACGGAACACAAGTAACAAGAATTGTAGATGAAAATGGAAATGCTTTTAGGTTGACTAGGGAAAATAATGACCCAGATAACGGAGACATTCACGATTCCATTAGACTAGGAAATCAGGAAAGTGAACTAACTTTTACTAAGAACGATAGTGAGAATAAACAGGCTGCTGATGTAGTGACACTTAACAAGTTATTAGATATCCCACATGATGATATAGAAATTACTCAGTTTAACTTAGACGGAGAACCCGAGATAATTGAAATAAAAGAAAATGGAGTTTTAAAAAGAACACTAACTCTTACATATAACGCTGAAGGTGATTTTCAGAGAGTGATAAGGACATAAATGAGTAAACAAGTTAAACCTAAAAAAAAGATTGTATTTAACCCTTTAACAGGTGAATTCGATATAATTACAGATAATAACTTTTCGTATGAGGGAGTACCTACTTCTAAAGTATTAAGTATCAGAGAAAATAACCAAATGACGATTCATGAAGAATTTAACTTAGAAGGAGAGTTACGTTTAGACGGAAGCTTTATCCTAGAGGACTAAAAAATGGCAAGAATTAGAATGACAAGTACCGCAGCATCTACAATACCCACACCTCCTACAGGTAAATCTACTATTTTTTTAGATTCCGCAGACTTGTCTTTTAAGGCAAAATTATCTGACGGTAGTTTTATTCCTATATCTACAACAGTAGAATTTATACAAGACACTTTTGCTGATTTTCTACAAGACTCTTCGACCGTTAATTTTATTTCTGACGATGCTGGAAATACCGCATCTTTAGAAGTTATACAAACAGCTTTGGATGTTTTTTTAATTCCTGTAACACCTTCTGGTAACTTAACTTCCGATAATGTGGGAGATGCTCTTAACGAGCTTCAGTCTAGCATTGATAGCTCCGGAGCATCTTTTGCAGACCATATTGACGGAGGACCGTCTAAACATGATGCCACTGAAATTGACTATGAGTTAGTAGATGGAAGTAAAATAGATATACAAACATCTTCGGACAACCTAGAAACCGCTGTAAAAGATCTTGACGATAATAAATTATCTGTAAATGGAAATAATACAATGCAGACAGACCTCGATATAGGAGGAAATAGCGTATCAAATGTAAGCCTTGTTGACGGAAGAGATGTTTCAGTAGATGGAACAAAGTTAGATACGATAGAGACCGGGGCTAAAGATGATCAAACAGCTTCAGAAGTAACAGTAGTACCATCAGGAAACCTTGTTTCTAATAACGTACAATCCGCTTTACAAGAACTTCAGGGTGATTTTGATGGACTATCTTCAGTAGCTAGTAGTGGAGATCACTCTGATCTAACTTTAGACGACGGAACTAATCCCCACTCGACAACTAAAGCAGATGTAGGATTAGGAAGTGTAAATAATACAAGCGACGAAAATAAACCAATTAGTACGCAGACTCAGACAGCTCTAGATAACAAACAGCCTTTAGATTCAGACTTAACAGCTATATCAAACCTAATAGGATCGGGAATTATTACCAGAACTGCTACAGGAACAGCGGTAGTTAGGAGTATTCTAGGAACTTCGAGTAATATCGTTGTAGTAAATGGAGATGGTGTTTCGGGAAATCCTACTATAGATCTTCCTAATCTAGGATCAACAAGTACTGTAGGTTCTGCGTCACAAACCATCACGCTCACGACAGATACAAAAGGAAGGATTTCTAGTAAAGTAGCTCAAGCCATTAATATAACTTCTTCTCAAATATCAAATTTTGCTACTACTGTAAGAAGTACAGTATTAACTGGATACTCTACAGGAGCTTCTGCGGCGATAGTAGCAACAGATTCAATATTAAACGCTTTTGGTAAAGCTCAGGGACAAATAAATTCCTTGTTTAGTAGAAATATAAATACAGGAACAGGACTTCAAGGAGGAGGAGATTTAACTGCAGATAGAACCTTGTCTTTAACAGATACCGGAGTTGTAGCAGGTACTTATGGAAGTACTAGCAAACTGGTTACTGTTGCAATAAATTCAAAAGGTAGAATAACCTCTGTGGTAGAAGTGTCCAACAGAAAACAAGCTGTTGCAGCCGGAGTTAACATAGGAAGCGCGTCGAGTGCAGCTAATCAGAATTTTCAAATAAACCTTTCTTCTTTTAACCATGAGGTAGGAGATACTATAAGGTTAGGAAATTCATATGTTAGAGGAGATTTTGATAACGACGGTACTGAATTTATTTCAGTAGGAATAGGAAGTACAGGAGCTGCTAAAACAGATTTAGGAGTAAATGGTTATAAAGATAGTAGTATATTTGCAACTGATGGGAGTACAATTGACCAAACCTACACAGTAGTTGATATAGGATCAGGTGTTCCCGGACTTCAGATATTCATATCTCCTAGTTCGACTGTCAATGCAGACGTAGGACTTCCTAATGGATGGTGGTGGCAGTTTAAAGTAGACATACTCATAGGATTATAAAGGATACAAAATGTTTTTTTTGTTTATAGAAGGTAAATTTTCAGGATACACTAACACAGATAACCCTGATGTAGGACAATTCTACGTCATACCTAAGGAGTTTATAAATGGATATAATATACCCGTATTAGATGCTGAAGGAATTTTAAGATTAGTAGAACCTAACACCTTAGAACACTTTGAACTAGACCCAGAAGCTTATATAAAGCATAAGATAGAAAGTAGTATATCTTTCGGAAACTCTTTAATAGTTGAATATGCCACAGCAAATGTACTTATAGGAATAACTCAAGCAGGAAAAACCCGAGAAGTAGTCGATTATTTTCAAGAAATAGTTAGATATATACAAACTGGATCTTTATACGAAACACTTAATTCAGTAGAAAGTTTACTGGCTTCAGAGATTCCCGAACAACTTAGTCCATTTGTAACAAGGGAAAAGTTAGAAGATTTTAAAACAAAAATACAGAGATATCTTACAACATAAGGAGTAAAGATGCCGTACCTAGACATAGTAACTACCAAGTCAAAAAAGAATTTTGCATTTTTTAGTTGGCTTATAATGTGGTGGACAAAAAAAGATATATCTCATGTTGCAAGAAAAGCTACTATCGGAGGAGAAGTAATGTACTACCAAGCAAGTGAAGGTAAAGTCAATTATGAACACTCTCGATTCTTCAACAAAAACATGAAATAGTCCGAGAATATAGAATAGAAGTGTCTCAAGAAGTATACAATAATATAGTCATCGAATGTTTATATGAATGCGGCGGAAACTATGGATCAGCTCAAAATGTTGGCATAGCTATGGTAGACATTGGAAACAAGATAGGTTGGAAAGTGGACAATCCTTTTAGAAAAGGTAGAATATGTTCGGAACTAATATATGCAGTAGCATTTAAAGATATAATACCCGAACTGGATTATGATGAAAATACAATTAAACCTCACGAAATAGAAGATATAATCAATAAGCATTATGTAGAAATAGACAATGTCTATAAACTAAAGGTAGAAAAATGAAAACAACAGACAAAAAGAAAGCGTTTATAGAAGGTCTTAAAGCGGTCTCAGAAAAAAGAGCCGACGAAAGGCAATTAGGTGAAATGCAAAGAAGAGCTGCTCCCGATGCTTCTCAAAACTTAGCCAAAGGTTCTCTAGACAGCGACGCCCTGACCGTAAAAGGTGACATGAAAAGTGCCGATGTTTCAAACAACATGAGACAAGCTACTATGTCAGGTGACGATCACGTTAAGAAAATTGCCGACATTAGAATGAAAAATAAGTTAAGATCTTCGTTTAAAGCAGCAGCAGAAAGCGGCGATAAGTCTATGATGGATCAATTAAGAAAAGTAGCAGGAAACCTTAAGAAAGGCGCTTCTGGAGGTTTAAAAGCTATTCCAGTTGTAGGAGCATTAGGCGCTCTTATGGGAGCTGACGATGCCTCTGCAGCCATTCCGGGGTTAGATACGGCAGATAGTGCAGGTATGTCCGCAGGTGCTGAGAATCAAATGCTTGCTGAATATGACGCAACGAAAGACTATAATAACTCTCAAGCAAAGAAAGACCGTTTAGCAGCACTAGCTAAATTAGCGAAATCACGCAAAGAATAAGAATAATGAGGGGTCAACTGACCTCTTTTTAACAACTATATATGATGGAACTTTATTCCACAGGAGATTATAATGGACAAAATGGGAAAAAAGGCTAAGTTATTGAAAATGCTTGCCGAAGAAATGATGGGTAACGATAAAGAAGAGTCTATGGAGAAGCTTCACGGTATGCTCGGAATGGATAAAATGAGCAGTTCTGAAAGCAAATGCGAAATGGACGACATGGAAGATATGAGCGAAGAAGCTCCAATGAAAGCTACAATCATGGCAAAAGACGAAAAAGGATTAATTGAAGGCGCTAAGAAGCTACCAGAAATCCTAAGTAAAGCCGAAGCATTTAAAAAGCTAAGATTTGCCGATAAAAAGAAGAAAAAGTAATCTAGTCAAATCTGACAATACTCTCTTCTTCAACTAATTAACAAGGAATAAAATGGCAAGAATATTAACTGGCAACAAGATGATAAATTCTGTGAGAAAAAGAACATTTGTTCCGGATGATACTAGTGTGTTTACAGATGATGACATATTGGAAATCATTGATGAAGAGATGAACGTACAGGTCTTAGAGAAGCTACAAATCCTTCACGGTGACAACCTTACCGTAACTATAGATATTCCTAGATCAGAAGATGGGTCATATAGAATGCCTGACAGAGCTTTAGGAAATAAGCTACGAGATGTTTCAATAGTACAAGGACAAAGACTTTACGAACTAGCTCAAATTAGTGTCGGATCTTTACCAGACTATAATAACGGTAACTTTGCCGAATATGACATGAATCTTTTTTACATCGAAAATAACAAAGTAAAAGTTATAAACAATGCCCGAGCTTATGATAGTATCAGAATGCGGTTTTATATTCGCCCTAACGTACTTACTAAATTAGATCAAGCCGGAATTATAAACTCTATAGTAGTTGATAAAAGCGCTAATACTTTAACACTAGGTTTATCTCAAGTAGGTAGAAATTTTACTTCTACGAAACAATACGATATAGTAGCTTCAAGAAGTCCTAATAAAATACAAGCATATGGACTTGACGCAGTTTCAGTCTCTACGGGATCTACTGGAATTGTAGTATTTAACTTAGATGACGTTACAGATCATGCAGATCTTATTGTAGGAGATTATGTAACTCTAGCAGGAGAAACTCCTGTGCCGAACATCCCAACAGAAATGCATCCTCTATTAGCTCAAGCAGCAGCAGTAAACATCCTTGAAAGTTTAGGTGATACAGAAGCTTTACAAAATGCAGCAGCTAGAATGGACAAAATGAGCCGATCCGTACAAGTTCTTATTGACAACAGAGTTGAATTAGCGCCGAAAAAGATCCGTCCTAGAAATGGTGTTTTAGCTAATGGTAGAAATGGAAGACGAGGGAATAGATAATGAGTCGTGCTAATATAATTAAATGTTCAGGACTTCGTACTTTTTCAAACGAGTTAGACGTAGAACCGGGATCATTAAGAGAAGCCTTGAATGTAAACGTAGATGAGAAAGGTGTTATAACGCCAAGACGCGGATTTAACGATTTCTCGAACCCTACTAATAATACTGAATCAACAGCTACAGGTTTTGTGTCGCAAATTATGGAATATAAAAATGCGATTATAAGACAGTATAGTAACCAATTAGAATACGAAGATAGTAACGGTGTTTTTCAACCAATTGACGGAACTTTTGTCCCGGCTTTAGAAGGTTTTAGAACTAAGTGGCAAGAAGCTTCTTCAAACCTATATTTTACCTCAGATGAAGGTATTAAAAAGATTAGTGTCGCAAATAGAGCGGCATTAACCGCAGACATGGTAGTAGATGCAGGTGGTTTAAAAGCAGGATATGCTTCAGGTAAAATAGTACCTACAGTCGGTGGATTTTTACCGCCTAGTTCAAAGGTTGCTTATAGAGTAGTTTTTGGAACAAAAGATGCGTCGAATAATTTAATCGAAGGAAGTCCTAGTTCAAGATTTGTTGTTACTAGTTTCTCAGAACCAGTTGTAACTTTTGAAAAGTCGAGCATTACTTTTTCTACTGCTCCCGGTGATGTAGTTACTAACGGAGACTATATAGTTTATCATACTAAGAATGCTAAACATACAATTTATTTTGATACTGACGGATTGGCTACAGAACCTCAAACCGCCGACACTATCGGATCAACTTATATTAAAGTAGCAACGCCAACATCTGACGTAAATTCCACTTTAGCAAATGTTACTGCCAATGTTTTAGCAACTAATTTACCTAACTCGACAATAACTCTGCAAGGTACAGATACCGTTTTAATAACTTCAACAGAAGTGGCTGATTTAACTAATATTTCTGAAGCAAAAGATAAAGACGGAGTACCTATTACAACTAGAGTCCAAGCTGTAAATGTAACAGAAGGAAAAACAGTAAACGGATCAAGTGCTAACGTATCAATAACTGGAGTCGTGCCGAATGATGCGACAATAGAATATTTTTACCAAGTATTTAGAACTGGAACTATCTCAACATCCCCGGGACTTTCTTTAAACGAGATTGATCCGGGCGATGAGATGAATATTGTTTATGAATCAGGACTTACTCCTGCAGAAGTATCTTCAAAAGAGTTTACTTTTATTGACAATACTCCCGAATCTTTTAGAGCAGAAGGTGCACCGCTTTATACTAATGCTGTTACAGGTGAAGGTATCTTACAAGCTAATGAAGCTCCTCCAATTGCTACTGACATTGAACTATTTAGAAACTACACGTTCTATGCAAACACTAAACAACGTCATAAACTAGACTTTACAATAGTCTCAATAGATAATTTTATCTCAAGCTCCACTCGTTTTATTGTCGGAAATTCTGACATTAGTCGATACTACACTTTTACAGGTGTAGCAGAAGTAAGAAATATCACTATTGATGCTGCTCCTACGAATGGAGATTATATAAACCTATTTTCTGCTAACGATTTACGTCAATACTACGTATATTTTGGAACTTCAACAGACGATCCAGAAGTAGCAGGAGCTGTTGGATACCGCGTAGGTACTACGGGATTAACTACAGCAGAAATAGCCGATGAAATAGAAGCGGTTCTTTTAGACAACGTAGATTTTAACTTGTCCGTAGCTTCAAATGTTATCGCCTTTACTCATACAAATAACGGCTATACTACAGGTATAACTAACGGTGTAGGAACGGACATTACAATAGCTCTTCCTTCTACTGACGGTATTGGAGAACTTGCAGGAACTGACGAAGGTGGAGATGTTTTACTTTCAGGACTAGTTTCTGTCGGACAATCTATTGATGAAACGGCTAGAAGTCTTGTTAAAATTATTTCTCAAGACACAGCTTCTCCTGTTAACGCATATTATTTAAGTAGTAGTGAAGATTTACCGGGAAATATCCTATTAGAAGCTAGGTCATTGGAAGACAATACTTTTTTTATAAGTATCGAAGAAGATAGTGATCCTGCAATAGGTGATGAATTTACTCCGACGATACCTTATGCAAGAGACATTACAAGTTTCACTGGAGACGGCGGAACAACTATAATTAACAAAGTAGCTCACGGCTACAGTACAGGAGATAGAATTTTTGTTGGATACTTTAAAGACCCGAGTCAGCCTACAGATCCTGATTCTTTTTCCGGTGTTTATACTATCACTATAGACGGTTTAGATAGATTTATAATAGATGTTCTTACTCCAAATACAGTAACAGCGTTTTCTCCGGCTTTCTCGACTATATTTAGTCCTGATGTAGAGTCTGACAATGAAACTAAATCAAACCGTATATATTTTTCAAAACGAAGTCAACCAGAAGCGGTTCCTTCTATAAACTTTATAGAGGTCGGTACTCAAGATGGTGAAATACGTAGAATACTTGCATTACGGGATAATCTGTTTATACTTAAAGACGATGGTATTTTTATATTGTCGGGAACTTCTGCTCCAGATTGGTCAGTTAGGCTTCTTGACAGCACTAAAATTATTGCAGCAGATTCAGCAGTTGTTTTAAATAACCAAATCTATTGCTTAACCGAACAAGGAATTACTAGAATTTCTGACTCAGGTGTTGGAGTAATTAGTCGCGGAATTGAGAACTTGATTGATGACATTACTAATAAGGATTTTGAATTTTCCCCTAAAACTTTTGGGATAGCCTACGAAAATGATAGAGCTTATATCCTTTTTATGCCGTCAAAAGAAGCCGATTCTTCTGCTACTCAAGCATTTAGATATAATATCTTTGAACAGACTTGGACTAGGTGGGAATATGAAGCTACGTGCGGATATGTAATATCTAGAAGTAATAAACTATTTTTAGGTAACGGCGATAGAAACTATATTAGTCGCGAAAGAAAAAACGATAATAGAACAGATCATTCAGACCGCAACTTTTCCGCAACTATATCTGCAGCAGGTGTTTTAGGCACTAAGCTTCAAGTAAGTTCTTTAGTCGGAATTAAACCAAATGATGTAATAGTCCAACAGCAAGATGTTACAATAGATTTTATCAATAGTCGTCTTCTTAAAAAAATGGATGCTTTTGATACAGGAATTGTTGCTCCAACAAGTTCGACTATGTTCGACTCTTTCAAAGCAACGGAAGGTAATAATTTAGCTAATATTATGCAAGCTATAAATGACCATTTACGAACTCTAGATCCTGTTAATGTTACAGTCAAGAATTTCACACTAAATAACCTTAGAGCTAATACGCAGCTTTTTGTTGACGAGTTAAACTCTTCGGCTACAATAACTTCTATTAAGACTTATAAAGATCCGTACACAGTGTTTTTTGAAGCTTATATAAGGTCCGTAGACGTTACTAGAAACCAACTTGAACTACATACTAACCGTCCTTTTGTAGAAGGTTCTATCGAAGTATATAAAGGCTATTCTCGCGTAATTGAATGGAACCCTCAACACTTTGGAGATCCTTCGGCACTTAAACAAATTAGCTACATAACTATAATGTTCGATCAAAACAACTTTTACGAAGCAGTTGCTAAATTTGCTTCCGATGCTTCACAAGCTACAAATGAAGTAGTTTTTAAAGGCAAAGGAATTGGATATTGGGGAGACCTCCCTTGGAGTGATCCTAATCATTATTGGGGCGGAGTTGGAAACGATATTCCATTTAGAAACCCTGTACCTCGCGGTAAGCAGAAATGTCGATACTTGTCACTAACTTTTGAGCATAGAAATGCAAGAGAAGAGTTTAGAATAGTAGGAATAAGCGCCGAAGTAAGAGCAATTAGCGGTCGTGGATATAGAAACCTTGGGTAATATTCCATATTCCAATATGCAATAATAGGAGCAAAATGAAAATTAATAACGTAACTCAGATAATGTCAGATTCTTTAGGGTCTGACAATGAACAAATAGCAGGACAATTAGGAAGTATCCTAAACCCTTTTATGCAGCAAGTAGTTGAACTATCTGACGGTAGAGTTGACTTTGAGAACCGAGTAGAGAATCTTATCGAAATAGAAATGACAGTAGACGCTTCAGGAGTTCCGGTGCTTAACAAT
>Ga0307974_1003614_pt1 | contig 11122 bp, 11 predicted proteins | sample OrgLakmetagen784_FD_201812 | JGI IMG/M metagenome (GOLD analysis project Ga0307974, IMG submission 201812) | Saline water microbial communities from Organic Lake, Antarctica - #784 | ecosystem: Environmental > Aquatic > Non-marine Saline and Alkaline > Saline | place: Antarctica: Organic Lake... | reverse complement strand
AAGCGTCCCTTCGGGGCCACTGGTGCTGCTGCTGCTGTTGCTGCTGCTGCCAGGCCTGCTGCTGCTGCTGCTCCTGCCGGGGGGGCTGCTGGTGGCGCGCGGTGGGCTGCTGGGGGCGGGGGGAGGCTCAGGGGGAGCCGGAAAGCCCAGTCCCAAAAACTGGGCACTCATCGCTCACAAAATATATATTTTCACACCTTCCCGCACGTCACGCACCCCAAAATTAAATAATTATTTTAGCTTCCCGCAGTCACCCTGCAGGGTCAAAAAAGATATTTATGCGGGGTGATATAAGGGTTGTACGGTACCTACAAAAAGGTACAAAGTGTGCAAGCTGCGCTGTGAGGTCATGCACTGCAAGTGGGATTTATGAGCTTGTGGGCCATTGTAAGTATGTGGGCCATTGTAGGTTGTTGTAAGTGAGTGGGCCATTGTAAGTTGTTGTAAGCACGTGGGCCATTGTAAGTTGTTGTAAGTATGTGGGCCATTGTAAGTTGTTGTAAGTAAGTGGGCCAATGTACGTTGTCGTAAGTATGTGGGCCATTGTAGGTTGTTGTAAGTGAGTGGGCCATTGTAAGTTGTTGTAAGTATGTGGGCAATTGTAAGTTGTTGTAAGTATGTGGACCATTGTAAGTTGTATGAGCGTGTGGGCCATTGTAAGTATGAGCGTGTGCGCCATTGTAAGTGCTGCCCACCACACTACACTGATTAGGGGTCGTACAGATTTTTTGGAGTATCGCATCGGAGTTTGTCAAATGCGTAAGCCACTTAAGCCTGCACCTGACAAACGGCAAAAATGCATGCATGCACGCAATTAAGTACTGCATGATAATGCCGAAGACGTCACTTTACGCTCGATAGAAGGGCAGCACTGCAGGCCTTGCTCAAACGATTCAAGTAAAACAACTTTGATACAATAAGATGAAACGAGCATTGGGTTATAGCTATGATACAAAAAGATGAAATGAACATTGAGTTATAGTTATGGTACAATAAGATGAAATGAGCATTGAGTTATAGTTATGGTACAATAAGATGAAATGAGCAATGAGTCTAAAGATACGTACCAAACGACGAAGCCCATGGCCGCGCTGTGCATAGCACACTGCATCGTTTGGGTTGATCAGAAGGGCATTATTGAAGTCCTCCACACAGCCACTGAGGTCATTCAGCGCGCGCCGGCACTGCCCTCGATTCCTGTGGGCAGTTTTGACACACGTGGTGTAAAAATAAAGCACGTCCTTGCAACCTTGGTTCGTTTTTAGATTCACTTTGCCCTCATCGCATCAGACATGGACAGCACATAGCAAGACGGGTTTGAAAGCCTGCAGCACTCTTTAGCCTTGCAGATGCACTTCATCAGGCTATATCGCACTTGCAAAAGTGCTCCAAGGCAAGAAAGGGTGGTTGTTCCTAGCACACTTTGAGATAATTGCTCCTAGCACACTAAGAGATACATGGTCCAAACCGACCAAGATGGCATTGGTAGTATTGATAGCCGCAGCTCAACCTGGCCTTGTCGAGACCGACCAAGATGGCATTGGTAGTATTGATAGCCACACCTCAACCTGTTGTAGGGCTGGCCAGGACCACATACCTTTAGGGTTCGGCCAGAACCGTACATATACACCGTATATTTGGTGATTTCCCTGCCACAAAATACCATGTATACACCGTATTTATATGGTTCTGGCCAACCCTGCATATTTTTGATATGATTGCAGTGCTTTTGGCTGGGAAGCCTCCTATTGCACAGCCAAAATGCTGTTTAAATGCCGTTCCAGCCACTTCAACAAAGATATCTGCGCTTCGAGGAAAGCAAAAATATGCATGCGGCGTACCTTTTCATGCGGCAACCTTGACAGGTCTATCCATCTCTAGCTACTATGATACGAGCACTATGATACTATGATACGAGCACTATGATACTATAATACAAGCACTATGTTACGAGCACTATGATACAAGCACTATGATACTATGATACGAGCACTATGATGCGAGCACTATGATACTATGATACAAGCACTATGATATTATGATACAAGCACTATGATACGAGCACTATGATACGAGCACCATGATACTATGATACGAGCACTACGATACTATGATACTATGATACAAGCACTATGATACTATGATGCGAGCACTATGATACGAGCACTACTATACCATGATACGAGCACTATGATACGAGCACTATGATACGAGCACTATGATACTATGATACGAGTACTATGATACTATGATACGAACACTGTGATACGAGCACTATGATACTATGATACGAGCACTATGATACTATGATACGAGCACTATGATACTATGATGCGAGCACTATGATACTATGATACGAGCACTATGATGCGAGCACTATGATACTATGATACAAGCACTATGATACAATGATACAAGCACTATGATGCGAGCACTATGATACGAGCACTATGATACTATGATACAAGCACTATGATATTATGATACAAGCACTATGATATTATGATACAAGCACTATGATACGAGCACTATGATACTAAGATGCGAGCACTATGATACGAGCACTATGATACGAGCACTATGATAAAAGCACTATGATACTATGATACAAGCACTATGATACGAGCACTATGATACAAGCACTATGATACTATGATACGAGCACTATGATACGAGCACTATGATACTATGCTACGAGCACTATGATGCGAGCACTATGATACGAGCACTATGATACGAGCACTATGATACAAGCACTATGATACTATGCTACGAGCACTTTGATGCAAGCACTATGATACTATGATGCGAGCACTATGACACTATGATACGAGCACTTTGATACGAGCACTATGATACAAGCACTATGATACTATGATACGAGCACTATGATACGAGCACTATGACACTATTATACGAGCACAGGCCCTGACCTGAAGTACTCGGCAGTTTGAGGGGCCAATTTCACCGCCTGGTTGAAATCCGCCAGTGCCTTGGGCAGGTCGCCCTTGTTCTGAGAGGTGCAAGGTGAGTAGAAGCAGACTTGCCGACGAGTGCAACGTAATGCAGCAGATTTGTTGTATGACACCACCTGGTCAAGTCTGCCAGCGATTGCAAAAGATTAGGGATGTCCAGAACTGTATATGTTCACCGTATATGACGGTATATTCGGTGATTTTTCTGCCACAAATACCGTATATACACCTTATATACATGGTTCTGGCCAACCCCTCAAAATATACACAGCTTCCACCTTACAGAGTATGCCTTCCCATGTAAAATGACTAAACGTTGCTTCTGTAGAAATAACTAGAGTTTTACCTAGAGTATTGACTAAAGTATGCCTTTTGATATACAGAATGTCCAAACGTTGCTTCTGTAGAATTAACCAGAGTGTTAACTAAAGCATTAACTAGAGTAATAACTAAAGTATTAATTATAGTATGCCTTCTGATGTACAATATGTCCAAACGTTGCTTCTGTAGAATTAAGTACCCCAAAGAAAGGCATGTTGATCGTGAGTACGTTTTTGCTCATTTATTGCACGTGCAGAAAACACTTTTAGAAACACGCAAACACAAATACATATTGTGTGTACTACTTAGGTACACGCAAATACTTATTGTGTGTACGTGTTTGTTCATTTGATGCATGTGCAAAAAATGCTTATAAAAAAACCATACTTATATAAAAACCACATACGCACAAACACACGCACCTACTCACACACATTGAAACACACACACACACACCGGCACACAAGCATACCTGGTACAGCATGCCTCGTGCGTTGTAGGACAGAGCACAGTTGGAATCCACAGCAATAGTGGCACTGAAGTCTTCAAGAGCTTGGCTGTGGCTGCGCACGTATAAGCAGTAAAAGGGTGAAGCGGGGATTCCGTGATTCAGTGAGTGTTTACCATGTCAGTCAGGGCGCTATTACATAAACAAGGAGTTCAGCGCTCTAATGGTAGAGAGTTGACTTGATCATGTATTATTGATGGATGGCCAGAATGACGCATGCAGGGTAGGCCTGAATGCCTGGAGCATTGGCTACGCAACTTGCAGACAAAAACTAAACGGTTTGCTTCTTCGTGTGTCAAGTGACGCTCATGGCATGTGACCAGGACCGTACATTGACTTACCGCTATGACCTTACACATGGACACCTACTGTCATAACCACACTTAAGACATCTTATGTAATGACCATACACATGGACACTTACTGCCATGACCACACTTGAGACATCTTATGTAATGACCATACACATGGACACCTACTGTCATGACCACACTTGAAACATCTTCTGTTATGACCATATTTAAGACATCTTCTGAAATGACCATATTTAAGACATCTTCCGTCATGACCATACACGAGGACATCTTCCCGCACAAGTTCCGCATCATATATTTCATGTCTTTTATACATATTCTGGCCAACCCTGAATGCATCAATCTTTTATACATCTTTTATCTCTTATGTCTATTCATATCTTTCATTTAAATTCATATCCTTCATATCTTCTGTCTTTTATACATACTTTGGCCGACCCTAAATGCATCAATGATGGCTGGCAGAAATGCTAGTTGCTATAAGCAACGCAATGCTGAAACATCTTTACCGTTTATGCTTTTTCCTTTTGATATTTCCTGCTCCATCACCAAGTTTTCTCATGAAAATATCTCACTCCAGCTCTTGGATCAAATGGACACAGGCAGTGCTTGCTCTCTAGCATGCTACTGTATACTCAAAAACACGTATTCATACTCGTAAGCATTACTCATAAACACTTACAAGACTCATAAACATTCGCTCATAAACACGTCCTCAGCTTGTTACACAGCTCATGGATGAAAAGGACAAATTGGACAAATAGGACGAATACACAGCTTGCAGACAAAGAGAACAAATAGGACGAAAAGGACCAAATAATTCCAATGTCTCACTTGCCCTTTCATCTGTGTCAAATGACGCTCATGGCGTATGATATGCAGGAGCATGCTTAAACCAACATTGATACGTTCACATATACACACACACATATAGATGGTCGCCCACGTGAAAACCACACCCTACCAATCTCACTTAGCTCTCCACCCAATTCAAAGCCCCCTATACCTCATCTGATTGCAAGATACTTGGTGTCATATCTAAATCATTGACATTTGCCGGAAATTTGGCATTCTGGGGGGATCTGTGGGCCTGCTGCGTAACTTGCACCCACTTTGGCAGGGAAAATGTGCATTTCTGAACTTGCCCCGATCCACCTCTGCTTCAGGATATAAGCATTATAAATGTCATATAACAATGCTGCAATGTCAAATTAGGGGCAGGGGTACTGGGAATGCCGGCGAGTAGAAGGCACTCGCACAAGGGACACAGGGGAAGAAGACAAAAAAATCTGTTGCTCCTTACCTACTGCGGATTTCAGCCCGGTTTTGCTCTCAGTGTTGCTGCCAATTCATACGCGTCAAATTAAATTTGAATGGGGCCAATTAATGGCCTGTGCAAAAAGCGGTGTGGTTTTTCCTGAGTGCCGCAGCACAGTTTCTGTGTTGCACTCGCGACCACAGCTGCTCCCGTCCCCAAACTCACACCAAATATGCTGGTCAGTATACTTAATTTTGCGGCCAAACAAACAATGGTTTATGAAATTCAGAGGGTGCGGATTGGTGGATTGTGTGGAGAATAGTGCCTTACAAACATTTTTCGCCCAAATATCTCCCCAGCCTCTGTACCTCTCCCCAACTTTGAAGCATTTGCTGAGAGAACAAAAAAATCAGCTATCCAATGCACGTCTCAGGTCACGGAATGGTGGAGTGGGTGCAGAGATATGCTTGCGCAAAGTTAAGTGAGACTGTTTGGCTGGCAGGGGGGTGATTTTTTCACCGGGGCGACCATACATATATATACATGTAACATATACCCATATTTTTCTCGGTTACTATATTTTCCAACCGGATTACTTGAATTGCTTGATTTTGAAATGGAAAATTAAGACGCCCAGACACTTTTAGCACTCCTTTTCTTCCACCAGCCCTTTTTGTTTAACAACAAGATTCAAATAGGTGACGCTTCAATAAAACATAGAATGAAATATAGAATAAAGTATAGAATGACGAGGATCATTCACTTGCCCTTTCTGTCAAATAGCAGTGCTCAGCTATTCAATTCAAGGTCCCGCTTTACAAGGTAAAATACACCCACTTACTTGCCCTTCCTTTCAAACAGCATCGCCCGGTTATGATAGGCAGTGGAGTTATTGGGTTCCAGCTCCAGCGCCTTGGAATAGTCACTCAAGGCGCTGTCCACATTGTCCATCCTGCAAGTCCACGGAGGGGATCAGACACTCACAATGTATTCTAATGTGCTGCAGTTGAAGCACACGTACACACGATAAATGTTTGCTTAAACATTCAGCAGGCACTCAAGGTACTGCCCGTTTTATCCATCCTGCACATTCACAAACGCTTCATACACAAAGGGTCACACACAAAGGGTCTTACATCATCACAAAGGTTCGTACACAAAGGGTCATCATCACAAAGGGTCGTACACAAAGGGTCATCATCACAAAGGGTCATCATCACAAAGGGTCTTACATCATCACAAAGGGTCATTAGGGTTTAGGGTTTAGGATTAGGTTTTAGGGTTAGGGTTAGGGTTAGGGTTGAGAACACAAAGGGTCATACATTATCACAAAGGATCATCATCACTAAGGGTCATACACAAAGGGGCATCACACAAAGGGGCATCACACAAAGGGTCATACATCATCACAAAGGGTCATCATCACAAAGGATCATCATCACAAAGGGTCATACACAAAGGGGCATTCACAAAGGGTCATACACAAAGGGTCATACATCATCACAAAAGGTTATACAAACATAGTCTGTCCTCTAATGTGCTGCAGTTGAAGCACACACACACGCACACACGATGCACATTCGCTTGAACGTCACACACCTGTCATGGCTGAAGGCGCGGTTGTAGTAGGCACGACAGTGGTTTGGAGCTAGTGCAATGGCAGCGCTGTAATCTGATATGGCGTCTTTCATCATGCCCTGTGTGTGGTGTGCGTGGATATGTGATTATGTCTTTTTACGTACATGCATGTGCGTGTGTCTAAGTTTTATGTGTGTGTGTGTGTGTGTGTGTGTGTGTGTGTCAGAAAGTGTGTGCCAAATGCACGTGGGTGTGTGTGATTGTCTTTGTGCTCAGTAGGTTTTTAAAGGCAAAGGGTACCGCTAGACAGACATGTGCTCAGCAATTTGAAAATATGATATAATAGGCCAGGGCCATGATCACGTTGTGGCTGTACGCCTGCAAGTAATTCAGTGTATGGAAGTATGATGTGGAAGTAATTCAGTGTATGGAAGTATGACGTGGAAGTTGTTCAGTGTATGGAAGTATGACGTGGAAGTTATTCAGTGTATGGAAGTATGACGTGGAAGTAATTCAGTGTATGGAATTATGACGTAGTAGTAATTCAGGGTATGGAAGTACGACGTGGAATTAATTCAGTGTATGGAAGTATGATGTGGAAGTAATTCAGTGTATGGAAGTATGACGTGGAAGTATTCAGTGTATGGAAGTATGACGTGGAAGTTATTCAGTGTATGGAGGTATGACGTGGAAGTAATTCAGTGTATGGAAGTATGACGTGGAAGTTATTCAGTGTATGGAAGTATGACGTTGTGGCTATACGCCTGGAAGCAATTCAGCATACACCTGGCAGTATTTCAGCATGTACACCTGGAAGTGTTTCAGCATGTACACCTGGAAGTGTAAGTCAGCGCGTACACCTAGTAGTACATGCTGATGCTGATACCTAGTAGTTAGGGTTGGCCAGAACCCTATAAATACAGTGTATATACGGCAATTTTGGCTGGGAAATCACCAAGTATACGGTCATACACGGTGTATACATCCAGTTCTGGCCAGCCCTACTAGTGGTACATGTACACCTGTCTGTACGCTTAGGGTAATTCAGCAATATGTACTTCCATGTGCACAACGCACACATATGAATGTAAACGTAATACTTGTGTGTAGTCAGGCCGGCCCTAGTGATGTTGCTGAGCGTGTTGGTGGCTGCCTGCATTCGTCAGCAACGTCAAGCAGCAATTGCCAGTCGCTATTAATAAGCGCACACCAAGGGTTGGCCAGAAGCATACATTTTTAGGTATATACGGTGTACATACGGTATTTTTAGCAGGGAAATCACCATGCATACGGTCATGTACGGTGTGTATATCCGGTTCTGGCCAACCCCACGCACGCCGCACCAGGTGTACTCATACAGGTGCCCTTTGGTTTGACACATCTGCATAGTTTGCCATAGGCTTCTGGGCTGATGTATATATGTGAAGGGAGGGAGGATGTTTTATGGTTACTCCATGTTCTTCATCGTCACTCTGTGCACACCTGTGCAAAAAGCTCCTGTATAAAAAAGGTCCTGTATAAAAAAAGTCCACACACCTGCACACCTGCACAAAAAGCTCCTGTATAAAAAAAGTCCACACACTTGCACACCTGTGAAAAGCGTTCCTGTATAAAAAAGGTCCTGTATAAAAAAAGTCCACACACCTGCACACCTGTGATAAACGTTCCTGTATAAAAAAGGTCCTGTATTCTGCTTGGGTGAACATGGCCACTGCTGTGTCCTATATTTGTGTGAACTAGGTTGGTACTAAGCTTTACATTCCTGTATACCGCTCGAGTCAAAATATTTGCTGATGCGCCCTATGTCTGTAGGCTGAGATGGTGCTCAACAACGCACCGCCTTCCGATAGGAGAATCCTCTGTTGTGGAAAAAGTCCGCAGAGGAAGGGTCAAGCTCAATGGCTGCACTGAAATCCTGGAAAGAGGGAAAGGTGGGCACAGCGCGGTGTTGATCTTTTATGTACGGCAGCAGTAGAACCGCGCACAGTGCTACAACTTCGGGCTGAGAGGCTTCACCAGGGAGTGAATATGAATTTCGTCAGCAGCACCAGGCTGGCAGCACACTGACAAGTCCAACAGCTCGTGTAGCGTTCCAAAAGTTGTATACCAGAGGTTGTATTGTTATTAAGTTTACACTAGTTTGGAAATCAAAAGCCGTGACTCCACTTTTGAGAGTTTTGTCGCACATACAGCTCTGCAGTTTAACATAACAGTTGAACATAGCAGATTTAGAATAGCAGTTTAACATAGCAGTTGAACATAGCACAGTATCTTCACTCACAACAGGAAACAATTGACACACAGAAGCAACTTCACTCAGCAGTAGTAAATAATTGACACAAAGAAGCATTTTCACTCAGCAGTAGTAACAATTGACGCATAGCAGTATCTTCACTCATAGAAGGAATCAATTGACACACAGAAGCATCTTCACTCAGCAGTAGTAAATAATTGATGCATAGAAGCATCTTCACTCATAGAAGGAAACAATTGACGCATAGCAGCATCTTCACTCAGCAGTAGTAACAATCGACGCATGCAAGCATCTTCACTCACAACAGGAATCAATTGACACACAGAAGCATCTTCATTCAAGAGTTGTAAACAATTAACACATAGAAGCATCTTAAATCAGCAGTAGTATTATTTGACACATATGAGCATCTTCACTCAGCAGTAGTAAGTAGCACACCCTTTACCTTAACTTCCCCCAGGACATCCGACAGCCATAAGTTTACCACATACTTGGTGGCATATATATACATTATATATATACATATGGATATATAGATCTTGCTAGTCTAGACATGAATGTCGTCAGCGTATGACCAATTCCCTCACCTCAACCACCCCAGGGAGTCTGAAAGCCATAATGGCTATGCCACACACTTGGTAGCGTATGTATATATATACATATATATTTACATATGTACATGTATATATAATAAATAAATATATAGATAGATATATATAGAGATATATATATATATATATATATAGATCTTGATAAGCTAAACTTGATTGTCATCAGCCTACGACCTATACCCCCACCTTGACCGCCCTCAGAATGTCTGACAGCCTTATTACAAAAGTGCCACACACTCGGTGGTCATTGATCCTGCTATGCTGCGCGTAGGAATTGCCCGTGCATGACCTATACCCCCACCTTGACCGCCCCCAGGATATCTGACAGCCTTAATACGGAAGTGCCACACACTCGGTGGTCATTGATCCTGCTATGCTGCGCATAGGAATAGCCCGTGCATGACCTGTGCCCCCACCTTGACCGCCCCCAGGATATCTGACAGCCTTAATACGGAGTGCCACACACTTGGTGGCCATTGATCCTGCTATCCTAAACCCACGTAAGAGTTGCCCGTGCATGACCCGTGTCCCCACCTTGATCGCCCCCAGGAAATCTGACAGCTTATCCTTCGTGATGCCACGGTTGTAATGGGCAAAGCTGTTGTTGGGCTCCACTCGGATTGCAGCAGAGTAGCACTCGACTGCCTTTGTGTACTCTCCCAGCTGCACGTGAGTCAGACAAGAGAATGAGGTGCAAACATTGCTGTTGTCGGTCTTGGTTTGAATTACAAAGAGAGGAGACTGCCTCTGTGTACTCTCCCAGCTGCACGTGAACAAGGCAGAGCTGCAAGGGAAACATACATAATACACAAGCTTTTGAGTTGCAGTCAGCCCTAACAACCGAAACCCTGCAATTGCAGTCATGACTTGCATCAAAACCCTACTTTTTATTGCAATCATGACGCAATCAAAACCCTATATTTTATTGCAATCATGACTTGCAATCAAAATCCTACATTTTAATGCAATCATGCCCTACAATCGAAATCCTACAATCAAAGTTGTTGAAATATATTCCGACAAAAGTGCTTGATTAAATTGGGAGGCCGAAGCTACTGGTACCAATCAACACATGTCATACTATGTGTAAGAAAGCACGCTCTAAGGTGCTATGTGTGAGAAAGCACGCTCTAAGGTGCTGTGTGTGAGAAAGCACGCGCAAAGGTGCTGTGTGTGAGAAAGCATGCTCTAAGGTGCTGTGTGTGAGAAAGCACGCTCTAAGGTGCTGTGTGTGAGAAAGCACGCGCAAAGGTGCTGTGTGTGAGAAAGCACGCTCTAAGGTGCTGTGTGTGAGAAAGCACGC
>Ga0307974_1003612_pt1 | contig 11127 bp, 15 predicted proteins | sample OrgLakmetagen784_FD_201812 | JGI IMG/M metagenome (GOLD analysis project Ga0307974, IMG submission 201812) | Saline water microbial communities from Organic Lake, Antarctica - #784 | ecosystem: Environmental > Aquatic > Non-marine Saline and Alkaline > Saline | place: Antarctica: Organic Lake... | reverse complement strand
CACCCACACCCCCCCTCACATACACACACACACACATGCTCTTTACCTCAGTGACATTGGCCAGCGATTCCACCACGTCCCAGCTGCCTCCTAAGGCGAGCAGGTGGACAGTGGGAGAGATAGAGGCATACAGTAAGAAGCGCTGGTCTGGGCTCAGGGTGGTGTCGGTGATGGTCCACCTGCAGACCAACGGATCAAACGGGCAGAGCAAAGTGTATGCATATGTGTGCGTGTGTGTGTGCGCGTGTGTGTCAGTGATGGTCCACCTGCAGACCAACGGATCAAACAGGCAGAGCAAAGTGTATGCATGTGTGTGTGTGTGTGTGCGTGTGTGTGTGTGCGTGTGTGTCAGTGATGGTCCACCTGCAAACCCACGGATCAAACAGGCAGAGCAAAGTGTATGCATGTGTGTGTGTGTGTGCGTGTGTGTGTGTTGTGTCAGTGATGGTCCACCTGCACCCCACGATCAAAGATGCAGAGGAAGGTGTATGCATGTGTGTGTTTGTGTGTGTGTGTGTGTGTGTGTGTGTTGAAAAAGGTTCATTTGCAACGCCATGTAGGGTGGGACCTACAAGACACAGAGGGAGGACAAAGGCGAAGACAGATGTGTATGTTTGCTCATATGTGCAATTGCCTGCTTATAGTTGGAGCCATAATAAATATTCGCTTGAGAGGCCAATTGTCAGCGGAATCCAGGTATAAGCATGTGGGAGAGGCAATGGCAATTGGAGTACGCAAGATATCTGTTCAATCGCTCACAGCATTAGACAATTACAACAGCACAACACCAAAGGGCCAACTAGACACACTACCTAGTCTATATTAGGCAATGCCTCATACAACATCACAACACCAAAGGGCCAAATAGACACACTACCTTGTCTACATTAGGCAATGCATCATGTTTCATGCTTGGACATCCTTGAAACACAAAGGTCACTACCCAACGACAATCAAACAGATATGCTTAAACATCCTTGAAACACAAAGGTCATTACCCAACGTCAATCAAACAGATGCAAACCACGTTCAAACAAAATAGACATGTTCTTGTAGTCCTTCAACTGCATGCATCAAAAAGCTAGCGCAAACCCAACATCAATCAAATAGATATTAACCTTGTTCAGACAAAACAGACAAAGCTTTTGAGTCCTTCAACGCATGCATTAAACACTTAGCGCAGTCTTTTTCCTTCCACGTAATAAAAAAGCAGGCAAAGCCTATCCACACTTCCAAGTACGGCACACACCTTATGCCACGTGCACGGACATCCTTGCGTAGTTCCCAGTCTCTCTCCACGTCGTACAGCCGCACCCTTTGATCCTGTTTGTTTTGTATACAAGTATGTAGGGTGATCCAGAGCAACGGTGTATACCTATACGGGATGTTTTGCAGGGAAATCACCAAATGCACGGTCATGTAAGACTTACATACACATTTCTGGCCATCCCTACAAGTAAGCTTTCATGACAGTGTGCATGTATGTGGAAATGTGTATTTGTAGACATGTACATTGTTTAACATGTGCGTGCGTGCGTGCGTGCGTGCGTGCGTGCGTGCGTGCGAGCGTGCGAGCGTGCGAGCGTGCGAGCGTGTGAGCGTGTGAGTGTGTGAGTGTGTGAGTGTGTGAGTGTGTGAGTGTGTGAGTGTGTGAGTGTGTGAGTGTGTGAGTGTGTGAGTGTGTGAGTGTGAGTGAGTGTGTGTGTGTGTGTGTGTGTGTGTGTGTGTGTGTGTGTGTGTGTGTGTGTGTGTGTGTGTGTGTGTGTGTGTGTGTGTGTGTGTGTGTGTGTGAGTGTGTGTGTGTGTGTGTGTGTGTGTGTGTGTGTGTGTGTGTGTGTGTGTGTGTGTGTGTGTGTGTGTGTGTGTGTGTGTGTGTGTGTGTGTGTGTGTGTGTGTGGGAATAGCATGCTTGCTGAAACAAAGATGTAGGGTCACTGGCAACAAATGGCTCTCATTTGTGAGCAACGTTTAAATTAAGGCGATGGCACTCACACTTGGCAGGCTACGATTGATACAGAGGCAAAGACACAAGCATTTGCTGGGCTGTATTTTAAATAAAGGCGACGGCACTAACACTTGGCAGGCTGAAATTTCAACAGAGGCGATGGCACTCACACTTGTTAGGCTGAAATTCCAACAGAAGCAATGGCACTCACAACTGCTAGGCTACGATTGAAACAGAGGCGGTGGCACTCACTTGGTAGGCTGCTATGAAAAAACGCCCGTCCATTCCAGAGAATTGCCCAATGTAGGCCCGGCTGTCCATGCTGTCCACCTGTGTGTGTTAGTGTTAGTGTATGAACGCGTGTGTGTGCATGTGTGTGTGTGTGTGTGTGTGTGTGTGTGTGTGTGTATGGAAATAGCCAAATTTTACCTATTGACTAATGCATGGATTTGTATGATGGCAGCCTTGTTGAGCTGGTAAGGCAGGACTGGTGAAGCAGAGCGCGTGTAGTTGGAAATTTGGGTAGGTCTGATGAAGCAGAGCGCGTGATGTTGGAAATTTGGGCAGGTCTGGTGAAGCAGAGCGTGTGATGTTGGAAATTTGGGTAGGTCTGATGAAGCAGAGCGCGTGATGTTGGAAATTTGGGCAGGTCTGGTGAAGCAGAGCGTGTGATGTTGGAAATTTGGGTAGGTCTGATGAAGCAGAGCGCGTGATGTTGGAAATTTGGGCAGGTCTGGTGAAGCAGAGCGCGTGATGTTGGAAATTTGGGTAGATCTGATGAAGCAGAGCGAGTGATGTTGGAAATTTGGGCAGGTCTGGTGAAGCAGAGCGCGTGATGTTGGAAATTTGGGTAGGTCTGATGAAGCAGAGCGCGTGATGTTGGAAATTTGGGTAGGTCTGATGAAGCAGAGCGCGTGATGTTGGAAATTTGGGCAGGTCTGATGAAGCAGAGCGAGTGATGTTGGAAATTTGGGCAGGTCTGATGAAGCAGAGCGCGTGATGTTGGAAATTTGAAATTTGGCTACACGAGCACAAAGCACCTTTAATGCTCACTTGGCCCTATCACTGCTGCCGCTCTATTTGTTAGCATCGTGAGGCGGCGGTGCATCACTCACAAGCCACCTGACCACAACTGCCCAAATGGATAGAGTCCTCAATCACAATCAGACACAGAGGTTTAATTGACCCTGGGCATTTGCAGACCCTGAGCAATTTAACAGGCCCTGAGCAATTTAACAGACCCTGAGCACATAACAGAACCGGAAAATTCAACAGACCCTGAGCAGTTAACAGACCCTGGGCATTCAACAGAACCGGAAAATTCAACAGACCCTGAGCAGTTAACAGAACAAGATAATTCAACAGACCCTGAGCAAATTGCAGGCCCGAGAAGTTGACAGACCCTGGGCATTCAACAGACCCTGAGCATTCAACAGACCCTGGGCATTCAACAGACCCTGAGCAGTTAACAGAACAAGAAAATTCAACAGACCCTGAGCAATTTGCAGGCCCGAGAAGTTAACAGACCTTGAGCAGTTAACAGACCCTGGGCATTCAACAGACCCTGGGCACTCAACAGATCTTGAGTATGTAACAGAACTTGAACATTCAACAGATCCTGAGCAATTTGCAGACCCTGGGCAATTTGCTGACCCTGGGCATTCAACAGATCCTAAGCAGTTAACAGAACCTGAGCAGTTAATGGACCCTGGGCATTAAACAGACCCTGGGCACAGAACAGGACCTGAGCATTCAACAGACCCTGAGCCTTTAACAGACCTGAGCATTTGACAGACCCGGAGCATTTAACAGACCCTGAGATGCCTTCTTCAGGATGCAATTGAGTGCAAGCTTTGCCACACTAAGAGAAGAACAGAGGTCGCGACATAAAATTAAACCACCAAAAAGGAGTACTGAGCATGGATGTAGGCATCGAGACATAGAACCAAACCACCAAAAAGGAGTATGGATGTAGGCATCGCGACATAGAACCAAACCACCAAAAAGGAGTACTGAGCATGGATGTAGGCATCGCGACATAGAATTAAACCACCAAAAAGGAGTATGGATGTAGGCATCGCGACATAGAACCAAACCACCAAAAAGGAGTACTGAGCATGGATGTAGGCATCGCGACATAGAACCAAACCACCAAAAAGGAGTACTGAGCATGGATGTAGGCATCAAGACATAGGTGTATGACAAATTTATATTAGTTATAGGAGTTGTAGGTGTGCGCTGCATACCTGCCGTGTTGGTTGTGTTGGCAAGCACCCTGGCCTGCACTGCAGGTGGCACTGGGAGGACCTGTGTTTGTGTGTGCGTGTGTGTATTGTGTGTGTGTGTTTGTGTGCGTATGTACCTGTGTGTGTTTGGGGGTGAAGGGAGAGTGGGGACAGATGGTTGCGCAGCGCATACATGCACGTATTATTGTACGGACTTTGGGAAACCTGTGAATATGTGTATGTGTGTGTACTTCTGCGTATTTCATCGATCAATAGCCAAAGCCGTCAAGTTTTGACCTCTGTTCTGACCCTCAATTCCCTTTTAATTCTCACCAACAACTCTCCCATGCATGCACTTGTGCCTTTTTTAATTCCAAACATTCAGGTTCAAAAGTCGAATGGGCCAGGAAACAAGAAAAACGGAACCCTCTGCACATACTTTGCAAGCACTTAAATGCTTTCTCTTTTTTAAACTGCACTTGGAAGCTTAATTTTCACACAATGCACTGCAAGGTCCCCTGCGCACATCATGCTAAAAGCCAAAATTGCCCCCTGACCTACACTTGCGCTGCCCAGCATCCCCTTCTGTGTATTCAACCATCAACTGTATAAACAACCCTGTTGCACTCGATGAAACCTAAGGCTCAAGCCACAATTGTGCTTGTTAAGCACTCCCTTGTGTGAATCCTCATCACAATATGCACCTCTGTGAACCCAGAAGCCATGAACAAAAGCCAACGCACTTGCTAAAGCCTGGAGTGCCCCCTAGCCCGCACTCGCGCTTGCTCAGCATGCGTGCTGTGTTGGGCATGACCCAGCCACTGGCGTCAAGGGGAAGCAGTAGAGAGTGTTGTGGGGGGGCTGGACCTGTGAGTTCATCAGAAGCACGCAAAAGTAGGATGGGAAATCCGTGTGTGCGATGGGGACAGGGCAAAATCAGACGTTGGGGCAGTACAAACTCAAAATGGGTCACGTGATAAGGACAGGGGGAGATTGAGTAGAGTGTTTGAGCACGCTCTAGGCTGTAGACTGCTGCCTTTGGAAAGGACTTCTGTCATCAACATCATGACTTCCTTGTGAGTTCTGCACCCTCGTGAGTCCTGCACTTATGTCCCCCACACACAACAACACCTCGTGAGTCCTGCACCCTCGGGAGTCCTGCATCCAGGTCCTTGTGAGTACTGCACCCAGTCCTTGTGAATACTGCATCCAGGTCCTTGTGAGTACTGCACCCAGGTCCTTGTGAGTACTGCACCCAGGTCCTTGTGAGTACTGCACCCATGTCCCCCACACACAACAACACCTTGTGAGTCCTGCACCCATGTCCCCCACACACAACAACACCTTGTGAGTCCTGCACCCATGTCCCCCACACACAACAACACCTTGTGAGTCCTGCACCCAATCCTCGTGAGTCCTGCAACCAATCCTTGTGAGTACTGCACCCATGCCCTTGTGAGTACTGCATCCTCGTGAGTACTGCACCAATGTCCTCGTGAGAACTGCACCCCATCTTAGCATGCACACTGCTGAGTTCAGTGTGCAGCTCTTGAACTCCAGCTCTTGGAGTGAAGCACAGCAATATCACTCTTGCTTTCTATCTGTTCCTCTCAAGTCCCATTTTTATTTCCTTGTAAATAATCCACCGCCTTCTCACGATGCAAACGTAATAGAACAAATCCGAACCTGTCTTTGGCAACCCGTTATGTGCATGCGGCCCCCTGTCCTGACCATGCTGTCCTCACCAGGCCCGTTCTGTGTATGTAACCACCCTTTATTTTGCGTGCATGCAACCACCCTGTGTACGCAACCACCCTGTGTATGCAACCACCCTGTATTTTGCGTGCTTTCTCATATGGCTGCTCTCTGCCCTTGCCAATTCCACTGTCTCGCACATCCTTAAAACTACACAAAACACGGATAGCTGAAGACACACATCACACAAGAGTGTTGTGTGCAAGGTGCTCGAGGTCTGCTTGATTCTGCTGCTGCACGTACCTGCTAATCTGGAAAAGGTATGGCTCTCACTCACATGCAGCCACATGCAGCATGTCGACACGAAGCTCAAAACAGCTACGACACTTCCTTGTGTCTCCATCTGCAGCCCTCTACTGACACCCCACTTACTGGCTCATACCCATCAACACAGTATTCCTCACGCAACTTGTATCAATTACAACAGTTCCTTGAGCCCCTAACAGATCTCAGTTGACACGTCACACTGACTTTAGCCATGTGCATCGTGCTATAGAATACCTAGCACTTACTTTCTTCATCCTCTTGAGGCCCCTTGAATCGCTTCCCTAAAGAGGTGGACGGTCCAATAACATCTTTTTGGTCACGATGCTCTCCGCTGCGCCCTAGACTCAGCTGCTCTCCAACGCCGCCACTGCACGAGCTCTACAGCCATGTGTATGTGCATGCATGTGTGTATGTGTGTGCGAGCGTTTGCGTAAGTGCATTATGAAAGTCGCACATACAAGTTTACTGCGCTCCGGCACTGCCGCTGCACGAGCCCTAGTACAATGAAACACATGTGTGCATTTGTGAGGAATGACACACGCGTGCATTTGTGAGGACGTTTTGTGTATCTGTGTGCATGCACTCACACAAGATGCAGCTGCTCTACAATCGCTGCTGCTGCAAGCGGCCTTGTTCATACGTTTGCACGCGTGCATACTTATACGTGCAAACACTTATACGTGCAAACCAAGAGTCAGGAGCTCTCTGCTGCTGATGAATGCACACATAAATAAGAAGATCAGAGGGGCATTACATTCAGGTCTATATTCAGCACCATACCTAAATCACATCACCTGATGTGTGCATGCGTGTCATGTGCAGCTGAATCTATGCGTGCTATTAAGTGCCTAAAGCACAATACAGTGCCAGTGTTAGTGCCAGTGCCAGTGCCAGTGCCAGTGCCAGTGCACAATACAGTGCTTTTAACACCGCAACAGTACATTTGACGTCTGTGAGAGCGGCAAGATGGTACATTGGTCCAACCTTTTATGACACCACATAAGTACCTGCGCTAAACTACGCAAGAAGGAACTCCCAGCACCACCCAACATATCAAGCACGTCATCACGTGGTGCAGCAACCCAGCACGCAAAGTAGCTAGGACCGATCCTAAATGCAGCATCACAGCAAATGCACCTTGTTTAAGTATAACAGCAGCCTCGCAGAAAAGCGCAACACCACCAGTACGAGAGAGCTCAGCCAAGACACCTGCAGGCGGGCCAAACACTTGGCAGGGTTGACCGTTACCATAGATGAGCTGCATACATGAGCGCCAAACATTACATCTACAATCAATCGCACCAGAATTACGTGTACTCACGTGCAACCACAGCTCGGGCACTTATAACAACTTCCAACAACTCGTTCTCCCTTTATGTACTTGCACCTGCCTAAGCCAGCTCACGCACACGCACACACACACACGCACACACACACACTCCTCCTTACTTCCAGCACACGTTCTCAGAATAGACACAGCAAAAACCTCCCAGCTAGGAGTAGCAAGCAGGCTGTGTGTCTGAATGCTCCGGCCTATATCCACTCCTGGCTTAGCTTGTGTGAGAAAATTTAACTCCCTGCCAGTGCAGTTCATCACGTACAGTGCATGGATATGGATTGGGCCACACCTACAGATACTTGACATGTGCACGTGCGCTTCAATACTTGACATGTGCAGTGTGCACTACAAACGCGCATGTGCAGTGTACACCATACACACGCACCACATGTGCAGTGTGCACTACAGACGTGCATGTGCAGTGTAGACCATACAGCACGTATAGGGCTGGCCAGAACAGTATATACGTCGTACATTTGATGCAATCCCTGCCAACAATACCGTATACGCACACACCCCATATATTAATGGTTCTGGCCAGCCCTAAGCATATTCCATGTTTAAACACCACACATGCACCTTGGCAAGGTATACCGTGTGTCGCTGATTGACCTCTACATGTGTTCACATCACTATCTTCAACCCACACAAGCCTACAATCCTCACATTTTCTGGTTGGGTGTCGAGGGGGTTATGAGTGGGTACAGCGGAGTGCTATGGGGCAAGCACAGAAACCCCTGATGTGCAGCACGTACTCTTTTAGGCCAACCATCTTCCTGCATAGTTTGAATGGCTGCTCGTACAACTCGTACAACTTTTAAATTGCACACCTTCCACACACTGTGTACCTTTTTTGAGGCCAACCATCTTCCTGCACAACTTGAATGGCTGCTCGTACACACGTACAACTTTTAGATTGCACACCTTCCACACACTGTGTACCTGTGTGCACGCTACAAACAAACACCATATTGCTACTAGAAGCTTGCACCTGCTGAGACCTAAGCCGACGCCGATAGAGCAACACACAGCATGGCCTTTTGGGTGACAAAATGGTGGCACTGTCATGCTCCTTACATCGGAGTGTGCACAGCATTTGAAAGCATCTCAGCATACAGCACCACCAACCGACCCCTACACCAAAGCTACAGCATCTTAAGCACCTGTAAAATACAGCATCAGGATAGCGCGGATATTTCACAAACAGTGTAACTAACACCAAGGAAGCAGTTTTTACCCGCGCAGGCCACTTCTCTCGGCCAGTCACTCAATTGTAAGCTACAGCCACAATCGCGAAAAAGCTACAGCCACAATTGCATCAAAACCCATCCAGGCCACTGACTATAATATTATTTGTTTTGGTCTGCAGCTCTGGTAACAAAAACCGGGCTGAAACGCGCAGCAGGCAGATTTTCTGTCTTTTTCCCCAGTGTCCCTTGCGTGAGTGCCTCCCACTTGTCGGCATTCCCAGTACCCCTGTCCTATATTCGACATTGCAGCATTGTTATATGACATTTATCACGCTTATATTCTGAAGCAAAGGTCGATCGGGGCAAGTTTGGAAATGTACCTTTTCCCTGCCAAAGTGGGTGCAAATTATGCACCGGGCCCCACACAGCCCTCCAGAACGCCAAATCTCCAGCAAATGTCAATGGTTTAGGTATAACATCAAGGACCTTGCATTAAGATGAGGTGCAGGGGGCTTTGAATTGGGTGGATAGTAGCTGATTGGCACGGTTTGGGTATACCAGCCATGGGGACGACCTAAACTAAAAAACGTAATAACACACAGCAAGCTGTACCTGGTGCTGATCCATTCTATCTTGCGTCCGGCTGGCACCAAATCGTACACCCAGTTTAAAATCGTAAAAACACACAGCAAGCCGCTGATCCGTTCTATCTTGCGTCCGGCTGGCACCATATCATACAATGCTAAAATTGTAAAAACACACAGCAAGCTGCACCTGGTACCGACCCTTTTAAGCTGGCAGTAACATGCTGGCACCAAAATATCAATACAATATACCCACACGCACACAGAAATCCATACCTGGTGCCGCTCTCTCTGGGCTGCCTGCAGCCTACTACTGCTGCGTGTAGAGACCGTCCTCGACTCCTGTAGACAGCAAGCCTCCTCGCCCCTGCCCTGCAATACCTCTCCATTGCTGCCCTGTGGCGGCTGATGCTGCTGCTGCTGCTGCTGCTGCTGCTGGCTACGCACGCACGTGCCGTCTCCTTGGTTGTGCTGATGTTGCTGGTGTAGGGGCGTATCGGTTGGGCAGGCTCCCTTGTATTCCCACATCGCAAGGCCTCTGCTATCAATGGCAGCTGCTGCAGCAATGGCTAAACCAGAGGGAGGAAACAAGAGGCCCTGGTCCTGTGTTTAATGATATGATGCAACAGTTGTGAGGGTTGGGCTGGTAAGACATAACTCTGGTTGCTATATCTTACAAAGCTTGTGCCATTATAATCTGCAGATGATAACATAACATTTTGGGATTCATATCAATCAAAAGGATGCAGGGACGTAAGTTTGAGCCAAGGTAGGCTCCAACACTGGTGGCAAATTTGAGCTATGCTACATTTGCATTCAAAGCATGATTTCAAGCTGCTCATGTCTTAAAGCCTCACAGTTACTTGCTCACTCACAACTTTGTCTCTCGCTCACTTCAATGCAGCCTTGTCAATACAGGCTGAGGCAGCCACTTAACTCGCCCTTCCCCAAAACACATAACCTTGATGCCACAAGGCAGACACATCAGTGCACCAAACTAACATCAAGCCAACAACACGTGGTTTGCTTGACACATCTAGCCAAGACGCCTCCCTTCTTCTGAGCATCATGAATCTGCGTCTTGGGTGCGTCACCCTGCTGTTTCTGGGTCAGTAAATCCCCCCTCACCTTAATACTCCGTCCCTACATCCTAGGTGCGTCTTTGTTTCCATTTCTAAATATAAACGAATTCCACCTCACCTGAATACTCTGTGCCTACGTCCTGGGTGCGTCTTTGTTTCTATTTCTTGAGTCAATAAATCCCCCCTCACCTGCACACTCTGTATTTTTGGTCCGGAGTACGTCACCCTGCCGTTTCCTGAGTCAACTCCGGCATCCAAGCTTGGCTGCAGGATTTGATAGATGTGGCAGAAGGTTTTTTTTTGGGACGACACGTATACTTTTTGGGGTGGACACCCCTGAGGCCCCCCTCCCCCCCCCCCAACCCCCCCTTCCAGTGCCCCCACTCGGACAAAAAGGGTACCAATCTGCTCCTTTTTCAAACAGGCATCCATCTGCATACTCATCAAGACCTTAAACTGAAGTGTTGCAGAGTTATGGGGCAAAAACTGAAATACGGACGCTCACGCACACGTGACCTATATAGATATACCAGGCACCCATAACTGGCTTGCACAGTCCCACATTGCTTCTATTTCTTCAGAATTCCACTCACTATCTCATGCTGGCACAATCCTTTAAATTTGGGGTTATTTGCTGCTTCATTGGCGTGACTCACCCCGCTGCCTGCACCCGAGCGCGTGTGCCTCTGACTTTTGGACATGTCCACAGACCCCCCCCCCTTTAACCCAATTTGCTCAAA
>Ga0307974_1003611_pt1 | contig 11128 bp, 11 predicted proteins | sample OrgLakmetagen784_FD_201812 | JGI IMG/M metagenome (GOLD analysis project Ga0307974, IMG submission 201812) | Saline water microbial communities from Organic Lake, Antarctica - #784 | ecosystem: Environmental > Aquatic > Non-marine Saline and Alkaline > Saline | place: Antarctica: Organic Lake... | reverse complement strand
TCCCTCTCTCTCTCTCTCTCTCTCTCTCTCTCTCTCTCTCTCTCTCTCTCTCTCCCTCTCCCTCTCCCTCTCTCTCTCTCTCTCTCTCTCACACACACACACACACACACACACAGGTGGTGTGCCTTGCTTGCGCTTGGAGGTACAAGGTCAGAGTTTTCTGCTCAACCAGATCCGTCACATGGTGAGCAAACACACATACACACACACATACACATACACATACACGCTCACACACACACATACACGCACATACACACACATACATATACACATGCCTGTGCCACGAATGCTTGTGTGTCTGTTCTTATGTGCATTTGTATGCATCTATTTGTGTGTACGTGCGCATGCGTGTGTAGGGTGAACAAGTGTGTGTATGTGTGTATGTGTGTGTGTGTGTGGATGCACGTGTGTGTACGTGTGTATGTGTTTGAGCGTGTGTGTATGTGTGCGTGTGTTTGAGCGTGTACGTATGTGTGCGTGCATGCACACATACGTGGTCGCAAAATGTTGCATTCAACAGGTACAAGTGTTAGCTGAGGTCTGTAGTGCACCTGTACTATTTTTAGAGAGAGCGCCTGAAACATCTGTTTGACCGCCTCTTCATATCATTAAATTGTCAATCCAAAGGGCCTGTCTCAATTTTGTATGTGACGCTTGGTGTGTGACTGACTCCCTCTTTTCCACCCCACTGTCTTCATTCATTTCCTTGTGCTGTCTGCGCAGATCGGTGCTGCGGTGGCAGTGGTGAAGGGGAGGCTCCCCATGGACCTGCTCAACGTGTCGCTGCGTGCACCCATGCGTACTTCAGTGAGTACTTACGCACACACACACACGCACACACATGCATAAACACTCACACACACGCCTGCTCAACGTGTCGCTGCGTGCACTCATGCGTACCACAGTGAGTAATTACGCACACACACACACACACACACATACACACACACACACGCACGCACGCACACACACACCACACCACACCACACCACACCATTGCTATTTAGTATAGCATGCACAACATGAACTGCCTATTTTTAGCATGCACAACGCACACCCGTATGTGCACACACACATACACACACACACACACACACACACATCCACACACACACACATTTGCGCACACACACACATGCGCACACACACACACATACAAACACATACACGCACGTAGGTCCCTAAAGCGCCCCCCCACACACTCATCCTAGCTTCCTCTGAATTTCCGCAATTTGCACCACAAGGTAACCCACCTTTGAGTCCAGGTTTCTTATTTATTGCAAGCGAGCCGCTCGATTGCCAAGGTGAGGGTGCGCAAGTGTGTATGCAATTGTCAAGTATGTGTTTCATCTGGTCTCGCTGTGGCTTGGCAAACTCTGGTTGTAGCCGCTTCCCTGTGTTACTTTGTAGCGCTTAAACAAATGCACACACACACACATACACGCACACACATGCACATGCGCATGCGCACGCGCACACACACATATACACGCACAAACACACACAAACACCCCTCTTTAAGGTGGTGAGGAGGCAGCGGTGGTGAAGCACGCAGGTGCCAGCCTGACCGTGCGTGAAGGAGGCGCACGCGCACACACACACACACACACCCCTCTTTAAGGTGGTGAGGAGGCAGCAGTGGTGAAGCACACAGGAGCCAGTCTGACCGTGCGTGAAAAAGGCGCGCGCGCACACACACACACACACAAACACACACACACACAAACACACACAAACACCCCGCTTTAAGGTGGTGAGGAGGCAGCAGTGGTGAAGCACGCAGATGCCAGCCTGACCGTGCGTGAAGGAGGCGCACGCGCACACACACACAAAACACACATACACACACCTCTCTTCAAGGTGGTGAGGAGGCAGCAGTGGTGAAGCACACAGGTGCCACATGCGCACGCGCACACGCACACACACACACACAAACATACGCACACATACACACACAAACGCACACACACACACACACACCTCTTTAAGGTGGTGAAGAGGCAGCAGTGGTGAAGCACACAGGTGCCACATGCGCACGCGCACACACACACACACACACACAAACACACACACACACACATACACACACACAAACACCCCTCTTTAAGGTGGTGAGGAGGCAGCAATGGTGAAGCACACAGGTTACACATGCGCACACACACACACAAACACACACATACACACACATACACACAAACACCTCTCTTCAAGGTGGTGAGGAGGCAGCGGTGGTGAAGCACACAGGAGCCAGTCTGACTGTGCGTGAAGGAGGCGCGCGCGCACAGCAGCAGTTTCAGGAAAAGGTGTGCGATAATTACACTGTGGCCGTGTGTGTGCTGTGAGGGCAATGCGTGCGCATGTGTGTGTGTCTGTGTGTCTGTGTGAAGAGGTGGTGTGCCATAAACACACTGAAATTGTGTATGTGTGTGTGCTATGAGGACAATCCACGCGTGTATATGTGTGGGGTGTGTGTGTGTGTGAGTGTGTGTGTGTGTATGTGTGTGTGTGTATGTGTGGGGTGTGTGTGTGTGAAGAGGTGGGTGAGGGGAGGGGTGTGTTTGGAGAGGGGAAGGGGAATAATGGGTGGAAGTCTGTTTTTTTTCATTCTCTTTCCCACAATGCTTTTAATATTCTAAATGCCTACACACCGCTCACTTTCTGAATAATGCTGTAATCAGTGTTATGTTGGGTACGCTGGTGCAAAATAGCTTGAACACAAACATGTGCATACGCACATACATACACTCTCTCTTTCCTTCTCTATCTCTCTCACTCACTCACACACACACACACATACGCTCACACACCACAGGCGCTCAGCCCCGCACTGAATGACCTCCTCCACCACAAAGACTGGGCCTACTTTGACTCTGTTTTGCCACGCTACGTCTGGGAGGAGGCAGCAGTGTCACACGTGCTGTCTGCCGATGCTGCGTGGTGTGCGAAGCGTGCTGCGATGAAGGCGGAGGCGCTAAGGCGGAAGGAAGAGGAGCAGATCTCAGTAGTCAGTAGTAGTGGAGAGGCGGCAGCTCAGCAGCAAGATACAGGCAGCAGAGAATGAACATGAGTAATGTATATTTTGTCTTTATTTGTGGACTCTGCAGCCAGCTGATGCCCCAGTGTGCAGAGCGTGTGCAGGCGAAAGGAAGAGGAAAATATCTTAGAAAGGGGTAGAGACAGTTTGAGGATAGTTTAGTTTAGTTTAGTTTGGATTACAAAGGCATTCAACCTGGAATGGCTGCTCAACCTATGAGAACGAGGTAAACCTCAAAACAAACCAAGTAAAAAAAGGGCTGTGACGCAACTGGAAAATGCTAACCTTAAAGACACAAGAAGAAGTAAGCAAAAACACGGCAAAAACACATCAAAAGTGTAGACGTTGGTTCACCAAAGTAGACGAATACTGAAAAATAGTTAATAGTTTGAGGATAGGCTAGACTGATGATCTTGAGAAGCAGCAGGAGTCTACTATTAGTATAATCTCTTATGGTCCAAAACGGGTTCTTAGAGGAACACGTTTTAAATCCTTTAAGATCGGAGCAGGCAAGGGTTCAAGCTCATCTTTCAAGCTTCTTACGCTCATAAGTACAACTTGGTAAGCTGAAGATGCTGCGAACCAAAACCACACTGGCGGGAGTATGGAGCAAGATGTATGAAGGCAACGATGATCAGCTCGCAAGAAGCAGGGGCCTTGGCAGTAGCAAAAAGAGATACGGTACAGGTGATCAGCTGCCAAACGAATGTTTGGTCTAGAGGGAGGGCGCAAAGCGTCCCTTTTTAATACTTTCCAAAACAGCGATCCCTTTTTGTTATTCCTTTCAAGCCAGCCATGACAACGACCGACAACGCTCCAAAGTTGACTCCTTATTTTGTGTTGTCGGCGTCACGGTATTACATAGCTCAAGGGAGATAGCAAACTCCCTTCCACGAGGTTGAAATGAACTGAACGTTGATATGGTAATTAAAAAGGGCGCAAGAGAGACAGGCTGGAAGAAATAAAAGAAAGTAGGGGGGGCGACCAGGTTGATGAAAAGAAATGCAAAACGTATACGAGAAGGTCAAGCACGGGAAACAAAGGAGAAAGAAGGAAGGAAAGCCTGCGTGCTTTGGTGCCCACATACAAAGAACAAGTTTTAGGAAGACAGGGCTAGTAAAGAGTAAAAAGGCCATCTAGCTACATCACCGCGAGGCACTCAACATAAAAACTAGGGAAGTTGAGAGTCAGCCAGGATAAAAGCAGCTAAGCCATTGCAATGACTGGTGCATCAAAACTAACTCCAACATAACCCAAAGAAAAGAGAGAGTTCCCCTACAGTAAACGCAGCTGCACCAACACGTCACTCTCAGCATTACGAGCCTGTACTAGGGAGACACGAAAGGAGTACAGTGAGCTAAAGGTTTGGATAACAAGAGTTGGGCTGTTCTACTAAGAGTCGAGAGCAAGGGGAAGCAGGCCAACCTATACCTAAATCAAGGCGGCAGACACGCTAGGAAGGGAGCTGCAGTAAAACAGCTAAGGAGCCGTTTGGCCTAGCATACACAAAGGGGTGAGCCTGGTCTGGGTCAAAGAAACTGGAGACACTACCTTGGCAGGCTGCAAGGAGAAGATCAACTGCCCTGGTTTCTATTACTGCGGGCTCTAAGCCATTTTTAAACTCCCTATTGGTGGTAGTGACCAATTCGCAATGTGGTTTATTTACCGTTGGTACTAGTCGTTTACAAGCAATGTTTACATAATAAGGTGGTCCTTCAGTCAAGAACAGTCAAGAAAAGTCAGTCAATAAAAAAGAAGGTCCTTCAGTCAAGAAGTGCAAATGCTACCCTGCTCATAAAAAGCGATTAGTTCATGGAAGAAAAAACAAGCTTGTTATTGTTTTGGTCTAAGAAAGTATACACATGTGGGCTCCTGTTGGGGGAAACAGAGATGTATATTTCTTGCGGAGAGAAATCCCGTGGGGGTGGCGCAGTGGAAAAGATCATGCTCAGCTTGCACACCATCAGTATCACACAGGTGGGGGAGTTACTTTAATTGAAGATATATGATTGTGTCAGACCATCCATGGCAGAAAGAATATGGGCTGACCAGCAATCACTGAATCGTGTACTCAGCTGCATGTCAGCATGTATGACCTTTTTCATTGTGAAGCTGTGGTACTAGTCGTTTACCTTTCCATTGTGTAGCTGTGGTACTAGTCGTTTATCTTTTTCATTGTGTAGCTGTGGTACTAGTCGTTTACCTTTTTCATTGTGTAGCTGTGGTACTAGTCGTTTACCTTTTTCATTGTGTAGCTGTGGTACTAGTCGTTTACCTTTTTCATTGTGAAGCTGTGGTACTAGTCGTTTACCTTCGGCCGTCCGGATGCTGTACTCGCCATCTCCGCAAAAACAAAAAAGCAACAGACTAGCAATGAAGGGGGGGGGGGCTTCTTAGGAGTGGCAGGGGGCAACTGAGGAAGACCAGGAGCACCTCAGCAGCACCGCCAGCCATTAGCAGATCCACCTTCCTTAGACAGCACCGACCCAAAGATCTCAGCATTCTTCAACGTGACATTCACCTCATCGAAGTCAAGTACTGTGAGGACACTCGATCGCAGAACCAGCTGAGCAACGCGCAGGAACAGCAAAAAGGCCTCTGCTCCACCCTTCAAGGAGCCTTCGTTTCTCTCCACACCATCCTTTTGGGAGTGGGCGGCACCATCTACAACAATCGCACCCTGGAGCCTTTTAAGGAGCTGGGTCTTGATTCTCAAAGAGTTAATAAACTTGCTTCCAAGCTTCATGTTCATTCTGTCAATTAGACTGCCAAATTTGTCCATACCAGGCGTGTCCTTTCCAGCACTATTATCGACTCTCATCAGGAGACGGTTTCAGTCAAGCCTGCAACCTTCCTGATCCCCATTCATTTTTTTCTCTATAGGTGTAGGAGTTTTACGGGACCCGGTAAGAAAAGAAACGAAAAGACTCCGCTGGTAGTGATGACACACGGTACCCGGTACCAAAGTGGATCCTTTCCTTATTACTGTGTGGTTTTTCACTGCCTTCAAAGTTTTTACTTTTTTTCTGGTTGTTTTTCAGTCTTGTTTAATAAGCTGGAGGAGCAAGTTTATTGCATAAATGATTTAAAGCCATATCAGTTAATGACATTAACTTAATGTGCTGAGTCTTGTACTTTGCTGTGACAGTGATTTGATCTGACAAAGTTCAGTCTTAGAATCCTCAAGGGTGTCACTAATGTAACTTTGGTCACGGTCAAAATGACTCGGTCAAAATGATCTGAGCCCGAAGACGATATATAAACTGATTCAGGAGAAAGGGGGTTAAGGAACCAACGGCTAAAGAGCCATTGGTTCCTTAACCCCTAAAGAGCCATCGGTTCAAAAGTACATACAGAGGGCTGTGCGTGTTGGGACACCACAGGTTGGATCTTGGTTAGATAGCTGGAAGGGGTGCATGTCCAGGGTGTGTGTGTTCAGTTTTGGGAGGGGTGTGGTCACTGTCAAATTGGAGTGAGATTGGTGAAATAGCCCCGGATGTGATCGATTCCCCACGCAAGTGCACATCTCTGATCTAATTCTGTATCTAAAGTTGGGGGCACAGAAATGGTAGAAATGGACATGTGCAGGATCCGTACCTGAAAAGGAAAGAAATGAAATGCCATAGAGTAAGCAAGGTGGCGGTGGTCCATCCGCCCTGGCACGTACGCGTCCTTCCATGTACGCCATCAACATTTGTTAAAAAATCATTTAAAATGACGCAGGCAGTAGATAAACACTCCCCACAATATTTAAAAAGCCGGATTAACCCTTATTATTAACCCTAAATAAGAGAAACCCTTGTATGGATAAGAGCTATGTAGTACTGATTACAGATGCTGTAGTACGCACATGCAGCAGCCTGCCGCTCCGCCATCAAGAAAAAAGACATAAGAGTAATGCCATGGAGTAAACACTTCCGGCACGGATTTGAAAAGAACACTGCCATGGGTTGAGTCCGTAATACAGCATCCCACCGTGCAAAAGTGTGGAGTAGCAGCGTGTTGTTGAACAACGTGGTAATATTATACCTCTGTCTGTGCGTACCTCTGCGTGCTGACACCCTGATTCTCATCATTTATCTTTGGAAGTGATGGCATCCATTTTGACTTTGTTGCTGAAGGGCTCTTCCGTACTCATTTCAAGCAATTGCTGCCACGACATTCATTCGTGCCAACCGATAATAATGCTGTGCTGCGTGCTAAGCTGCTAACCATTGCTAGCACGACGCAAATTTTTCTCTCCTTGATCAACTGTAGGTCAAAATAAGACTCCTATCTTACCTGCCTTTTACAAATAGAATACTAGAAAAGATGCAGATGCGTGCACACGTGCTAAACCCACACCCAATCAGACAAAAGACTGTAGGGGACGCTCGCAGCACAAGAAGGTGGAGTCCATGCTCGTGCGCAGCAGACAACAATGCCCTCAGTCCATGGCTTGTGGAAACGCTGTTGAGAAAGTGCTTGGCGCGGAAGGTGCACAAATTGATTCAAACGCATGAGTGCTTGTACTACATGCTTGGACCTACCACACAAACACAAACCTGCACCCGTGCGTATATACGAGCATGCACAAACGTGCACACACTACATCCATATGCATGCAAGCACTACAGCCATATAAGTGCACACACTCAACCACATTAACTGACAGCTGCAGGTGCCACGCTTGTACAACACGTATTACGCACACACACACACACACACACACACACACACAAACACACACACACTCACACACTCACACACACACTCACACACACACAAACACAAACACACACACATACACACACACACACACATTTGAGCATGCACAGAGTATTTACCCATCAGACAGCTTGCAACTGACGGTGTTTCCAGTTAATACGCAGTGCATACACGCATCCGCATCTGCATAGGCCCTGTCGTTTTGATACATTACCACACACACGCTCACACAAACAAACAACACACACATAAACACACACACACACATACACACACACATACATATAAACACACACAGGCGCGTATGTTCACACACTTGTTTGCTTGCACACTGATATTGTATCTAGTTGCTGGAGATGTTTGCATGCCCGAAATAAGCCATCAAATGTATGCGCATGTTTGTGCGCGATGCTTGCATGCTTGCATGTGTGCATGCTGAAGGCGGTTCCAACAACATTGCTTCTCCCTCACCGCCTAGGTGCTGCTTGCACTGGATGCTGGTGGGCTGGAGGAAAGCAGCAGGGGTGGCAACGGTGAGAGAGCTCAGGCCTGCGAGTCTCTTCGGCACAGCCCTCCTGTTGTGCACCGGCTTGAGAAGTATGTGAGTGTGAGTGCACATGTGAGTGTTGCTCGTGCCAGTAGGGTATTGCCTGTGCCAGGGCAGGACAAGCGCATGCAGGGTTACGCTGAGACAGAAGGGCTAAGAGTCTTAGCCTAAGACTAATTGACGACACACACATCCACATCCACGCCCACACACACACACCCACCCACACACACACACACACACACGTACACAACCACACACACACACACACACACATAAACACACACACACACACTAATTGACGACACACACACCCACACCCACATCCACGCACGCACACACACACACACACACACACACACACACACATAGACACACACGCAGACACACACATACACACACACGGACGCACATTCAGGGTGTGATAGTGTGATAGTGTATGCCAATTGGTCCCATTTGAATTGCATCAGCAGAGAAAAAGATGTATGGCGTGCATGACAAAGCCTATGTAAGCTTTTATTGGTCACAACCCCGCCCCTGCCCTCTTGAGTAGGGCTGGCCAGAACCGTATATATACACACCGTATATGACCGTATATTTGGGGAATTCCCTGCAAAAAACACCGTATATATGGTTCTGGCCAAACCTACTCTTGCGGCCAAGGCCAATACGAGGAAGGGTACGCAATGCGCTTAGGTTGCTCCGACACAGCTGATGCTTATCTTTCCCCCTACTCTAATTCTGTGAGCTCAAGCTTGACTTTTCCCCTGCTCTGATCCTGTAGCCGTGTATACAGCTGTGTATACATTATACATCATGTGAGCTGAGCTATGCTTTGGGCCACTTTTCCACTCGCTAGATCCCTGCAACCTGCAACACGACAGATCAACACAACCAAAACGTAAGACACTTAACGCCATCCCAGCATATATCTATGCAATTGTTTGCACACAATCACAGCTCACTTTGATGGAGGAAACTCTTCCCGCAGGGCATGCATTCACGTACAGACTCTGTTCCTGGCCCCCAGTGCAGCACCGAAAGTCTTGTGGTGATCTGAAAGTAGTCTGATGCAGGCGAGCCTTGACATTCCCCCTGCTCTGATTTTGTGCAACACACATCATCATCTTTGCAGGGCATGCATGTGGTCGATGCTCCGCCTCTGCCCCCACAAGCGTGGCGCTCAATGGAACAAGACATCTCATACTCTGTATCCTGTTTGGGCCTCTCTCCCACAGGTAGGGGCATGTGACAGGTAGTGGCGTATGATAGGTAGATAGGAGCGTGTGACAGGTAGATAGGAGCGCGTGACAGGTAGGAGCGCGTGACAGGTAGGGGCGTATGATAGGTAGATAGGAGCGTGTGATAGGTAGATAGGAGCGTGTGACAGGTAGGAGCGCGTGACAGGTAGGGGCATGTGACAGGTAAGGGCATGTGACAGGTAGGGGCGTGTGACAAGTAGATAAGAGCTGTGACAGGTAGGGGCGTGTGATAGGTAGATAAGAGTGTGTGACAGGTAAGGGCATGTGACAGGTAGGGGCGTGTGACAGGTAGGGGTGTGTGACAGGTAGATAAGAGCGTGTGACAAGTAGATAAGAGCATGTGACAGGTAGGGGCGTGTGACAGTAGTCTCGGTAACTGACAAATTGACAAATTAGGTAAATATAACAAAGGTCTCCCCATGGGCAGGTTGTTGATGTGAACAACATGTAAGTGGATAAGTAGGGTTGGCCAGAATCGTATATATGCACCGTATTTGACCGTATGTTTGGTGATTTCCCTATCAAAAGTGCAGTATATACATCGTATATATATACATATACATATACATATGTATGGATAACCCTGTGTATAAGGGTTTGCACAGCCTGAGGCATGAAGCGCTGACGGGATCTACTCGCTCTCCTGAGGATCACTTTGTAGCTAGGGGCAGGTATATTTATTTAGGGTTGGCCAGGACTGTACATGAAATTTCTGTAAATGTGTATATACGGCGTACGGCGTATAAACCATATATACATATAAACCGTATATCGTATACCGTATGAATCCGTACACCGTGGAAATCTGCTGTAAAAAACAAGTAATATACAGCCGTAAATACTTTTGTTTGGTTCAGGCCAACCCTATATTTTTTACAGCGTCCCAGACGATTTGAGGCGTGAGGAATAACAGCAAAGGTCTGCACGCGGTCAACATGGGTGTGCAATAACGCAAGAGTTTGTGTGTGTGCGTGTGTGTATGTGTGTGTGTGTGTGTGTGCAGAAGGGCCTACGTTGCCCCATGAGGATATATATACGGTGTATAAACGGTATTTTTGGTCGGGATTCACCGAATGTACGGTTCGTGTAAGGTTTACACATACAGTTCTGGCCAACCCTAGGCATGTGCCTCCTCCCAGGATTTCTCTCTGGCAGGTTGGCAAGGTGCAGATGTTGGAAAAGGAAAGCTGCAACAGCAGCAAAGGCACTTTGGAGGTGATGATTACGAAAGGCAACCACTAGGAAGGTGGTCATTCATTTCCCGCATCAATCAAGGCTTATAATCCGCACAATTGGGCTTATTTGCAAGTGCACACATGGGCGTCATCATTCGCACATGGCTGCTTCACGCAGTATTGGCAATATGGCTTTCAATGGTTTCATGGGAGATTGACCTTCATCCAGGTTGTTTGAAAGATCAGCTGTTAGCTGGATCTCTCTCTCTCTCTCTTTCTCTTTCTCTTTCTCTCTCTATATCTCTCTCTCTCTCTCTCCCTCTCTCTCCCTCTCTCTCTCTCTCTCTCTCTCTCTCTCTTTCTCTCTCCCTCTCCCTCTCCCCCTCTCTCTCTCCCTCCC
>Ga0307974_1003608_pt1 | contig 11139 bp, 18 predicted proteins | sample OrgLakmetagen784_FD_201812 | JGI IMG/M metagenome (GOLD analysis project Ga0307974, IMG submission 201812) | Saline water microbial communities from Organic Lake, Antarctica - #784 | ecosystem: Environmental > Aquatic > Non-marine Saline and Alkaline > Saline | place: Antarctica: Organic Lake... | reverse complement strand
TTGGAAAGCCCTACCGCCCTAAATGGTGTTCTTTGGAAAGCCCTACCACCCTAAATGGCGTTCTTTGGAAAACCCTACCACCCTGAATGGCGTTCTTTGGAAAGCCCTACCGCCCTAAATGGTGTTCTTTGGAAAGCCCTACCACCCTAAATGGCGTTCTTTGGAAAACCCTACCACCCTGAATGGCGTTCTTTGGAAAGCCCTACCGCCCTAAATGGTGTTCTTTGGAAAGCCCTACCACCCTAAATGGCGTTCTTTGGAAAACCCTACCACCCTGAATGGCGTTCTTTGAAAAACCCTACCGCCCTAAATGGTGTTCTTTGGAAAGCCCTACCACCCTAAATGGCGTTCTTTGGAAAACCCTACCACCCTGAATGGCGTTCTATGGAAATCCCTACCGCCTTACACTTGTTCTATCTCACCCATGCGCGCCCATGTGCTCTACCTCACCCATGCATGCACATGTGTTCTATCTCACCCATACGTGCACATGCGTGTCATCTCACCCATGCTTGCACATGTATTTCATCTCACCCATGCATGCACACGTGCTTCATCTCACCCATACGTGCACGTGTGTTTCACCCATGCTTGCACATGTGCTTAATTTTACCCAAACGTGCACATGCGCGCACGTGCCTCACCCTTATAGCATACGTCATGTTTTATCTCACCCATGCGTGCACATGTGTTTCATCTCACCCATGCGTGCACATGTGCGCACGTGCTTCGTCCAATGCTTTGTGCACATGCTGGCACCGCATAATGTGCCAATTTCTGCTATAAATGCACATGTACGGAGCGCCCTAGATGGGTCACCACACTCCAAGTCTGACCTTGCACTAGAGCATTTGTGCCCCCCTCAAACATGAACTTCTGCCTGCGCACTTTTGTCGCACTTATATGGACACCTCCTGGCATGGGCCCAATACACCTTAGCTTAAAGCTGTACGCAGTGCCCTAGATGGGTCACCACACTCCAAGTCTGACCTTGCACTAGAGCATTTGTGCCCCCCTCAGACATGAACTTCTGCCCGCGCACTTCTGTTGCACTTATACAGACCCCTCCTGGCATGCGCCCAATACACATTAGCTTGGAGCTGTACGCTGTGCCCTAGATGGGTCACCACACTCCAAGTCTGACCTTGTATGCGTACATGTGTGCCCCCTGTAAGATGACATGTACACATGTTTGTCGTAGTATATCCAGACTACTAGAAAACGACATAAATTGCTTAAGGAATCGACGCGCTGCCCTTAGAAGAACCACTGATGTGTGCCCCCTGAAAGACGACACTGTTTACACTTTCTTCGCAGTTGTATGCACCCCTCCTGGCATGGGCTCAAGACACATTGGGATGGGGCTTGGTCTGTAGCGATTCCGTCGAAGGTCCCTCGCAGAGCTTAGAGGCCCTGGCGGCCGTGCAGAGTTTCATGGAAGGTGAGCAAGACGGCATTCATTGTTGGTACAGCTGCTTATGTTCACTCGATTAGGGAAGTGTTGGCATCCATTGTTGGTACAGCTGCTTATGTTAACTCAATCAGGGGGGTGTTGAGATCCATTGTTGGTACAGCTGCTTATGTTCACTCGATCAGGGAAGTGTTGGCATCCATTGTTGGTACAGCTGCTTATGTTAACTCGATCAGGGAAGTGTTGGCATCCATTGTTGGTACAGCTGCTTATGTTAACTCGGTCAAGGAGTGTTAGGAGGATAATGGGAGACAACACGGTGGTACCCACTGTTGGCGTAGCTGTGTCTGTTCACTTGTCCACTTGATCAAGGGCCTCTAGGCAGGTGGTACCCACTGTTGGCGTAGCTGTGTCTGTTCACTTGTTCACTTTATCAAGGGCTTCTAGGCAGGTGGAACCCACTGCTGGTGTAGCTGTGTCTGTTCACTTGTTCACTTGATCAAGGGCTTCTAGGCAGGTGGTACCCACTGCTGGTGTAGCTGTGTCTGTTCACTTGTTCACTCGATCAAGGGCTTCTAGGCAGGTGGTACCCACTGCTGGTGTAGCTGTGTCTGTTCACTGTTCACTGTTCACTTGATCAATGGGTTATAGGCCAGGTGAGCTTGGCATTGCTCACCATTTATGTGTATGTGTCATTTGTTTCATGTCTCCCCATTTGTGTGCATGCCTCACCATTTGTGTGCATGTTTCACTAAGGACTTTGCATCACCAACGATTGAGGTACTTTGTGCTGTAATCCTGAGTATGTGTGTAGAAGTATGGGGTATGGGTTTCTATTTGTGTGTGTGTACGTCTCACCATTTATGTGCACGTCTTATCATTTGTGTGCACGTCTCACCATTTGTGTGTGTGTGTGTTTGTGTGTGTAGTAATATGGGTTTCCATGGTGAGCATGGGGTTTGTGAAGGAGCGGCCTGGGTGTTATTAATGTCATGAGGCTGATAAATGTTTTGCGTTGCTGTGCTTCTTTGTGCGGTCAGGGCGTTTAAGCAAACAGATTCGTATAGGATGTGGAAGGTAATTTGCAGTGCCCGTGAATCTGGATGTTAGAGAAGGTGTTCAGGTATTCGCGGACGGAGTTCTGTAGGGGGTAGACGACGTACAAATTAAATGGTCTGAAAGTTAAAAGGCGGTGCCCATACAAATGGCTATTACAACGTGTGCAGGATTGACAAGAGCCTGATATATATACACAATGTATATCCGGTATTGTTGACGGTATTGCTGGCAGGGAAATCACCAAATATACGGTCATATACGGTGTATATATACGGTTGTGGCCAACCCTAGACATGTGGTCAGCACATTTGAGCACAGAGGTTCGTGAGATCGGTATGAGGGGAGAAATGCGTTGCATTGCTGATGCAAACAAGTCATACACACACATACCCACACGTGGGGATAGATGCATTGCAATGCTGACGCCCGCAAATCATACACACTCAATACCCACACGTGCACATCACAGGCCTGGTCTCATTTCGCTCGCTTGCTTGTGAGCAGCTCAATGCTTCATATAACAGGTCCCAGCTTAAGGCCATATGTACATATGCACACACACTCGTGCCCATGCATACTAATCACAGGCCAGGACCCATTTTGCTCGGCCGCTTGTGAGCAGCTCACCGCCACGTGTTCCAGCTTAAGGCCAGACTTACAAATGCATAATGCATACACACTCACTCTCCCGCCCGCACGTGCTCATTACAGGCCACGACCCATTTTGCTCGGCCGATTGTGAGCAGCTCACTGCCACGTGTTCCAGCTTGAGGCCATACCTATACATGCACACTTACTCTCACGCCCGCGTGTGCCCTTCACAGGCCTGGACCCATTTTGCTCGGTCGCTTGTGAGCACCTCACTGTCACGTGTTCCAGCTTAAGGCCATACCTACACATGCATACACACTCACTCCCGTACCCACGCATTCTCCTTACAGGCCAGGACCCATTTTGCTCGGCCGCTTGTGAGCAGCTCACTGCCACGTGTCCCAGATTAAGGCCATACCTACACATGCATACACACTCACTCTCATACCCATCCATACCCCTTACAGGCCTGGACCCATTCCGTTTGGTTGCGTTCGAGCAGCTCACTGCCACATGCAAGTCTGTGGTCATCGCAGCCGCTGTCCTCAAAGAGCGCCTCACCCCACAAGAAGCGTTCAAGGCCTCTAGGTTGGAAGAGGACACACAGATTGAGGAATGGGGCACGGTGCGTTGAAATTGTGTGTGTGCTTGTGTGTGTGTGTGTATGTTCTATGTAACATAGTCTATGTTGTATGTTCTGTGTAACGTAGATGTGTGTGTGTGTGTGTGTTCTATGTTGTATGATGCGTGAACAATGTGTGCATGTCAACAACAGATTGAGGGTGGCACACGTGTCTAAATCGTGTGTGTTTTATATTGTATATGTGTACCATGTGTGCAGCTCGTTTTCTTCTTACCCTCGATGCCTGAATTTTTCCGGTGTGCAGGTAGAGGCAGGCCACGATCTGGACATTGCTGAGATCACCACACGGATAACAGCACCATCTATTTTTGTGAGGCTGCTCTTGCCAACAAAAAGGCAGTAAGCAGAGGAGGTCTCTAGCCTTGGTCATGGACATTTCCTGGAGCTGTTTCTGTCTCGCTTTGGACAGTACCCTAAATGCGTTTTCACTTGTTCTTGCCAAACATGGCTGCCATGTAATCTCTCCTTTGTAAACCCAATTAACAGTCCTGATGCGTGCATGCCAACTGTGAATATTGTGTGATTTTATTCTCTATTCAAACACTATTCAAGCACAAGAGCAACACCTTGTGCCAAACAAATGCAATGCACATCTGATCGAAATTAAATACTGTGTAGACACTTCCCTTACCCAACAAGCAGAAACGGCACGAGAACAACAGAAGCACTAAGAATGCCCATGTACTCAGACACCGCAAAATTCTCCACACCATTTTGCTAGGAGCAACAGGCACCATTTGCAGCAGCCACACAAGGACCCACTCCACAGCCTCGGAGTTACTGGTCTACATGCCACAGCACTCAGAACATATTGAGCCGACATGCAACCAGATCCGCAATAATCATACAGATGAGACAAGACGTTGAACATAATTCCCAAAATATCTGAGCAATACTCATGGTGGTCTAAGGCCTGCCTCCCAACCCCCCGATCCTCACTGAAAAGCTTTTCCTCATTTGTTCTCCAGATGGGATGTTGTGTCTCTACATTCATTGGGTGGTGCAGAACACAAAACAGCATCCTTCCCTTAAAATGCTGATAGTGTTTGTGCTATCTGCGTTCTACTTTTTTCTTTTACCTTGCATTGCTTTGTTTACCGGGACACTGCAAACAACTCCACACCATCCTGCTGGGAGGGACTAGCACGTACGGTGACCAAATACAGCAGTTATGCAAGTTTAGTTTAGTTTAGTTTGGATTACAAAGGCCTCCAGCCTGGCATGGCTGCTCAACCTATAGGTCCAACAAATAATTCAATCAAAAAGATCGACAGCTGCACTGATAGATTTGTAAACTTCTGAGTTATGTTGAAAGCGTACGGTGACCAAATACAGCAGTTATGCAACAAATCCACCGCACAGTCTCGGAGTATAAAGTGAGAAAACTAAGTTTACCTCCATCAGGAGGTTTGCAACAAAGAGATTTTAATTCAAATCATACGCAACCCTGTATGAAAATAGAGCGATCTCTTAGTAACAAAGGCGCTGGACAAAAGTGCTCACATTCTTCATTGACATATTGTTTGTAATTGTGTTGGACATGATCAGTTTTGCTGGTTCCCACGTTGGCTCCCAATTGATCAGCCACGCATTATCTGTCCATAATGCCAAACTTACATTCGCTCAAAAAAGGAGGTGCAGAGCAGGCATCGCAGTTGCATGGCACTCCCAATGGTAGGTGCAAACATGCATTGCATTAAAATATCCCTTGCTTGTGATCTTTCTTTCTTTGTCCTTTCCTTGCTGTTGCATAAACAGTCATGGGTCTCTCATGTGGCGCTCCATTCCTCCCCTTGGGTTATACATTATGGTGTTTAGCTAAAACGCCTGAACTGTTTGTTATGGCTCTTCTTGGATTATTACAGGATTCGATAGGATCCCGACTACCGAACCCCAAGCATGAAGAGCGGCGCCTTTCGAAAAACCAAAAGCAGGCACGCGCATCTCACTTGCCTTGTAACCTCCCCACCAACTAAGACGCAGCTGGCGCTCCTCTCTCCAAGCACCTCTAATGCACCCCGAACACGCTCCGCACTCTAGAGCCAGGAGGTATGGTATTATCAAAACTGTCTTTAAATATCTTATGGTTAAAATGGTCACAATTCGGAGTGAGCTTCAGCCAGGATGTTTGGCTGATCGGCTGCTGACTGGTCTCGGCCAGCCATAAATCTATCCATAAGCTCATAAATTAAAAGAATGGAAATTAAAAACGAGTTGGGTGTTTGACTCGATGTTGGCAGGAATGGTTGGGCTGCCGAACGGTCATCAAACAATGGCGTAAACATAAGGAGTCGTTTTTCCTCAGCTCAAAATTCTGTTGCTCTTTTGCTTCTCAAGACCCTATATAAACCATCTTTTATCACAAGCTCTTACCCATAATGGACATAACACAACGTTTTACCCCCAAAAGAAATGTACACAAGGCCCGAAAGGGCACAATCAAATGTCCAGATCATCGTCTGGGTCCTCATCTGAATCCAACAGCCCACCATCCGTGGCTGCACCATCATCTGAATCACGCACATATAAAATGCGACCCAACGACTCCCCCACGTTGCCCACCCTCTCTGCCTCGCTCCCTCCTTGCACCAACTGCCCTTGCTGGTGTTGGTGTCGGTGCAGGCTGGAAACCTCTCCCTGATATAGTATGTGGTATGTGAGTGTGCGAGTGTGTACATTTGTGTGCGTGTGTGTGATGCAGGTTGGAGACCTCCACCTGATTTAGTATGCGAGTGTTGAAGTGTTTGTGTTTGTGTGTGTGTGTGCTTGTGTGTGTGTGTGTGCGTGTGTGTGTGCGTGTGTGTGTGTATATGTGTGTGTGTGTGTGTGTGTGTGTGTGTGTGTGAGAGAGAGAGAGAGAGTGTGTATGTGTGTAATGCAGGTTGGTGGCCTCCCTATAATTTGGCATTTGAGTGTCTTAATGTGAGTAAGTGTGTATGTGTGAATAAGTGTGTGTGTGTGTGAGCATGCGTGATGCAGATCGGGAGCTTCTCTCTAAACAAGCACATGAGCAAATGTGTTTGAATGTGGGTGTGCCATTGTGTATATATGTTATGTATATGTGTGTGTGCGTGATTGAGTGTGCGTGTGCGTGTGAGTATCTGCGTACATACACGTATGTAAATGTATGTGTGCGTTTGTACATGTACGTGTGTGTGTACCTGTATATATACGTGTGTGTGCGTGTGTGTGTCTACGCCTTCCTTTAGAAATAAGAGCTGCGTGTGCACGCACACACACACACACACGCACACGCACACAAACCACTGCTGTACCTGTTCCTGATATGCACAAAATGTATTGCTCCAAATAAACATCTCAACCTCACTCTATTCCTCCGCCACACCTCGCGTGCATGGTGGCGAGCGTGCTGTGCACTATCTGCATTCCAGCCCCCTGCGCTGGGAGGTAAATAGTCCCGCCAATCTGCACGTGTGTGTGTGTGTGCGTGTGTGCGTGCGTGTGTGTGAATGTGTGTGCGTGTGTGTGCGTGTGTGTGCGTGTGTGTGTGTTTGTGTGTGTGTGTGCATGTGCGTGTGTTGTGCGTGTGTGCACGTGCTTGTGTGTGCGCGTGTGTGTGCATGTGCCTGTGTGCTCATGTATGTGTGTGTTTGTGTGTGTGTGCGTGTGTGCGTGTGTGCGTGCGTGTGCCTGTGCGTGTGTACGTGTATTAATGCCTGGGATGCGTACTGGTGCCTGTGATGTCCTTGGTGCTCATAACGGGATACACATGAAACATACAAACGCATGCACACACATGCACACACAAACACACACACACCTGGTGTGCGATACTGCTGCCCGTGCTGGCCTTGGTGCTCATAACGGGATACACGCACACACACACACACACACACAAACACACACACACCTGGTGTGCGATACTGCTGCCCGTGCTGGCCTTAGTGCTCATAACGGGATACACACACATACTCACAAGTGCACACACACGCACACACACCTGATGTGCAATACTGCTGCCCGTGCTGGCCTTGGTGCTCATAACGGGATACACGCATATGCACACACTCACAAGTGCACACACACGCACACACACCTGCTGTGCGATACTGCTGCCCGTGCTGGCCTTGGTGCTCATAACGGGATACACGCACATGCACATACTCGCAAGTGCACACACACGCACACACACATGCACATACTCACAAGTGCACACACATGCACACACACACACACACACACACCTGCTGTGCAATACTGCTGCCCGTGCTGGCCTTAGTACTCATAACGGGATACACGCACATGCACACACACACATACACACACCTGATGTGCGATAATGCTGCCCGTGCTGGCCTTGGTGTTCGTAAGGTAGCACCACTGCATCACGTGCCTCACGCTCCTGCGTAAAGATTAGAAAAGAGATCTGAGTAAGAGGAAAGAGATCTGAGTAAGAGGAAAGAGATCTGAGTAGGCGGTGAAAACCACTTACGCTCCTACGTGGGAGAATCTAAAAAGAAAGAGATTTGAGTAGGCGGTAAAAACCACTTACGCTCCTACGTGGGAGAATTTAAAAACAAAGAGATCTGAGTAGGCGGTGAAAATCACTTACGCTCCTACGTGGGAAAATTAAAAAAGAAAGAGATCTGAGTAGGCGGTGAAAACCACTGACGCTCCTACGTGGGAAAATGTAAAAAGAAAGATATCTGAGTAGGCGGTGAAAACCACTTACGCTCCTACGTGGGAGAATCTAAAAAGAAAGAGATCTGAGTAGGCGGTGAAAACCACTTACGCTCCTGCGTGGGAGATATAAAAAAGGGGAAAAGATCTGAGTAAGAGGGAAGAAATCTGAGTACCACTTTGCTCCTGTGCGGAGAGTCAAGAAGGAGAAAGTGATCTACGTGTGCAGTGTGCAGTGAATGCCACCTCAGATCTGAGTGGCTGGTTGCGCAAACCCATGCCACCTAATGCCACCTAATACATAATGCATCATGCATACACAATACACAATGCCACCTAATACCACCTCAGCTCTAAGTGATTGGTTGTGCAAACCCATACCAACTAATGCCACCTCATACATAATGCATCATGCATACACAATACACAATGCCACCTAATACCACCCCAGCTCTAAGTGATTGGTTGTGCAAACCCATACCAACTAATGCCACCTAATTCATAATGCATAATGCATACAAAATTCATAATGCCACCTAATGCCACCTAATGCCACCTAAGCTCTGAGTGGTTGGTTGTGTAAACCCATACAATGAGTTTGCTGCAGACGCACATGAGCATGGCAGGGATTAGGAATAAACAAAGGACTCCCTCGTTGTACGTCGGCCCTATTCTAAGTGTAACTGACTGGCCCAACAGGTTTAGCTTGGAGATGTGCAATAAGTAGCTCTTTTACAATACACATTTATAGGTTGGCCAGAACCATATATGTACACCGTATATGACCGTACGTATGGTTAATTCCATGCCACTAATACCGTACATATACTGTATATACAAATGTATGTATGGTTTGGGCCAACCCTCTAAGTAGCTCTTTTACAATACACATATATAATATTAGTACCTGAACTACTTGTGCAGATTCTAGTAGCTAGTTTATCTTGCAAAGCTGCACACAGGACAAGCAAGAACAGAGGGGATGCCAGGCAGCAGCGCACCAACAAAAACGAAAAGGGAAGCCACTCAGGAAACAAGAGCCACGCAGAGAACGAGAGCCACTCAGGGAACGAGAATTAGACAAAAGTAGAGGGAACGAGAGTTAGACAGTGCACCAACAAAAACAGAAAGGGAAGACACGCAGGGAACGAGAGCCACGCAAGGAGCGGGAGCCACTCTTGACAATATCAAGGAAAAGGAGTATTTTGAGTACAGCTTCAAGCTCCTGCAAGTAAACCTGACCAGCATAAATTGTTGATAAAATGTACAGAATAGGACAGAGCACGCGTAAACACGTGTGCACAATCCACACACACACACACACACACATACACACACACACACACACACACACACCTAAATACATTCATTACTGACACCCATAACAATAACATCCACACCCACATCATAACAACCACCACCTAGACACTCAAACACACCCGAAAACACACCAGACACACACCCAACAACACAATTAGACACGAACCCAAACACGCACCCACACCCACACACCTCCTTGGACAGCCCCATACGCATTCCCCCTGCATTGGGCAGCTGCTGCTGCTGTTGCTGCTGTTGCTGCTGCTGTGTGAGCGTCGCAGTTCCACCTTGCTGCCCAGCATCAGCGGTCTGCTTCTGAAGCTGCTGCTGCTGCTGCTGCTGCTGCTGCTGCTGCTGCTCCTTGGCCGCCGCCTTTTCAGCACTGCGTACAAATGCAACTGTGATTTTTCAGCACTGCGTATGAAGGCAGTTGTGACTTTAAGACACAGTCAAGCGTTGAGCGTTCTGCAAAGTTCATCTCAAGCACACGACCAGCTTGGCAGTGCTCTTGCGTGTGTGCATGCAAGGGCAGGGGCAGGGGCAGGGGAGCTGGGGCTGGGTGGTCAGGAAATGCTGGAAAGGTGAGTGCGGGAGTTTTCGACCACTTTCGTCGGAAGGCTTCCTGACCACTCATCGCTCGCACTGCCCAAAAACGTCAATTTCCGCTACCGCCCCACAACCGCCCCTTTAGAAATAAATATAGATTAGACCACCGCCCCGTCACCGCCCCCACCAAAAACCAAAAATTAGGGGGCGGTGATTTACTATTCGTACGGTAATAGTAAGGTTCAGAGGTTGAATGGGGGACTAATTTTAGCATCTAAGACACCCCACGGAGCAGGCATTTCCTGATACACAGCACCTGTGCAGATATCTTATAGTACTGTCACACACAGCACCCATAATATAAACATCACTATGTAAACACACACACCCAGACTTTTAATGGCGCTGTCACACATGACGCATATCCTTACGTATATAAATGGTGGTAAGTCATTTGCGTATAAACATATATATGAAAATTTCAACATAAAAAATGCCAGAAGGGTGCAAAAAGAGGATTTCCTGACACCCACGTGCAGTTTTTGGGCCCCCAGCCCAAAATGCCCCCCCCCCCCAAACCCCCCTTCTTTACCCCCCACACTATAAATAGGGTGTCAATCTGCTCAGAACTTAAGCAGCTATCTGCCTGTACAGCACACATGCCAAATAATGCAAGACCTGACGAGCTATAGGGCAAAAACCGGTTTGCACACGCTCTTGCACTGACCACCTGTTTGGTGCACGAATCCAGCCATAACCTTTGCCAAAGCATTTTTTTACTTCAAATATGCAACTTGTGCATAATGCAATGCGTAAACTGCAAGTTTGGATTGAATTGCTGGTAATTTGCCTGAACACACCCCCGCGGCCTACTTGGGGACATTCCATGCATTTCTATGACCAGGCACCCAGGGGGCGGGGGGGGGGT
>Ga0307974_1003604_pt1:7500-11143 | contig 11143 bp, 16 predicted proteins | sample OrgLakmetagen784_FD_201812 | JGI IMG/M metagenome (GOLD analysis project Ga0307974, IMG submission 201812) | Saline water microbial communities from Organic Lake, Antarctica - #784 | ecosystem: Environmental > Aquatic > Non-marine Saline and Alkaline > Saline | place: Antarctica... | reverse complement strand
CACACCCACACCCACACCCACACCCACGCCCACGCCCACGCCCACGCCCACGCCCACGCCCACGCCCACGCCCACGCCCACGCCCACGCCCACGCCCACGCCCACGCCCACGCCCACACCCACACCCACCGTCATGGGCATTGTGCGCACTGCCCTCATGCCATCCTCCAGCTGCAGGTACTTATTGCACTGGGCCTGCTTAGGGCCGAAGGGATACGACCGGCTCTGAGATAGGATGGACACCACCTGAGACGTGCAGAACGGGCGAGCATAAAAAAGAGGGCGAGGAATTAATAGATTTAATCAATGATGGTGCACACAGGCGTAAAAAGTAAGACGGACAGGCTTTCCCAGATAGTGGGATTTTATTGACAGTGAACAAGGGTTTTAACAGTGAACAAGTGAGCTTAAGAGTTGTACTACGCGAAGAGAGCAGATAAAGAAAAGTGGCCATCGTTGAGTTTTCTGGCGCTTCCTATAAAATCACTCTTACTTAGACTTGTCTTGCTTCATAGCAAGGGATTAAGCATTTTAAAAACAAAAGGTGAATCAGAGCTACTCACATAACTTGTGGGGGGGGGCACGTGGCGATCATCTGTCCAATGTCATTCCTAGAACTACCACTTCAACCTTTCAACCCAACTTCATTTTGACACACACACATACACCCTTACACACCCCTCATCCTAACACACACACACACACTCTCTCACACACACATACAAACATACGCACACACATGCACACGCCCTCATACCCACACGCGCACACACACCCATACACACACGCACACACAATCATACACACACGCACACACACTCATACACACACGCACACACACATACACGCACACACACATACACGCACACATACACACACACAAAAACACACCTGCATGAGCATGTACTGGGGCACTGGTTTGCCATCCCTGTCCACTGTCATTCCTCCATAGGCCATGCGCACTACAGTCCCTGCCAGTCCCTCTCCTGCAATGACAAAGGAAGCGCAAACAAGAAAAATGTTTTTGCTGTGTACCCTGCATGAGATGAGAATTGAAGGGGAGTCATATGTTCTTGAACCCAAGGCCGCCTACGACTGCTACCTTAACTAATTACAAATGCTGATGATGACCCTTGCAAGAACACCCTCGAAGAATCAGCATGAGGTCATAACAGGTCAGCAGCAAGGGTGGCCGATATGCTGGAGCGACAAAGCAACACCAAATAAGTTCAGGCTAGCCAGTTGCCACCTTTGATGCTCAAAGCTCCAGCTGCATCGTGCTTGATGATTTGGCTGGTAACGCAAGCATGACGCGCAAATAAACACAAAGGAACACACGAGGTATATGTATTGACTCACTACAGTGCCCCTACTCCTTCATCAAAGCTTCTTGCAGAGACTTCCTGCCAGCTGCTATGCTGGATTGCCCACAGCACGAAACACGCGTGCACCGCTCATCCTGACATTTGGGAACACACAGCACGCAAGCTACAAGCTCGATCACGTGCCTATTCACCAAAGACATACTATGTGGGCATCCTGCGCTCTGCTGACTTGAACTGCCCATAAAATGCACGCGCACACACCATGAATGACAACATTGTCAACATTGTAGTTGCCAGCAGTAACGCACATTTGATCATCCGTCCACCTCCACATGAGGGCTGTTAGTGCATGACACCTGCCTAACTTAAGGTAGTGACACCTGAAGGCTGTTAGTGCATGACACCTGCCTAAGTTAGTGCATGACATCTGCCTAAATCAGCACCCTACAGCAAGCAGGCGAGCACGTGTGCACTCTCAACTCCCGTTTGGAACCCGTACAAGAACTTGAAGCATGAAACAAACCAATTCCATTAGCCCGCCCACCTTCAAAAAAGAGCTTGTCATGCATACTCTCCAGCTGCGTTCTGCTGAGCTGGATAGCTCGTAGCTCCTCAACATCTGCTTTCTCCTCCCCCTCTTCCTGTTCTTCGTCCTCATCCTCCCGCTTGTTCTCCTCCCGCTCTTTTCTGCTGGGCCGTGGAGCTTCCTCTTCATCCTGAAACACCCGGAGTATTGTTGTTGTGTGTAAATAACTCTCTGCGTGTCAAGCTCTTCTCACTCCCTTCTGCTGGGCCGAGGAGGTTCCTTTTTGCTGCATCCTTTGCTGTGCAAAAACACATCAGTGCAAGAATACCAACGTACTCCTCTTGTAAAGCTATGTAGGGCTGGCCAGAACTGCATACAAACACCATGTACGACCGTGAATCTCATGTCAATGCGTATGTTAACGTATGAACACTGTTTTAATATGAATCGATGGTTCTGGCCAACCCCAAATACCGGTAAAGAAAGGGAGGCAGCCCTGCACAATTTTGAAGAGCGGTGCATGCAGTTGTGAGCCTGCAAAAATTAGCAGCCACGCCATAACCCTTTGACAAAAGTTTGACAAGCATAGTGGATTGATTATCAAGTATCCATTGCTGTGGGTACGACCCCTAGAATGTGGCTGCTTGATCAACACAAGCACCTCCCTCCCTTTGCAAAAGTCCGTTCTCCCTATGGCGCGCACGTATGTGTGTGTGCGTGTAAAACGTAGTTTAATTACTTTATGGTGCGCTTGCACGCACGCATAAGCATGAGCACATTCTGAGAGAGCCGCCCAGTTAAAATGCTAACGCCCCTGCTTACCTCGTCATACTCCTCTCTCCTGATACCCTGGATGCCAGCACCTTCCTGCAGAGCAAACATAAGCGCACCAGGTGTTAGGCCCATTCCGTCACGCGACACGACAACGCAGCTATTGAGACGCAGAGCACAGCACAACCGAACATAAGCGCACCAGGCATTAGGCCCATGGTGACATGCGACACGACAAAGCATGATTTATAGGGAGTAAGGTCCACGGCGACACACAACACGACAAGGCGCACCAGTTCAAGGTGGAATGGTCCACACACAGAGCCAGGCCCCCCTCTTCCAAAAAAAAGCAGCAAAGCACAACTACTCGGGGCGTAAAGGCCATAACAACACACGCAACACAGCACGCATATTAAAGGTGTTTAAGGTCCACACACAGAGGAAGGCACCCTCCTTCCAAAAGCAACTGCGGCAAACTCACACACAAATAATACAACACCCTCCTCCCACAACTAGGACGCACTTACGCATAGCGCAAGTGACTGTACCAAATGCACGCACCTCTCCCTCCTCTACTTCCTCCTCCCCCCTCTCTTTCTCTTTGCGGCTCGGCTTGCGTTTCCGCCGAACTGCGTCCTCATCTGAATCAGCTTCCACTTCAGACTCCTCTGGCGTGCCACTCTCACTGTCTCTGCCACGCTTGGGCTGCAAAAGCAGCATGATGAAATTACATTATTAAGCTGTAGGTATAAGACAACATATAAGAATATGATGTCTTCTCTTGGGGTGCCACAACTGCTGCCTCTGCCACGCTTAGGCTGTTAACGCAGCACGCGAGATGAGGGATTTTAGGATCGACACGAGGACACACATCATTTTAAAGCTCAAAAACTAAATCAACACAACATTCAGACAATTTTGCATGGAACGATGATGAGCACAACGATCTTCTCGTGCCGTCACTTGGCACCTGTGTGCGGTCTCCAGCAAGGACGAGCAAGAGGCTCCTTGCCATCCGCAT
>Ga0307974_1003604_pt1:0-5000 | contig 11143 bp, 16 predicted proteins | sample OrgLakmetagen784_FD_201812 | JGI IMG/M metagenome (GOLD analysis project Ga0307974, IMG submission 201812) | Saline water microbial communities from Organic Lake, Antarctica - #784 | ecosystem: Environmental > Aquatic > Non-marine Saline and Alkaline > Saline | place: Antarctica: Organic... | reverse complement strand
ACACGCTCACACACACACACAATCACACACACATTCACAACACACAAACAATACACACACACACGCACGCACACTCATACACACACCATATACACACACTCAAACACACACACGCATGCTAAACACGCACACACCACAAATACCATACGCACACACATGCACACACACAAATACACACACACTCACACACACACACTCACACTCACACACAATCACACACACATTCACAACTCACAAACAATATACACACAGACACGCACGCACACTCATACACACACCATATACACACACTTACACACACACACGCATGCTAAACACGCACACACCACAAATACCATACGCATACACATGCACACACACACACAAATACACACACGCACACTCACACACACCACATACACACACATATACACACACGCATGCACGCACAGGCCACCAGACAGAGCATCCGGCCCAGGCAGGTGGACTTCAACAAGCAGCTGGCCATCGTGCGTGACTTTGAGGAGCTGGACGCCACAGATGGCTTGGCTCTAAAGGAGGGCGATGTTGGGGCAGGATTAGGCCCTGGTGACGTCCTTGTGCCACCCGCTGGGGTGAGAGGCAGAGTCACATGCTTACTGCTGAGCCTTTCGCACGTAGCATGCCTGATGCCGGGGTGCTCTTGCATGGCCGTTTGTGCCACAATACCTCTTGCACGCAAGCACGTGCATCACAACTGCACTCACTCTGTTGTTCCCTCTTCTTCAGGCCGCACCATTAGATGGGCAGCATCCACCACACCACAAGAAGCCGAAGCCAAAAGAGATCCCTGTGCCTGAGGTCAAAAAAGTGCCTACCTACACACGCGACTACCTCCCCACCTTCAAAATCCCAGAGACCTATATTCGCGGCAGAGGTGTGCAGATGCGCTTGAGGGGTGATTTAGGGCATCTGCAGTTGCGGACATGTTGTCCTACATTTTGGGCATCTCCAGCTGCAGACATGCTTGCTGTGTTTTGAATACGGCATTGCAGAGTGAGAGAGTGATAAGCTAAAGTTTTGAAGATGCAATTCCTTGTGTAGTAAGGCGCTTATTAACGTTAATGCAGTAGAAGTGCTATGTGTCAAATTAAACCATCTTACAAATGGAGCTTTGCTTGAAATTTGAAGTGAAAAGGACTACAAACTGTTTCCAAAACACATTCACACACACACAAACACACACACACACACGCCCTTACTCAAAATCACACGCGTACACACCCAACACTCAAACAAACACGCGGACAAGCAAGAAACAAACTAACATGCCGTAGTGCAGCACCCAATTTTGCAGCTTCCTGGAGGGATGGGTGTGATGGTTCAATTCCAAATGTTAGATTATTTGAACATGACATGCTTCCAAAGCAAGCTCACGCTCAGGATGAACTTTCTGTAAGCATCCAATCACATGACCCCACCTTGGCTCCTTTTTGCAGGAGGGGTGGGTTATGCGCAAGAAGATTTTGTGGAGTATGATTTAGACAACGAAGATGAAAAGTGGCTGGCGGCCTATAACAAAGGATACAACCAACGACTGTCGGACCTCAAATTTGAGCGCATGCTGTGGCGGTTGGAACTAGCGTGGGCAGAGGCCATGGAGAGCACACTGACTCCCGCAGGTACTTGTGTGTGTTTGTGTGTGTGTGTGTATGTGTGTGTGCGCGCGCGGTTCATGTGCATGTGTGTGTGCGTGTTCGTGTGCGTGAATGTGTGTGTGTGTGTGTGTGAGTATGAGCGTGCGTGCGTGCAGTAAAAACGTGAGTGCACGCTTGCTGGTTCGGCCGCCATCATTGGTCTGCCCACCAATTAATCAAACACCATGTCTGAAATATGTGCCCAGCCCACTGCTCTGTACTTATGTGTGTGTATGCAGAAAAGAGCACGCCTGCTGGCCTGGCCCCCACCACCTGCCTGCCCAAATTGTCAGCAGTTGCTGTGCTGAAAAAGACCGTGGGCGCACGCAGCACAATTTTAGAGGTGTGTGTGCATGTGCAGGCTGCGCATGTATCTAGCTAAAGATATTTCGGTGAAGGGTGTGCAGGAGATTGAGTGTCGATTGTTTGTGGTGTGTTTGATGTAATGATTCAAGGTGCGCAGTTTGGTGCATTTGCAGCAGTTATGTATCAGATGTCTGAAGGAGTTTTGATTCGCAGAGTTGTTAAGGCTCACACACACGCACGCACACGCACATGCTTCATACACACACAACCACACACACACATACACACACACACACACACACACACACACACACACACAAACACACACATACACACGCAATACACACCCCACACACCAAACAAACACTGTCACAGACCGTGTTGTGCGTGCTGCAGCTAGGAAAACACTGACACGCTCACACTTTCATTAAGGTGTTTATGCACACACGCACATTCACACACACACACACACACACACACACACACACACACGTACGTCCGCAGGCAGTGTATGAGTATTGGGCGGCCAAGCGCAAGCGTTGGGGCAAGCCTCTCCTGCGTCGCCTGCAGGCACCCACATATACCAGCGATGTCAACCCCTACAACGTGTTCAGGTGTGTATGTGTGTGTGCGCTTTTGTGTATGCGTGTACCTACGTGTGTGTGTGTGTGCTTGTGCTTGTGTGTATGTGTGTGGGCGTAAGTGTTGACGTGTGTGATTCGTGCATGTGTGGGGTTGGCCAGAACCGCGTATATATGACGTATATTACCGTAAAGATGGTCATTTTCCTGCTATAATTACCGCATATACACCGTTTCTATATGGTTCTGACCAACCCTACTCCGTCCAGTTTTCGTGTTGTCAAGAGTGGAAGTCGGATTCAAACTTAATACCAGAACATCTCCTCTACTTTGTCCGGTACTCTGCTAAAATCTAATTTCGGTCAAGTAGCGTGGAATGAGATGTTAAAACCGCTTTGTAAAGTGTTGCAATGTTTTTGTGGGCGTGTGAGCGCTCAAATCTCAAGAGAATACAGAGCATGCGGATGGCGATTGCGTTATAGCAATTGTCGCCTTTGTACACTCTACGTTGCAGCCTGAAGCAGGCTCGAGTAAAGCGCCCCCCTTTTTGACTTGTTCTCACTCTCACACCCCAAATAATGTGAAAGTTTAATAGAGGGGTACTGATCATCCCACTCGCATTGCTCATTGCTGCAATCGTGTTCCACACAACACCCAGGCCGAGAGAAAAGGTGAACCGCCCCACTACACGGCGGCGACGCGAGAACAGTGTGGACTGCCTAGAAAAGCTGCGCACCATCCACGAAAATATCCTGCACGCAATGGAGATCACAGAGCTCATGGTCATTCGCGAGCGAAAGAAGCGGGACATCTGCGTGAGTGTATGGGCGTGCACATGTTGGAGGAGAGAAGTGTGTGTGTGTGTGTGTGTGTGTGTGTGTGTGTGTTGTGTGTGCATGGTGTGTGTGTGTGCGCGCGTGTGCATGTGCGTGTGCGTGCGTGTAGAGGTGTGCGTGTATGCGCAACCAGAAGGTGTTTGTTGCCTTGGAAGGAGGTTGACTTGGACTTGGGAGCACTGCAGTTGAGCAGCCACCACAAAGCAATCCTTTCACAAACTTGTATTTTGTGCTCATGCACATCACCATTTTGCACACCTCTTCACTGTGCAGCAAGTGGACGTGACTGTGCAACGGTTGCAGCTGAGCAGCCTCCACAGACAATTTTGTTGCGTTCTTAGTATTCCGTGCTCGTGCACTACGCAACCCTGTGCACGCTCCTTCACTGTGCAGCAAGTGGACATGACTGTGCAACGGCTGCAGCTGAGCAGCCACCACCAGCCACGTGAAGTACATGCGGCTCTAGAGCAGGAAGCTGTGGTGAAGCTGCAGGTGAGCCTGAGAAACAAGTGATCAGGGTTGACCAAATTTGTACGCTTACATTACTCGAAGGACTGTATATCTGAAGACCTTCCTACTATGAAGTTAGATATTCTGTTTATTATGGATTTAATTGACCATGAGAAAAATGCAAAACAGATTTGTGTACAGCATTCATGGGAACAGCTGAGGGTGAGTCTGGAAAAAGTACGGTGGACAAGCGAGAGAGTGTAGATCAGGAGAGCGCGCAAGAACAAGTGCTGGCACGTGGAAGGCTGATAAGGAAGTGTTAAGAAGGGCAAGACAAAAAATTTGTGGGCGAGTCATTTTGCTTGGAAGGCGAGGCTAGGGGGGGAAGCATAAGCAAAATGGCTTTACCTTTCTTGCTGCTGCAGTTGTGTTGGGGGAAAACAGCAATACCAGCTGCAGATCCTCAAAAACACTTTTGATAAAGATGTAAGATGCATTAGGTGCAGGTGATATTTCTCTTGTAGATACAATTCTCTCTCTGTGTGTGTGTCTCTCTCTCTCTCTCTCTCTCTCTCTCTGTCTCTCTCTCTGTCTCTCTCTCTGTCTCTGTCTCTCTCTCTCTCTCTCTCTCTCACACACACACACACATTTATACACACTTTAACACAGGAACTTCAAAGCAGCAAACGGCAGATGGACCCTCGTTTGAGCGCATACATGGATGCTGCCCAGGTTAGTAACTATGACAACCCATTTTACAGCACTCGCATTTCATTTGGTATCTAAGCTCTTTCATGCTATTATAGATGCTGCCTTCAATTGCATGTTGTTTCTAACATTGTTTTACAGAACCAAAAAAAAAGTAGCTTGTTGTCGTTGTAAGTGTGCTTGTGTGCAGCAGGAATTGCTAGTTATTTGGGCGCCCTGCAACATGGGACATTTATTCGCACACAAACACATGCACATAAACACATGCACAGAGCAACAATACATACACACACAACACGCGCACACACACACACATACACACATGCAGGGCGGCTTTGCCAATGCCGATCTAGACTCCCCGCTGCGCTTGTCGCTCATTCACAAGCGGCGACGTATTGAGCGAGATGCGCGCTCCTTCCAGGCTGTCACAGACCCTACCTCCCTTGCCCCCTTGCCTCCCCCAC
>Ga0307974_1003603_pt1:0-10000 | contig 11143 bp, 17 predicted proteins | sample OrgLakmetagen784_FD_201812 | JGI IMG/M metagenome (GOLD analysis project Ga0307974, IMG submission 201812) | Saline water microbial communities from Organic Lake, Antarctica - #784 | ecosystem: Environmental > Aquatic > Non-marine Saline and Alkaline > Saline | place: Antarctica: Organic... | reverse complement strand
GCTTGAACATGTATACAGGAGCAAGTATTGCACATGCACATGCACAGGAGCAAGTAATGCAGCAGCGGCAACCATTCCTCTGGTGTTTTCACATTTTGCAGCCCGCAGCAGCAGCAACCATTCCTCTGGTTTATTTCACACTTTGCAGCCCGCAGCAGCAGCAACCATTCCTCTGGTTTATTTCACACTTTGCAGCCCGCAGCAGCAGCAACCATTCCTCTGCGTTATTTCACATTCTGCAGCCCGCAGCAGCAGCAACCATTCCTCTGGTTTATTTCACACTTTGCAGCCAGCATGTTCTGAACTGAAGGCATACCTGAAATTACAAGGAAATAGAGTGACCAGCAAACATTTTTCGAATTGGCCTCCCCTGTTGTGTTTTTTGGAGCCTTCAACGCACCTGCCCGACGCCATTTGGGATTGCAGGAACCCCAAGCTCTCTTCCAAGGTTTGATGACGCGCATCGTCAAGCCCAATATAGTCCAGGTTATGCTTGAGAACAACCTGTATGCACTCATGAAGAAAAATTTAGGTTCACGTCAGTTCTGAATTGTGCTTGGCCGGATGGCTGGATGTGCTTGGCCGGATGTCCGGATGTGCTTAACCGGATGGCTGGATTGTGCTTGGCAACAACTCGTCTTTTGAGAAAAATGGATAGGTTGAACAGCCATCCCAGGTTGAATGGCTTTGTAATCCAAACTAAACTAAACTTGTGTCAAGTCTGTGATTATGCGGATTATGCTTTACGGCGACCTTGGCGCATACGTTAGTTGGAACAAGAAAGATTTAGTTGAGAGGCGAATACTTTTAAATCCTACTAAAAAATGACACACCCGTGCCTGCGTAGCATGTTATATCTGTCAGTGTTGTACTGACACTGAAGATGTGTGAGTTTACACATTATACATACACGTAAAAGACGTTATACATACACGTTATACATACACGTAAAAAACATTATACATACACGTTATACATACACGTTATATAGATACACGTTATATACACACGATATACATACACGTTAAATATACACACGTTATACATACACGTTATACATACACGTTACACATACACATATATAATAAATAAATATATATATATACCAATCGATAGCCCTCAACATCAAGATTCCGAATATATAAAATTTAGTCGATTTGACACGTGCCGCCCAAAAGTTATGCTTCCTAGACCCTCCTGACGCACACATTAAAAATACATGTAATACATATGTATGTATGTTTATAGAGTTGTGTTATTACTCGGTGTCACTACTCAGTGTGCTGAGTCCTACATTGCAGTGACGGTGATGATCTCACAAAATTCACAGGTCATCAAATAAAGCCATGCCCTTTTAGGAGGATGCTCTTAAGCTGATACAGGTTTCAAAGCTCACAAGCTGGGATGTTTGTTACTTCTATCAACTCCTGCTATAGCCCCCCCCTCCCCCCTTTCTTCTCCCCCTCTTGACAGAGGCAGGGAGGAATGCAATACTAGCTGCAATGGAAACAACACACACAAACTGGGGCAAGGCGGGAGGCAAAGCTGGCTGTGACCACAACACACACTCACACACACACACACACACGCACACGCACACGCACACGCACACGCACACTCACACTCACACGCACACGAACACGCACACACACACACACACACACACAGAGACTGGGTCAGGGCGAGATGCGATGCTGGCTGTAATGACACACATACACACACTCCACAGAGCCACACACACACACACACACACGTACTCACACGTACACACATACAGACTGGGGCAGGGCGGGATGCAATGCTGGCTGTGATGACACACACACACACACACACAGAGAGAGAGAGAGAGAGAGAGAGAGAGAGAGAGAGAGAGAGAGAGAGAGAGAGAGAGAGTGAGAGGGAGAGGGAGAGGGAGAGAGAGAGAGAGAGAGAGAGGGGGGGAGAGAGAGAGGGAGAGGGAGAGGGAGAGGGAGAGGGAGAGAGAGAGAGAGAGAGAGAGAGAGAGAGAGAGAGAGAGAGAAGAGGGAGGATGGTTTGCCCCGTCGCGGGAGTCGACAAAGCAATCAGCATAGAAAGACTCAGAGACGAAGGAGCACTCACCCGTGATTTGTAGGATGCTGCTACCGCCTAACTGCAGTGCCCCCCTGCTGAACTGCCAGAGGCAAGGAGTTAAATGATTATGAGGGGAAAGTTGAGGCTGTGGCAGCAGCTGCTGCTGAGATGGTAGAGGCCGTCCCGCCTGCTGCTGCTGCTGCTGCTGCTGCTTTAGGGGCAAAGCGTGCTGTGCCATGCTGCTGTGTGGCTGAGGTGGCAGAGGCGGCCGTGTCTGCTGCTGCTGTTGTGGTGGTGATAGAGGTGGTATTGCTTGCAGCCTGCTAGAAAACAGATTTGGCAGCAGCTGCTGCTCTGCCACATTCGCTGACTGCTGCAGAGGCAGCTGGAGCTGCTGCCGTCCCTGGATCTGCTGTTTGGGCAATCCTTGCAGCATGTTGCACTGCTGTTTGGGCAATCCTTGCAGCATGTTGCACTGCTGTTTGGGCAATCCTTGCATCATGTTGCACTGCTGACCCTGGCCCCAATGCTGTGCTGTGGTCTGGCGTTTCATGGGAGGCTGAAAGCTGAAGTCACTTGAAGTGGAGTGGGATGGACCCGCTAACGGACCTGCTGGCCCACAGGGCGCACCACCAGAACCGCTGCCAGACCCTTCACTGCGCAAGCTAGCGACTAGCAGCTGCCTGCGTGTGTGTGAATATGTGCGTGTGGGGATGGGGGGGAGGTGCATGCACATTTGTGCGAGTTTATTTGCGCGTCTATTTTTGTCTATATACAAGCGAGTGTGCTCAAGCCAAAACACATCAATAAGTGCACTGAGGACATACGCCCATCGTTTTGGAGTGGGTGACAAGCCGCAAGATTCGCAAGATAAGGTTCTGTAAACTTATGCATGTCTTGCTCAGCACAGTAGGCACACAGAAGCACACTCCCCTCACATGGACAGTTGACATCAGAAGTGCTGAATCACATCCTTTATGTAGAGTGCCCAGCAATCACGTCCGAAGAGGAGTTCCAGCATGTACAAAGCAGGACCCGCCTCTGGTGTAAGAAGTACAAAGCAGGACCCGCCTCTGGTGTAAGAAGTACAAAGCAGGACCCGCCTCTGGTGTAAGAAGTACAAAGCAGGACCCGCCTCTGGTGTAAGAAGTACAAAGCAGGACCACCTCTGGTGTAAGAAGTACAAAGCAGGACCCGCCTCTGGTGTAAGAAGTACAAAGCAGGACCCGTCTCTGGTGTAAGAAGTACAAAGCAGGACCCGCCTCTGGTGTAAGAAGTACAAAGCAGGACCCGCCTCTGGTGTAAAAAGTACAAAGCAGGACCCGCCTCTGGTGTAAGGAGTTCTAGCACAAAGCAAGATCCGCATCTGGTGTAAGAAAAGCCGTCTTCCCACCAGCCTGCCCACCCCTACCGCCATGTGCCTGTTGAAGAAGTGCATATGGAGCCTACCTGTAGCGCCGCGTTTCTGCAATAACACGGTTGTTGGCCTTTTCCAGGCTCGCCTTCAAGTGCGCCTGCGCAAGATCACGATTGTGCAGAACATGGAGGGCGAGAGGCTTCTTTTTTGTTGGTCAGACAAATGAGCTCCAGCAGCAAGTGACGTTTCTGGTGGCCCGAATTAGGAAAAATGACCTGAAGGTCCCCGTCTGGGTGTGTGTAGCTATCTGTAGCTAAATGTGCGCCCTTGAGCACTGCTCTGTTAAGCAGCGTTGTTCAAAGGATGATTACTATTCAGAATTCAATAAATTCTCAACAAGCACATTTTTGTTACAGTATCACTAGTGATAACCAGAACCATTTCTCAAGGTGTATACACTGAAAATTTTGGCAGGGAGATCACTAAATATACGGTCACTTACGGTGTATACATATACGTCTCTGGCCAACCCTAAATACCACGCAAGTGGTAACACTGACACCCCACCTTCTCCCTGTTGAAGGCCTCCCTCTCCTTGACGAGCGCCTCTTTCTCCCCAGCGAGCGTGCCCAACTGCGCTTTCAACCCCTCGCCCCCGTCCCCCCTTACAACGAGCTTGGGGAGGTGGAACAGGGGGATGATGTGATTGGCCTTCGCTCTGCATAGCAAGCACGTACACTAGGGGATGCCAGGACCACGTACATGATGTTTAGCAGGGAACGTTCAAAGGATGCAGTTCAGTTACCAACAGTCCTGGACAACCCTACATGAACAACGGCACAGAGAATTGCTACTTTAGAAAAAGCGCCTCTTACAGCAGCTTTTGCCGAATTGCAGCCAAAGAATGGAAGGGAGTGCCATCCGCAATCCTAGTTCAAAAGCTCCGATCATTTGCCAGCTACAGCCAATGGAGTTTTTTCACAAAGGGTCCAATTTGTGGCTCACCTCTGGCTACACATTGGACAGGTGTTTCGCCCCCCACGCACCAGCCACTCCTCGATGCAGGACAAGCCAAAAATATGCCCACACCTGAGTGAACAGGAAGCTTCGTATCATGACCATAAGCCAAAGCAAGCCGCAGCCTCTTAGCAAGTACGAGCTGGAGCTGTACTTTCTTAACGAGCAAATGCAATGCAGACAGGGGCGCAAGGCAGAGGTGCTGCTGCGTTAACCACTGCTCTGCTGCGTGCCTCAATAGGGGAAATAAGCGATTAGAGGTCCTATTTCCAATTGCTACATGTGCGCACCTGCTTCATTTCACAGGCATCTTTTATGGGCACTCTGAAGGGTGGTTCCTACTTTTCACTTGAAACACATCAAAGATCACCTACCTCAGTGTTGAAGCCCTGTGACGCCCCTTTTCAAACATCACATCAAAGCATATGGTGCACAAAGCACCCTCCTCTTGCGTGCCCTCGTTCTCTTTGCCCTCGCCTGTACCTGAACATGTAGCCGTGCTGCACGTGTGTGTTGTGCTGCAGGCAAGAGCGCCACGCGGCAGTGTTGTGCTGGTTTTTGCTAGTACATATTGGCAAGAAGCAAGGACCACAGAATCACTAATATGAGAATATAGGAGAGGAGCAGGATGGGGTTTTTAAATTGAAGATTCTTGGTTTTTTTGTGCACGTGTGTCAGGCATGTGCGTGCTTGCATGTTCCCGTATGTTTGTGTGTGTGTCGGTGTGTTAGTGCGTGTATGTGCGTGTGTACACGTGTGCGTGCCAGCGTGCGTGCGTGCATGTGTGTGTGCGTGTGTGTGTGTGTGTGCGTGCGTGTGTGTGTGTGTGTGTGTGTGTTGGAAGCTGCATGGCATGAATCTATAAGCTTACTGCCTAGATTGCTTCAAGCGCTTCGGTGCAAAAAGCACATATATAAATGAGGCCACCAAAACTCTGCCGAAATTGCGCTTGCATGCAGTCAAAGGTTGACTTGGGCAGCAAGCTTTCGTATCAGCATCAGCAGCTGTGATGCTCACATCATCACGCACTTGTTTGTTGCTGCGAGCCCATAGGGCGTGCGAGCTTGCAGGGAGGGGAGAGAGGTTGAAGCACGCGTCCCGTATGGACCCGTATACGATCTGTCACTGGTTGTTGATGCAATTGCTGTTGCTGCTGCTGTTGTTGAAGCTGATGTTGGTCCTCATAGTCAGCCCTCCAATTGGCGAGCTCGTCCTCCTCCTCCTCCTCCTCCTCCTCCTCCTCCTCTGTCTCTTCTTCACTGCTCAATAGATCAATAGCCTCTTCTTCACTGCTCAATATATCAACAGCCTGTTCCATTAACCCTCGTTCATGGCTTCCCTTCGCACTTATTTATGCCGTTATTTATCTAAATATTAATGATGCAAGCGTTAAAGATTGTGAGCAGGACATCACTGCAGAGGTCTACTGCAGGCAGTAAAATGAGCAGCAGCAGCTCCTCTGTAGCCAGCTCAGCTAGACCCACCATTAAAAGGATAAGGCACATCATGGTGGGCCTGGAAAAAGAGGCTACGCTACTGTGAGTTGTCTATAAAACTTCAGATTGTAGCGCTCGCTAATAGTATGTTGGCGGCAACACTGCACCTAAATTGCTCCATGTACAGGGACTGCGCAAAGCAACTGGAGGGACTGGGCAAGGTATGTCACAGAGTGGGAATGCCTTCATTTTGTATCCATACATCAGAAAACCAGACACACACACACACACACACACACACACACCTACGCACACACACACATTGAAACATATACAATGAAACATACACGCGCACACACACACACACACACACACACACACACACACACAAACACACACACTCACTCACTCACACACACACACACACACACATATACACAAACTCACGCACACAAATGCACACCCAGGACAAATCACACATGTTCGCAAGCCTAGCAAAAGAACACTCTGAATGCGCCTCTGCGAAGTCTGGAGGTGACCTTGGATGGCTGGAGAGGGGCACTTACTTCCCCTCATTTGAAGAGGTGGTCAGGGAAACTGCGGTATGTGTGCCATTTGGGGAGGTTCCTGTCAATATGCAGGACATAAAATGAGTGACGACTGCGTAAATTTTCTCTTTAGGTTGGCAGCACAGCAAGGGCTACCACCCCTCGAGGCCTGCACCTTCTTCTTGTCGAGGGCGAGAGGTAAACAGTGAGCGTTGAGTTTGAGATAGGACGCAACGTGATAGCTGAGCAGGTTGTGCTTTGTATAAAACAAAAACCTTTTAGTGAGGGGTTTGTGGCAACTACGTTGTTGGAATCTCAATTCATTCTGAACTCATCTCCTCAGGACGGAATCTGCTGTTGCCCAGATGAGTGTCCGTGACCTACAAGAGTTGCTGCACAACCCTGCCGCGTTGGAAGAGGTGTGTTCCTGTTGCCACGACATTGTTACGTGCAAAACTCTGTGTTTAGGTAGTGATATTAAGGCTCCGTGCCTTTGCCCGATCCTGCTGTTTGTATACAACGGTGTTTGGTATGCAGCAACCGCTAATTTTGTTCACCAAGGAAGCAACTAAGATGTGGGTATTTCCCCTAGCTGTGCCTCCAAGACCGCGATGTTTCACCTGACAAGGCCTTAATTCATACTCAATACCCTCTGCTGTCGTCTTGATCCAAAGCCCGCCCTAAACACAAATTGCACATTATAATTGGGCCTCTGTCTTCTGTATGGGGCTGCAGGGCGTGCAGTTCATTGACGTGAGAGAGCCATGGGAATTTGAGGAGGCCAACCTAGGTCCTCAGTTCAAACTTCTGCCCCTGTCCGAAGCAAACAAATGGTGCGAGGCTCCAGCTTGTATTGTGCATGATTTGCGTAGAGATTATTCTCTATTTTTTAAATAGGTAGATGAATGTGCGAGCTTCTTGCATGTGTGTGGCTGTTTTCTGGAAATGGCCAGAACATGGGTTGCGAGGTCCAAATTCCCTTGATTTATTTCCTTACTTTGTATTTTGAGGGAGCAAAACAATTTATTAGATAAAGAAACGCAATTCTCCTAGTATCCGTGCGGTATTGCATACAGGTGGCGCACTGTTTTGTAAATGTAATCAATCCTGAATCAGAACGTTCCGTACAATCTGCATGCCCTGCTCACTTCTCAGGATGGCCACAGTGGCGCAAGATCTAGACCCGTCCAAGCATACAGTGTGTTTGTGTCACCACGGAATAAGATCAATGCAGATGGGGAGCTATTTGACCAAGCAAGGCTTTGAGCAGGTGTGCAGATGTCCCCCCTGTCAAAAGAAAGAAAGAGAAAAATGTCCATTCCTCCCTCCCACCCCTTGCATGTGCTTGAGAGAGATCGCTAAAAATAACAGCTTGTTTTCACTATGTAAACGCAGTGGCTTCTTCTCTTTCCTTGCTTACACTCCAACCTTGAAGTTTCCCTGCACTGTCTGCTCGATTCAGATGCAGCAGTTCCCCTTCAACACTATACTTCTCAAGCTGCCTTTTTTTTGTCTTCGTGCAGGTGTCCAATGTTGTCGGGGGTATCGACGCTTACAGTAAAAGTGTTGATCCTAGAGTGCCTGAGTACTAACTTGAGTGGAGGGACTCACGTGAGTTCAAACAATAGGGCTGTAGGATTGCTTATTCATTGCACATTTTATGTTTCTATTTATGAAGCGAAAGTGAAAAGTACACATAATATGACTGAAGCTTTTAGGTGCCTTTCTATAATGCAGGGTGATAGACTGTGTCCCTGGACATCCTGCATGTCCTTTAGTAACAGCTGTGAGGTGCACTTTTTTTACGTGCATTGATATGTTTCTCAGCTGCCCACGTGTTGTTCAAATAATATTATCCTTGTATGCTAGGCTGTGGGGTGATGTCCTGAACAGCTGTTATTAAGCAGTGTCTACAGCTCCTTGTAGGATAGTGTGAGGCTGTCACGGTGTTTTAGTGAGAAGGCAGACTGTCAAGTAAGGTTCCAAACATCCAAGCTGTTACAGTCCCGACCCTTGGCTTATTAAAAGTCGGCATTTGCTGTTGCTGTATTACATGTGATGCTGGTTAGTTAAAATAAATCAAGGGGGGATAGCAAACTCCCTACTACGCTAGAAAAATAAGGAAAATGAAAGAAAAAGGGCAGCAAGAGGGGCCGGTTGGACGAAAAAAGGAGGCGAGGGGGGAGACCTTCAAGGCCTAAGTTAGGCATCAGGGGGAAAAAGTAGTCGCACGCTCCATGTCCCCTTTAAAACCAATTGTGTCATTATGTCACTATGAAATACTGAACAGGCACCCTATATAATCAAAAACATGCGGTGTTGTTCAAACTCTCAACAAGTCAAACTTGCCCCCTCTGCCCACAAGTAGACAGTGCCCTGCACATCCTTTCTGGGTGCCAACACACGAAAATAAGGAATATGATCACCGAAAGACACAATTTAGCAGCAAAGTTCACAGAGTGCACATGGAGCTTGGAGGCAAGCTTCTTAACTCTTTGAGAATCAAGACCCAGTTTCTTGAAAGGCTTCAGAGTAGTGTGTGTGTTGTAGATATTGCCACCCACACCCAAGAGGATGATGTGGAGAGTAACGGATGCTCCTTGGAGAATGTTGCAGAGGTCTTAGTGTTGTTGCGTTCAGCTGGTTCTGAGGTCTGGTGTCTTCACAGTACTTGATCTTGACGAGGTGGATGTCACGCCGAGTTTTGCTGAAGTCTATAGGTCGGTGCTGTCTGGGGTTGGTGGCTCTACTGGTGGCTGGCGGTGCTGCTGAGGTGCTCTCAGTCTCCCTCAATTGGCCCCTGCCACTTCGAAGAACCCACCCCCCTACATTAGGTTGTAGTTTTTATGTTTTTGCAGCGATGGGAGTAACCAGCACAAAATCTGGGCGGCTGGAGGTAAATCTGTCTTTATCTGGGAAGCGGGCCGGGAAGAGCCATTTGGGAACAATTCTACTTTCAGCTGTTTCAGGAATCTGGAGGTTTTGCATGGTCATCCTTACAGCTCAGATATTGTTGGGGGCTGTGTCCAATGTCTCGTCTCAGCTGTATGATTTTTGTTGCGGATCTGATTGCATATAGGCTTCATCCTCTTCTTGCGTGCTGTGGCATGCAGACATGTAACTCTGAGGCTGTGGAATGGGTTCCTATTGTGGCTGCCGTAAATGGTGCCTGTTGCTCCTAGCAGGATGGTGTGGAGGGTTTTACAATGTCCGAGTGAGCCAGACAATAGCAGCTTATGTTGTTCTCGTGCCAGAACTGCTTGTTGCGTAGGGGAAATGTCTAGGTATTTAATTTGATTAGATGTATATCGCGTTTGCTTGGTTATATTTCTCTTGGTTTCATAGCCGGGAGGGGGTATGGATTTGCAGGGCCAACTGCTAGGTTATTACGGGCAGCTCTTCTTGCATTATTGACAGATTTAATTTGTCGGGTAACACATTTGTCACGCCCAATTGTTGGCAGTCTTTTCTTGCCTCTGCCTATAGGATACGTAGATTTGTGCGTGAACACGCTTTGGCAGACAGGCCACACACGTCTTTGTGGCTCGCTAAGACGTATGTTATTCCTGCTGGCATGTATGGTAGTCAAG
>Ga0307974_1003597_pt1 | contig 11151 bp, 13 predicted proteins | sample OrgLakmetagen784_FD_201812 | JGI IMG/M metagenome (GOLD analysis project Ga0307974, IMG submission 201812) | Saline water microbial communities from Organic Lake, Antarctica - #784 | ecosystem: Environmental > Aquatic > Non-marine Saline and Alkaline > Saline | place: Antarctica: Organic Lake... | reverse complement strand
TTGGGCCTCCCCACAGGCCTCTTAACTGGGGCAGGGCGGGATGCAATGCTGGCTGCAATGGCTGCATCCCTGGCTGCTACTGCCTGCTGCACATCAGGCCTGAGGCGGATGATGAGCTCCCGAGCGGAACTATCGTCCTCTGTGCGCTTCCGTTTGGTGCAACCTAGGTCAAATAGTGATGCTTGCCCCTTGGGGCGATGGGGTTCCATTGGGGGGACCCAGAAACTACCGCATTAAAAAGTCTAAGTATTGCGAGGTCTGAAAAAACTTTATTTATTATCGGCTTAACTTATTGCGAGGGGCCTCAATAATTATTAATTACTCGCAAAACAACCAAGCGCAGTACGGTAATCCACTTATATGGGCAAAAACTGCTATGCGCACGCTCTTGCACTGACCACCTAATACTGTTGGTTCACGATCACTTCGGGACCACACTTTCAAAAATTTAATTAAATTTTCGACTTCAGTTCGTGAGGGGGTCTGGGGATTAGTTTCTGAGTTCGAGAGCCCCCTTGTGAATGCTGCCTGTGCACTGCTACTGCTGTTTGTTATGGCTGAAGATGTGGTGTGATGCAGGGTGCGGACTCCACCGTTCACATCGTTGGAGCGCTGGACAGCTGCGACAACCAGTTTGAACGCCCCCCCTTAAACCAGTCCGTGTAGGCCCCCCTCTTGCGCTTGCCATCCTGCCCCTGCTGCTGTGCAGGCTGCTGTGCAGACGGACCATTGGCTGCATGGGGAGAGCGACAGCTTAGTGCTTGCACACACATTTCCTCAATCAGAGAAGGAACCTTCTCTTACATACTTGCCATCTACACTCACTCCGTATGGATGTCTCTGAAGGGGCTGCGAGGGGTGGAGGCTTGTTCTTGGAGCTGCGCGGGCGCCCCACAGGCCTCTTCCCAGCCTCACCCCTTGCCTTTGCCTCTTCCTCTTGCAGCTCCTTGAGCTGCCTCTCCCTCTGCAGCTTCTCACAGTCCCGCTGCTGAGCAGCCATCCTTTCAGCTGGGGACTGGGGCTTCGAGAACCCGGCCAGGGGGTTCACACTGGCGCGCTTGGAGCTCATTTCGATTTTCACCCTCAAAACCACTATAAATAATTAATTCTTCATTCGAAGTCAGTTCGAAGAGGCCTGCAAGAATTAACAAAAATTTTCGTTTCCTGGCTAAATAATCAATTAATTTCCGAAGTGATCATCGTAAACGGACGGTATCCGACGTCAAGAGCTATTGATTGGTATATATATGAGTCGAATCCGGAGGGAGGGGGGGTTGGGGTGGCACCCCAATGTGGATTCGTTTTTTTGGGGGGAAGGTCTCCAACGTTTTCTGGGCAACTTCCACGGAGTTTCAAATACATCATTGAAATCCTCAGAGCTCAATCCCAATCGATTGGCACCCTTTTGGGAAAACTGGGTAAAAGGGGGTGTCTGTGGACACGTCCAAAAGTCAGAGGCACACGCACTCGGGTGCAGGCCGTGGGGTGAATCAAGCCAATGGAGCAGCAATTCTCTCCAAACTTCCATAATTGTGCCAGCATGAGATAGTCAGTAAAATTCTGAACAAATGGAAGCAATGTGGGGCTGTGCAAACCAGTTGTGGGTGCCTGGTAGGCATGTCTGCACGGGCGTCCGTATCTCAGTTTTTGCCCCATGACTTTGCAAATTTTCAGTTTCAGATCTTGATAAGTATGCAGATGGATGCAGAATCAAAGAGGAGCAGATTGGTACCTCTTTTGTCTGGGTGAGAGCACTAGAAAGGGGGGTTTGGGGGTGGTGGTCCCCCAGGGGTGTTCACCACAAAAAGTACTCTTTGTTTACATTTCCATTTCAAGATGCGCAATTCTTGCGTGCAGTGATGGCATTAACATTGTAACAATGCCGTTTTCTTCTCTTTTTTATTGTTGATCTCATTTTCTATCCCTTTGCTAATTCTCACCTAAGGGTGTGGACCGCCTTTTGGTGTGTGGGCTGCGCTTTGTAGTATTGTACGCGGCCCCTGATCCAATTCGTCCAAATGGCCACTGCAAATAAACACAAAATGAGCACACGTTTAGCAAAGGAGTGCATGTACACACGCACACACACGTATACACACATGCACATACACACACGCACATAAACACACAAAATCAGGTTAGGGACGTGAAGGCACCACAGGTGGGACCATGGTTCACACACTGAAACGAATAACATCCTCAGTCAAAGCACGACTGTCCCGACACTATTTCAGTTCAGGTTGGATGACCAAGGCATTGTTTGTGGGATACCGTACGCACATGTACTCACCCCCCCCCTGTAAGAATTTTTATTTTACAGAAAGAACAGCAACCACCCCCTAGAAATATTTATTTCATAACTAAATTCAGCAACCACCCCCTCTCAAGGGGCTTTTGGAGCCCTGGGGGTTTGTGTGTGGCTACCATCACCTGCCACAAACTCAAGGAGGAAATGGAAGCCACTGCCACTGCCACTTGCTTTTGTTGCAGTCACTGCTGCTGCTGCTACTGCTGCCACTGCTGCTGCATGTGTGTGCTAGCTTTGCGTGCTGCTTGGGTGCTAGAGCTAGAGTGTGTGTGTATGTGTGTGTGTGTGTGCGTGCGTGTGTGTGTGCGCGCAAGGGTGCTAGAGAGAGTGTGTGTGTGCGTGCGAGTGTGCGCCGTGCGTGTGTGCGCCTGTGCATGATTGCCTGTGCGTGTGTTTGCGCCTGTGCGTGTGTGTGTGCGTGCGTGTGTGCGCCTGTAGATTTCTGCTGCATTGCTGCTGCACGAGAGCATGCTTGCATTCCTGTCAACTTCATTTGTTGCATAATCTCAGAATGCAGTGCCAACTATACAATCCTGTGGGGGCAAACCAAGGTCTGCGAATTCTGCATGGCTGCCTCTTGTTCTTGCGCTCCTTTGCCTTTTGCTCAGCCCGGCCCGCTCTTGCCTGCTGTAGGCAGGCGGGGTCTGGGGGGCAAGGGGCAGGCGGAGCGAGGGGAGGCATCCTCTCCTTGTCACTTTGAACAAGAAATGTTTTCCGCTACCGCCTCCCTAAAACCCTGAACCGCTCCCCCTAGAAATAAATAAATATTTTTCCACCTTTCCACCAGTACTATGTCACCGCCCCCCCCCAAAAACAATAATTAGGGGCGGTGATATACTGTATGTACGGTAGCTGCTTATTTCATGAGGACAAGGTGAACCTAGAAACAGACCAAGCCTGAAAGGGCTGTGACAAGGCTGTCACACGAGTGTAGATCATAGTTTAGTAAAAGTTAGCAAGCAAGATCAAACCCTAAACCCCTAAACCCTAAAGTGCTGCATCATGACATGTATTCACATAATGTATACATACATTGAATTGCTTTATAAGTGGAGGGTGGCGACCAAATCACGTACCGTACGGGGATCCACCGCCCCACTGAAAAAATAATATTTTATGGTCAAGATGCGCAATTGCCCCCCTAAGAATGAATATTTTGCAGTTTAGTATTTTGTACTGCAGCGCCCTCCCCTCGCTGGAACTTCCCGATGGGTGCAGGCGGGGCTGGGGCTGGGGCTGGGGCTGGGGCTAGGGGTGCAGGGGCAGGCGGAGCTGGGGCTGGGGGGCAGGGAGTGCTGGGAGGCCTCCTGACCACTCATCGCTCGCACTGCTCAAAAACTTACTTTCCGCAAGCGCCCCACAACAGCTCCCTTATAAGAAAACTACATATTAAACCAGAGGGGGTTATCTGGGCAAAAGCCAAAACATGCTCCTTTTTGCATGAAAGGTGCAACTACTCACACGTCACTTCATCAAATTGGACCCAACCTGGCTTTTTAACTGATGCTGACTTTATAAGCTACCCGAGCATGTGCTCAGATTTAGACAAGTCGCCCTGCGTACAGAATGACAGGACTAAAAGCACACGTCGTGCACCTGTACCCTGGATGGGTGCTTTCTAGGGAAAATGGCACATTAATTTGCATATCTCGCCAACCACTTGCTCTTTTTGCTCCATTGTTTTTGCAATGATCTTTATTTATTATAAGGACTTCAAAACACGGAAATTCACCGGGTTTGGTGCGCTGGCTGGTCAGATACAGCATATAACTGCTCAAAAAGTTCACTCCACGGTCGATTAGGTATGGGCCCCGTAACTGGCACGTTTCAAGCTCAGCTGCATTGGAATCCCATATCAGAGCTGAGCTTGAAACGTGCAAATTAGGGGGCCCATACCCTAGGAGCATGCAAAAACCGTACCAGTTTTGGCTTCAGATAACCCCCTCTGATATTAAACCACCGCCCCGTCACCACCTCCACCATAAAACAATAATTAGGGGGCGGTGATGTACTTTTCGTACGGCAATGTACATAATTATACCTATACGATGAGCCCTTATTATAAGTGGATGGTGACAATCAACCGTAATAAGCTTGCATGTCACCGCATCTGTGCGTGATCTCCATGGTTATGTGTTTACTAGGTAGGCTACAACGGCAAGTATATTACAAACAAAATGCTCGCTTTCAAGCTGGCGCTCAGTGTCCCCATCTAGCGACTAATCTGTAGCACAGGTCTACAGCGCGCTTCCTTGGCCTGTCTTTTCTAGTCTTATTTCTTCTCTTGCTTGCATACCAATTCACTACAGCCTTCCAGGAATGCGTGCAACGCGTGAGATGGGGTTAGCCAGATCCACACATACGTTCATGAAAATATGCTGAACCCTGCCCATGTTTAGGTGAGGGGCAGGGAACACACAGCTTGCAGGTGGCGTCGAGCTCACCCACAACTTCAGGAGAGCCTACATCCCCGGGATGGCGTTGGAAGTCTTGCGCTAGTTTCATCTTGGTGGCCTTGAAGGCCCCGCTCCGGCTCATGTTGTGCACCCCCAAGATCTGTTGCAAAGGAGCATGTGCGTGCGCATGTACGTATCGTGTATATGCGTGAGTGTTTTTGGTGTGTGTATGTACGTGTGTGTATGTATGTACGTGCGTGTGTGCGCATGTACGTATATCGTATATGCGTGAGTGTTTTTGGTGTGTTTATGTACGTGTGTGTATGAATGTACGTGCGTGTGTGCGTGTTGTGTGGTGTGTGTATGCGTATGTGCGTATGTGTGCGTGTGTGTGCGTGTGTGTGCGTGTGTGTGTGCGCGTGTGTGTGTGTGTGTGTGTGTGTGTGTGTGTGTGTGTGTGTTTGTGTCACCTGTTCTACAAGCTCTGGCTTCCTCTCTGACTTTCCAGAGGTGGATGGAGAGCTACCTGCAGAAGGACACGTTTGTTTATGGTCTGCATGCATGGACACAACAGCTTTGCTGCGCCGGGGTGTACCTGTTGGTGTAGCCTCTTCTTCCCTACTTGAGCTGCTACTGCTGCTGGTAGAAGTGTGTGAGGCTTCATATGCAAAGCCTCTCAAACGGAGAAGAGCTGGAAACGTCTGCCAACTGAGGCGTGCTTTGGGACTTGCGGTTAATAGATTTGATAATGCTAACATTGAGTCCTATAATAATTAAAAGTGAAATTTAAAATTCCACCATGCAAGAATTGAATTTGTCAACCCAGAACGAGCAGCAAATCGAAGCTTATCTGCGCTTTGCCAAGTTGAAGAGGCAAGTGTTTGATGTTGCATGTGTGCAAGCACAAATGCAAGCAAGAAAACCTGACACATGTGCGCGTCAACATCAGAAACATACAGAAATACGCGCACACACACACACACACAACACACACACAATCACACACACACGCACACACATATACACACGCACACACACACACGCACACACACATGCACACTTACACACACACACACACACACACACACACACACACACACACACACACACACACACACACACACACACACACACACACAAAACAAATCCAATAACATGCTCAAAACAAAAGATGTGTTCGTCTTTGCCCCATTTCCTCTCTCACACACACTCGTGAGACTTTAACTGCCCAACATCACTGAAACTACGAGCAGGGATCAGCATGTGCGTGAAACACAGATGGTCATTCGAGATTTTGGAAAAGAAAAGCTTCAGCCTGGAGAAATCTACAATCACAAAGAGGCATCAAGTCTTTTCCAAGATCTGGAGGAGGAAGTCCGTATTCTTGTAGACAAGGTCGGTGTTGTGTGTATGCGTGTGTGTATGTGTGTATGGATGTGTGTGCGCGCGTGTGCAGGTGCAGGTGCATGTGCGTGACATGCATGTCATAGTGGGGCCAATCTATTCGTCGTTTACCCATAACTCGACCGTTACGGTACACAAGAGGGTGGCTGAGCACCCCATACATCTCTTTCTTTGCAAAGGATGAAAGCATCCAAGCCCTGCTAACCAGTCTGCTGCTTGTTCCATGTGCACCTGCTTTGTTTAAAGTGTGCAGTGTGCAGGTGCACACCATTACAAATTTCCATGACGCTCCAGTGCTTGGTCGTACACTCTACGCCCCCTTTCTGCCTGCCTGCCTCGATGCCGGCAGCCAAGACTCCCTCTTCATCTCTTGCTGCCTGCTTGCGTACTCGCTTCCCGTTACACTCTTGCTGCCCAGCTACCCTATTTACGTGCTACCCTAATTACACGCTACCCTGTTCATCTCTTGCTGCCCGCTTGTGTACTCGCTACCCTGTTTACAGAGGGGGGCTTGTTTTTCATTTTCCCAGCATTCAGCGCAAATCATTGTGTGTGGGAAAAAGGTGCCACAGAAAACTCCTTGTTATGCCTCGATTATCAGCTGACGCCTCTTGACCTTGTCATGACATCATTTCTTGTCCAAGCCACAAGTCCAAGGTCCAGGCCACACGTCTTCTCTCTATCTTAGCTAGGGTTGGCCAGGACCGTATAATCACACCGTATATGACCATACGTATGGTGATTTACCTGCTAAAAATACCGTGTGTTCACCGTATATACGTATTTATATATGGTTCTGGCCCACCCTAATCTTAGCGCAGCAGATCCGGTGTGCCTACCGCACCAATGGACAGCCGATCAGGCTGCCTGATTCGCACCCTTTCTGTCTTCACTTGCCGCCTTTTGCATGTGTCTCAACATTTCATACGCATGTATCAACTGCCACAGCTTGTCCATCTCAGCGAAGCAGATCCTACCCTTTTGCCTGCCTACCTCAAATGCGGGCTGCTGATCAGACTGCTCAATCCCCACCCCTTTGTTGTTACTAGACGCCCCATGTGTCTCAAACACGCATAAATTCATTGCCACATTTTTTGCAATCAAGCACAGGAGATCCAGCATGCATACCACACCAACGGGCTGCTGATCAAGCTGCTCGTCAGCCAGGCTGAGAGCAGCGGCATCACACTGAATGTGGACACTAACAGCCTAGAAAACGAGGTCTTGCTGCGTCAGGTGCGTGGCTGCGTTCCAGACTTGATGTTAAGCGTTTGGGATTCAGCCTACTTCATTACATTTTAGGAACAAGAGTGGGGTAGCCAGCACCGTTAGACTACGACAGAGTTTTCCGTTTAAATCACCGCCTCTACACTCTTTTTTTTTGGCCGAAAAAGATAGGTTATACTTCGCGAGTTTTCATAACGGCACTGGTTCCTTTGCTGCACAAGTATGAGCACGCAACCCCCTGGTCAACGCCGGGCAGCTCCTTGTGCTGCCGCTGTGCTTCCTGCTGCACTAGTGCCTGGAAATAAGTGAGCATTATGTGCACTCGTGCCTAAAAATAAGTGAGCAACATGTGCACTAGTGCCTGGTAATAACAAATGATAACAAGAACAAATAAGTAAGCAATATGTGCGCTAGTGCCAGAAATGAGTGAGCAATCTGTCCTGTCCAAGACCCTGGTCAACACCGGACACTCCTTGTGCTGCCTCCGTGCTTCTGCTGCAAAGGTGTCTTGAAACGAATAAGGAATAAGTATTATGTCCCGGCCATATCAAAACGTTGCTTGAGCTGTTGCTGTGCTCTCTGCTGCATGGGCGGCTGCTGTTGAACACTTATGGCCCAGATTGCATCTCACCACTGTACCTTTTCTGCTGCAGAGAAAGCCAGGCGTTGTACTGCTGCAGAGAAAGCCAGGCGTTGTACTGCTACTTTAACACAGTGTTGCTCCTGTTCTTTGTGCTGTACAGGTGGCCAAGAGTGAGCTGGTAGCCCTGGGCAAAAAGCCCGCTGATTTTGTGACCAGGTACAGGGTGAGATTCAGTGGTGAGGTGATGTTCAGTGGTGAGGCACAGTGTTGAGGTTCAGTGCTGAGGTTCAGTGGTGAAGTTCAGTGGTGGGGTTCAGTAATGAGGTTCAGTGGTGAGGCACAGTGGTGGGGTTCAGTGGTGAGGTTCAGTGGTGAGGTACAGTGGTGAGGTTCAGTGGTGAGGCACAGTGATGAGGTTCATTGTTTAAGGTACAGTGGTGAAGTTCAGTGGTGTGAGGTTCAGTGGTGAGATACAGTGGTAAGGCACAGTGGTGAGGCACAGTGGTGAGGTTCAGTGGTGAAGTTCAGTGGTGAGGCACAGTGGTGAAATGCAAGTGCACCAAGCGGAGCACTTGCTACTCCATTGATTGATGTATCGTTGCAGACGGCCACTGTTCATGGGTGTGAGCATTGGGGCCGACCTCTGCAGAGTAGAGTGCAGTGCTTGAGCAAGGCCGACCTCTGCTGAGTAGAGTGCAGTGCAGAGTAGAGTGCAGAGCTTGTTGCAGAAAAGAGTGCAGTGCAGAGTAGAGTGCAGTGCAGAGTAGAGTGCAGTGCTTGTTGCAGGGTAGAGTGCAGTGCAAAGCAGAGTGCAGTGCAGAGCAGAGTGCAGTGCAGAGTAGAGCGCAGTGCAGAGTAGAGTGCAGTGCAGAGTAGAGTGCAGTGCTGAGTAGAGTAGAGTGCAGTGCAGAGCAAAGTGCAGTGCTTGAGCGAGGCAGGGACTGCTTTGCTGCACCACGCGTACTGCAAGCGTGCTCTGAGGAGCACATAGAGACAGGGCACAACTGCTTTGCTGCACCACGCGCACTGCAAGCGTGCTCTGAGGAGCACTTAGAGACAGGGCACGAAATCCTCGCATTGCGGGGGTATGTAAGCACAAACATGGTCTACGCTCACTTGGAGCTGATGCCTCATCTGAATCGTGTGCACAGCCCATCAAAGCAAAGCAGACGTCACATTCAGCAGGCATGCCCTTTTTCCAGGGTGTTTGTTGTGCTCTGTATTTTGTGCTGAAGTTTACAAGTATAAGCACGTTGTGCTGTGCTTCTCATCACGGCACAGGCAACTAATCAAGCACGCTGGTTTTTAAAAGGCAGCCCACCCCTGTCCTCCCTTGCTGTTTGTGCAGCAAGCCTCAGTTTGTGGCTCCTGCTCCGCCATCTGGCAACTCTGCTGAGCTAGAGAAGCAGAACAAGCAGTTGCAGACGGAGAAAGCAAGCATGCAGGAGCGTTTGACGCAGCTACAAGAACAGGTGTGTATGCCTGGGTGTGCCTTTGTTTGTGTATGTGAGCACAATTGACGTATAAGTATCTAATTAACTAAGCTAGCTTTCGAAAAGGCAATGACCGGTCCTGTGTGAGCAGGAAAAGGCTGTAGGGCAGGTCAGACAGGAAGAAACGTGTGAGCCTGGTGAAGTGAGTCAGGAAAGATGTGTGAGTCAGGTGAAAAAGTGAGTCAGGAAAGATGTGTGAGTCAGGTGAAGAAGTGAGTCTGGAAAGATGTGTGAGTCAGGTAAAGAAGTAGGAAAGATGTGTGGGTCAGGTGGAGAAGTGAGTCAGGAAAGATGTGTGAGCCAGGTAACAGGTGTAGGGCAGGTCAAGGCAGGAAGGTTTGAGTGTGACACCGAGTCAGTCTGTGTCTTACTATGGTACAGGCTGAGGAAATCGGGTAGGTACATTTGGCAGTGTTCCTCTGCACCCACATGCTTGTGACTGTGATTTTTCCTGGAGCATTTTTGGCAGTGTTCCTGTGCACCCACATGCTTGTGACTGTGATTTTTCCTGGAGCATTTTTGGCAGTGTTCCTGTGTACCCACATGCTTGTGACTGTGATTTTTTCTGGAACATTTTTGGCAGTGTTCCTGTGCACCCACATGCTTGTGACTGATTTTCCTGGAGCATTTGGCGATCCGTGAAGAGCAATGCACGTCATTAGGGCACGTACACTTTGAAAATATTGCCTGGTGTGTGCCTCTGACGGCATCCAAAAACGTGCACTCTCTCTGTAGTATGATTTGGCAAAAGGCAGTGTAGGAACAAGAATGTCGCTGGAAGAATTCTGACAAACATCACTCACACAATTGCTGAGAAGACTGTGACAAACTCACTTGTGTGATCAGCTATGAACATCACATGCTATGATTCACATGCTCTTCATGTAGCCAGTCACACCAGCAGCAGCATGTGTAAGCCTGCACGTTCGCTGACTGTAATGCTCACAGCCAAGTACGGATTGCATGCAATGTATGTATGCCTTGGGGCTGGTTACAAGCCGTTGATATCATGCCGAGTGCAGTCTGCAGTCTGTAGAACAACCCCTTGTTGTTTTACAGACGTCAGTCCACGATATGCAGGTCACAAGAGGAACACCAAACAGAGCGCGTACACTACCTTTGACAGTAATCAATGCATATCATTTATCATTCATATATCTTGCTGTGCAGGTCACTAGCATCATGCGTGAGCGCACCACTCTGAACGACACCATCAATGGCTTGAAAGACGAGCTGGCTGCTTCCAGCAACAACATCAAGACATCCCAAACGGGCAATGACAGTGCACTGTCCAAGATGCAGCAGGAGTTTAAGGCGCTGAATACACAGGCAGCAGGTGAGACAGGTTATTGTGTGCGTGTTTGTAAAATCTGGGACCTTAGGCTCTGGACGACATGGACAAGATTCGCCACGCAACACATGTCAAGGCTTTTGGGCACACAAGGAGCAGTGAAAAAAGAGAGATTCAGCAGGAGGGTGTTTTTTTATTTTTTTGGACGACAGTTTACTTTTTGGGGTGGACACCCCTGAGGGACCACCCACCCCCCAAACTCCCCTCCCAGTGCCCCCACCAGACCGAAAAGGGTACCATTCTGCTCCTTTTGGAATTCTGTATCCATCTGCATACTCATCAATACCTGAAACTATAATGCCGCAGAGTTATGGGACAAAAACTGAGATACGGACGCCCATGCACACGTGACCTACCAGGCACCCATAACTGGCTTGCACAGTCCCACA
>Ga0307974_1003592_pt1 | contig 11159 bp, 12 predicted proteins | sample OrgLakmetagen784_FD_201812 | JGI IMG/M metagenome (GOLD analysis project Ga0307974, IMG submission 201812) | Saline water microbial communities from Organic Lake, Antarctica - #784 | ecosystem: Environmental > Aquatic > Non-marine Saline and Alkaline > Saline | place: Antarctica: Organic Lake... | reverse complement strand
ACACACACGCACGCAAACACACACACACACACACAAACACACGCACACACACATACACACGCGCACACACATACACACACATACACATATACACATACACACACAAGCGCGCACACACACGCACATACATACACACACACATACACACACATGCGCACACACACATACACACACTCACGCACACACACACACAACTGTCACATTAGTAAGGGGTGACCTTCAGCCAGGTCTCAAAATTAGCTTCCTCATTCTTAGAACAGCGCTTTCCCATCAGTCACAGGGTGCCAAGTGCAACGCTGTAGAGTTGCAAGTGAGCAGAGTGCACAAAGAGGCCACTAGGATGGGGTGCAAGTCCCCCCAAGTTAGTTTTTTGTACTGTATATAAGTCCAGCGAGCGTTTCCGGGCCGCCGGAAAGTCCTTTTGAAAAAGCGTAATCAAAAGACTTGCACACGAATGATCACGCACATTTGCAAACGCACATACAAATGCATGCACAGTTGTGTGCAAGCAAGGGCGGGCCCTTGCACAACCACACGCATATGAAAACAAGCTCACGCTCACGGTAATACACCAAAATGAACGTGCACCTATAAAGGCTGTAGCAGCGCGTTGTATAAGGCATACCTACTCGAGATGATTGATTCGGAATTGTATTCCTGTTCAGATGAGCGAGGTATAGGGGGCTTTGAATTGGGTGGAGGGCTAAATGAAATTGGTAGGGTGAGTTTTTCACGGGGGCGACCATATGTAATCGTTACAAAAGCCGCACCAAGATTTCAGTATGACACTTTGTTCGAGCACTCTGGCAGGCAAGGGTAGCACTAGTTTGGTGGGTTGGATTGCATCATTTACAACAAACCTCATCAAGAATCACGATGAGTGTTTCCGCTGCTTATTTGCAATGACGTTCAAGGGCCCCAGCGTTGTCCAGCCCTAGGACTGGTGTCTGTCTGTGGGTGTGAACACACAGTCTGCAAACAGAATGCCACCCCGTTAAGTATTTTACTGTTATTATAGTGCCACCCCATTAAGTGTTTCACAGTTATACAGCCGTTATTAAAGAGTGTCGTGCAGCTGTCCCGGGCTGGATTTTTCTAAAGGAGCCTTAAAGGCACAATCGGTGATGTTGGTCGCCATTAACCATATTTTATTGCTTTAACAGGATTTCCAAGTTCACTTGTTGCTTAAATGGTCAGATACTCAGTCACTGGTTGCGTACGGTAAGCATGAAGGCTACAGCAAGTGCCATGCTGAGCCTTCTCTAAATTTGTTCCTTTGAGTTACTTTTATTGCCAAGCAATAAAGCAGTGCTTTAAACAAAAGTTCCAAGTTCACCTCTTGTTGTTAGACTTAAATGGTCAGATACTCAGTCACTGGTGCGAACACGGCTGAAAGGTTTTAACGTGACCCTTCACATGAGATGGGCCCCGGCGTTACTAAACCCGGGGTTACTAAACCCAAGGTTACTAAACCCTGAGTAGCAGGGTTGGTTGTTGGCTACGGTTACGCTACGGCTACGCTACAACTACGCTACGGCTACGCTACGGAATCCTAGCAGTAGCCGTTGCCAAGCTGAGAAAGTCTGTTTTAATGGCTCTTCTTAGGTCAGTTAAGCAAGAAAGGACATAGTAGCCCTCAATTGAGTAAAGTGCATAGCATTGATGCTAATGTTTGAGTGCTAGGTGACCTCAGGCTGACCTTCCTCTCCTCAACGGTCTTGGTGCGTCTCTCACTGCCAAAAAGGATTGCGGCCTTCTCGGCAGTGTCTGCCTACTTGCTATGCTGTGCTGCTTGGATGAACCTTTTCATTTCATTTGAATGACGATCAATTTGAAGCGATAGATTATATGGAAAGAATTTTGCTGTCAACCTGGCTGGTCATTTATTAGCCGTTTTTATGGGCTGCAGGATATCCCTTTGTGAGCTCTTTTGAATTCTAAAAGAAGAACTGTTACGACAAAATGGAGATAAGAGTATCAGAGCGAAATGTGCAGGGCACTTCAGCTTGGCCACAAGGGGAATGCTAGCAAGGTCAGTTGAAAAAATCCAGGCAAACTCAAAGGCAGACAATTAATCAGCCACGGGGGATAAGGGATCAAGGTCAGAGGGACAATATAAACATTCTCTACGAGTCAAAGCCCATGTTTTTTCCTGGTTCTTCCATTTTCAATGGCTGAAGGACAGGTGCAAGAATCCAACAGGACAAGCTGAGGCATGCACACTAGCTTCCAGCAATCTGAGAGGCCCCAAAAAGGAACAAGAAAAAACATTTAATAGTGCTCACGAATCCTCTGCGGAGCCCTGGTAGTGGTGGTGCTGCTGCTGCTTGATTGCTGGTGCCCTCGCTTTCACTCTCACTACCATTGGCACTCCCCATCTCCTTGTCATATGCCCTCCCCTCTCCACCTCCTCTTCCTCCTCCCTCTCCTCCTCCTCCTCTTCACTTCCTAGCTCCTCATCCTCCTCTTCCTCGTCACCTGCCTCGTTATCGGAGGGCTCTACCTCTGAGTCACTTTTTTCCTCTCCACCCATCTCCTCTCCACCCTCTCCAAATTTCCAACCCACCACTGACTCCTTGTACTGCCCAGACTTGGCAGCTGTGAGCAGGCGCAAATTGCTGAAGCAGTACACCAGCTTGTCTGCACGGGCGTGGCGCAATCTATTCTGCACGGGCATGGCGCATCTCAGGGAGACGCAGCTGTCGCTGCACGCTGCGCTGTGGAAGGAGGGGGAGTGGCTGCTGTGCTTGCATGGGCTTGCATGTGCGCGGCTGCTGAGGAGTGGGCTGCTGTGCAAACTCCTGCACTGCATTGGCTTGTGCACACTTCTTAGGATCGAGGAAAGGGTCCAGCTCTGCCTCAGTGCGCTCTCTCCTGGACTGCAGTCGCCTGTGCAAGCTGCTGCTCCAAGTCCTTCATTGGCTGCAGCTCCTCCGCTGTGTAGCACTTGTTGCATGGCTTGATGTTCCTGCCCTTTATGCAGAGAATGTGGGCTCTTAGCTTGCCCACTGCACACTTCCACTTGCCTCCACAGCCCTTGCATCTCCACTCCTTGTTCTTTGTCTTTCCTCTTTCAAACACAAAACACAATTCATTTGTATCATCAGCTTCGTAGCTCATTATATATTGTGTTATATTGGCACAGGGCGTGGTTGGTTGGCAACGGCTGTTGGCCCGGCGGGCACCTGGCCGGCAAGGCGCTCTTGCGTAGACCTCTGCTACGGCTATGCTACGCTACGGCTACGCTACGCTACGAAATGGTGACCGTAGCACCGGTGGCAACTTGAAGTTTGAATGGTAAAGGTTTTTAACGTGACCCTTCACATGATGGGGTTACTAAAACACAGTACACACAGTTTAAAATATGAAGCTCAGTCCAGAGCTCCTAAAGTGAACACGTGGTTGAAGTGCGGTTGAAGCGGTTGATTTCAACCGCATGGTTGATTTCAGTTGTGTGCGGTTGAAATGCGGTTGAAATTATTTCAGCCGTATTTCGACCGCATTTCAACCGAGCCAGGAAATTTCTGACGTAATTCATGGAGAAAGAAATTAAGCTTGTCACTGTTCTGGCTCAAGAAAGTAAACACATCGTGAGCTCCTGTTGGGGGAAACAGAGGTGCATGTTTCCTGCGGAGAGAAATCATGTGGGGATTGGCGCAGTGGAAAAGGACATGCTGCTCATCTTGGATATCATCAGCATCACACAGGTCGCATGTGGGGAAATAACTCTGATTCCATGTCGCTGTCTCAAAACATAGGGTGTGGACACGAAGTCTGAAGCGAGCTGTACTACGTAAGACATCACGAGGCAGGTTGAGAAACATGTATTTGGGAAGGATATAAGGCGAATGAGTGACCAGGGCCCTCTTGGTAAGAAGAGCATCTACACTGAGGATACCAAGAATGAGGAGGAAAATAGCATTACACTGCATGTACTTTACAGTGTTTTTGGGGGGCAGCACATGCACAACAAGAGAGTCTGGAACATCAAACATGGTCTGGTTCATCACTCTTTTGCTGCAGGCCCTGCTGCTATATGAACTCTGAACCAGCACTTGCCTGGCTAAGACTGTACCAAATCATGTATAAAGATCGTAGTAGAGTCTGTGCCCCCTCTCTTGTTGTGCTTGAATGGCAGGCGCGCGCCAGTGCTTGCATCCCCGTTTTCTTGCAGTGACTGGGATGGCACTGCGTGTGTTCGATTGTCCCAAACGTTCTCAGCAAAGCTCAAGATTTGTTATGTTCATTATGTCGGTCCAGGACATCCAATAGGGCAGAAGCGAGCTCCCTGATTGTGGCCACTCTCCTCGTGATGCATTGTTGTCCGCGGGTTTGCTACAAAGCGACTGACTCAAGCTTGGTCGGCAATCCTGCCTAACTCATGCTGCAATGTCAGGCTCTATTGTGGGCTACATTTTCTTTTACGTTTTTTTTAGAATCAGAGGGCTCAACATAGGTGCCTGCTCCCGACAACATGTGAAGAATACTCCTTTCTCAGATCATCAGATCACCTAACCTTGGCTCGTACAATGAGTCAGCCAGCACCGTGGTGGGCGGAGGGCTTGACGAAGGGGCCTGCTTGCGACATCATGTAACAAATTGAGGATTGCTAACAATACATATACCCTCCAAATAAACGTCCAGACCGGTATCCGGACTTAGTCGTCTATTTTCCAAATGAACGTCCAGACCGGTACCTATACGTCCAGAATTAACGTTTATCTTCCAAATAAACGTCCAGACCGGTATCTGTACGTCCAGACTTAGACGTCTATTTTCCAAATAAACGTCCTGGCCGGTATCTAAACGTCCAGACTTAGACGTCTATTTTCCAAATAAACGTCCAGACTGGTATCTCAGACTTAGACGTCAATTTTCCAAATAAACGTCCAGACCGGTATCTATACGTCCAGACTTAGACGTATATTATCACACATTTAAAGGACACCTCCTTTCTCAAATCATCAGATCACCTAACAAAGATTAACAGACGCTCGTTTCTTGGACCTCAAAAAAAGTCCTGGGGCGTAAAGTTATACAGTAGCAGCAAAAAAAGCTTGGGACCAAACTACCTCAGTAAATGAAAGGGAAAAATATTTAACGCAGGCAGTGAAAACCGCTCTCCCCACATTTATTAAGGAAAGAAAGCCAAATTGGTATTGAGGACCGTAAAACTTCTTTACCAATAGACAAAGAAAAAGGAAGAACGCAGGTGGTGCAAACTCTACCGGCATGGAATAGGAATTTTTTGTTTTATGCTCTGCACTACCCAATGGATGCAGAGACACACAACATCCCACCTGGGGAACGGAAATAAAAGAAGCTTCTCAGTGGGGATCAGGTGGTTGGGAGGCAGAGGCCTGCACACCACCAGGAGTGTTGCTCAGATATTGTGGGGGTTGTGTTCAATGTCTCGTCTCATCTGTATGATTTTTGTTGCGGACCTGATTGCATGTAGGCTTAATTAATTCAAAAGTGCTGTGGCATGTAGACCAGTAACTCCGAGGCTGTGGAATTGGTTCCTTGTGTGGCTGCTGTAAATGGTGCCTGCTGCTCCTGCCTAGCAGGATGGTGTGAAGGGTTTTGCGGTGTCCGAGTAAGCGAAGCACCAAAACTGCCAAAAACTGCCTTGTGTCACTGACAGTAATATCAGACCCTGTGTTAGAGGTAGGATCAACGCTGCTACGCTAAGGATTTGTTTCCCTCTTGCTGACAAGACAAAATATAAGCCCACCAACAAGTTGTAGAGAAAGATCAGATTACAATGTTCAAGGACCGGCAGCCACCTAATGAGTTTACAGTTGGTGCTACTGTGCACTAATGGGATGGGTCTGGTGCTACTGTGCAACTGTAAACCGAAAACAAATTTCCACTGGATGCGAAACACGTTTAAACTAAAGAGAAGAAGGAGGTTTGCAAAGGAGCCATGCTCAGAAACACAAGTAAAAAAGCAGTGGGTTGCACATGCCGTGGAACCCAGACTCACGCCTTAAATGTTGTTGTTTGTGTTGCAGTGCAGTTCAGAGTATACGAACACCTAGTTTTAAGAGTGCAGATCTGCGTGCCTGATAGATACTCACTCTCTGTTCGTGTTGCTTCTTGCTCGTGCAATTTGTACATTGGCAGTGCCGTTTATAATAAGGCTCTGGCAGTAATCATGGTAGCTTGCTACAGTTTTGGCATTTTTAAGAGGGTGCTTTGTATGCTTGCAGGACGTCAGAATAGTTCAAGTGCCAGAGCCTTGAGGTGATTTGCTGGTTTTTGTGTTTGCATGTTATGATGACAATTTAATTTCTTTTGCAAGCCAGTAAATGCTGTAAAAATGATTTCCCTCATGGCCAGCTGCTTTGATGGAGGTATCGGCAAGTTGTGATTGACTTTCTAGCAAGAGCGTCAGCATGTTCATTGCCTATGATACCTGCGTGGGACTTGACCTTGAAATAATGAATGGGAAATGGTGACTGTTGGATTGCTTTGGAAATGGATTGGAGGACATCTCCCTGGATGCGGTGGCGGTGGAGGTTTGGGTATGAGAGCTGCTTTGTAATTTGGTGCATTGAGGTTAGGCTATATGTGGCTATATGAGAGTAGCCGTGAATGATTGCGGCTGCTACAGCTGCTAGCTCTGCACATGAGATGGTATGGGTTATACCTACGCCTCTTGGGTTAACGTGATGGGTTACGTTTAAGCAAGGGTGGTACACACCTGATCCTGTGTCTTGCCCTTATTTGTGTTTTTTTAAACTGCCATCAGTGTAGGTCCAATTCCGCCAATCTTGTACTTTACAAATCAGGTTTGGGCAGTAGCTGTGTTGGGTCGCTTTGTCAGAGCTCTGAAGTTATTTTCAGGGTACTTGTTTTATCTTGGGGGCCTTGTGAGGTTCGATGGAGGTGGTCGCTGGATAGTTTGTTTACTTAAAGAAGGCCAGGAGTTTTTTCATTGCAAAGTGCAGAGGGGTAGGGGTCGTTATGGATGCAATTTATTTCCCACTTTGCCTCAGGAATTTGTTTGGCAAGCTCTTTCGGCGAGTTGTTGTAGGCATTAAGGCAGTTTCTGCCTTTATTTGCTATTCCATATGGCAATGATCTGCGAATCCCAACTGTGTTTGGGAAGAGGAGTATATTGTTCCAGAAGGGTACTTCTGCATATTGGAACTGGAGTGATGGTATGGAGCCCAAGAATTTGCATATATGCTGGAATTTACGGCAGAGCAATGCACAGGGATTAGTGGTCAGGCCAGCCATCCCTGTGAGAGTTTTTGCCCCAAAGCCGAAAAGTACATTTATGTATCCAGGACCCTTAACTAGATATATAAGCATCCCTGCACACTCAGTTTGTGGCGGGAGGTGCCAGGTGGGCAGGGTGGAAATCCCTGTCAGAAAGTGGATTTCCAAAAGCTCCCCTCTGGTGCCAGCAACTTACCAGGGGCGTTTGCAATAACATTGCGGACATTTTTTGGTGAAGGTCCGGGGGTCAAGGTCTGGTTTTGGACCCTGTTTTGGGAAAAGTGCGATTTACAACTACAGGCACCAGCCGCTGAACCGTTTGGTGTCGCGTCTGTTTTTTTGGAGCCTTCCCGCGTAAGTATGAGTGGCTTGGTCTTGTAATTTAGTTCATCTGGCATAGTTTGTCGCATCAGTTTGTGCTCGGAGGGGCTGACCAGAGCCTGATGTTTATTTGGAATTGTCAGCTGTCGCTGCCCACCACGGCCCAACCCCAGCATTCTAGACCATAAAACTTGACAGTGCATGCCTTGGGAGCATACTGAAGGGTTCCCGACACTCAGGTGATGGCCAGAAAGCGTGTTTCCGGGGTTTCCAGGTATGCACCATTTTTGCCCAGCAAACAGGCCCACACACTAATAGTCCTCTAGGGGCAGATTTCCACCCCCCTTTTTTTGCTTTGATGGGAATGGTTTGACCCTAAATATGGGAACAAAATAATTGGTGAAATTCGGACCAAAACCCGCATTTCTACACCCATACCACCTTTTTGGCAGGGAAACGGCACATATAATCCAGCCCCCCACTCTCACCCTTGACCCCAAACTCATAAATATTTATGCAGAAATGTTACATTTATATATATAAACCATTGGGTGACCTCAGATGTGCAATTCAGGAAAGGGGCATCAATTCCCTCTTTTGTGTGGGGCTTGGCTGGGCTGATTAGTGGTCATCCTTTTATTCCAGGAAAGGAGAAACATCAAGGTAGCTGTTCCCTCTGTGCTAAGGGCAGCGGAGTAAATTGCATGCCTTGTTGCTAAATACATGGTGTTTTTATGGTAATGGGATGGCAAATAGAGAAACCAGTTAAATTGGAGGAGAAGGCGTTTGCGGTTTGCCCCTAAGGCTTTTTCTCGTGGGTGTTCACTCCAGTATTGGGGGAGTGTGGGGTCATGGTCAAGGGGGGATGCCATTTTTCCCAATCTCCCAGTTTCCGTGCAGCTGCTACCACAGCATGTGTGGCTGCTAGAGTAGCCATGCCAAACAGTGAGGAAGGAAGTGTGGTATGTTGTGTGCCTAGCTGCCTTGACTGCCATGTAGAGAGCTAGGGGTTTGATGTTTAGCACACTAGCCAGGACAGGCTTAGAGCCCGCAGTAGTAAAGACTAGGGCAGTTTATCTTCTCCTCGCTGCCGCCTTAAAAGACTTTGCAGCCTGCCAAGGTAGTTTCTTCAATTTCTCTTAGGCCAGGCTCACCCCTCTGTGTATGCTAGGCCAAATGTCTCCTTATCTGTTTCACTGCAGCTCCCATCCTAGCGTGTCTGCCGCCTTGCTACAGGTCTAGGTTGACCTGTAGTTTCCCCCTGCTCTTGGCTCTTAGTAGAACAGCCTGTTTCTTGTTGTCTAGGCCTATAACTATTCTGATGGCTGCCCACAAGAGCACAAAAGCAAAATTTTCACTTATAACAGATGGTGTGCACTGCCCCCAAAAGAAGCCCTGGCTACTCGTTCTCCTTACAGCCTTCCCAAGTACATGTTTCGAGATCTCCCACGAGATGTCATTCGCAGTGTTGCCCGTTTCAGACTGCGTGTCCACACCCTTTGCTTTAAGACCGCAACATGGAACCCCAGCTCGCTCCTCCCCTACCTGTGATTTTTGTGAGGCTGATGATGATGTCCAGGATAAACAGCATACTACTTTCCACTGCACACACCCCCATACAGTGTCTCTTCGCAGGAGATATGGGTCCTTATTCTCAGAGGCAAGAGCACCAAATGTTTCTACTTTTTTGCACCAAAACAACAACAAACCCTATTTTTTTCTGCATGAACTGGCTAGCAGTCACACGCTTTGACTGAAGGCCTTGCCTTGTACTTTGAGTCACAATGCCGCAAGCCTTAAAAAGCATCATGCGTTTTTGTTCAAACTCTCAACAAGTCAAACTTGCCCCCTCTGCCCACAAATAGACAATGCCCTGCACATCCTTTCTGGGTGCCAACACACGCAAATAAGGAACATGATCACCAAAAGACACAACTTAGCATGCCGCATGATCTTTAAGGCTATCAGCAAAACAGGCCTGAGGCTCCATAGGATCATGCGTTGTCTCCATGGATATAGGCAGCAACATACGGATAACCATGCAAAATCTCCAGATTCCTGAAACAGCCAAATGTAGTATTGTTCCCAAATGGCTCCTCCCACCCTGCTTCTCAGATAAAGACAGATTTACCTCCAGCCGCCCCAATATTGTGCTGGTTACTCCAATCTCTGCAAAGACACAAAACAACAAAATAATGTAGGGGGGTGGGTTCTTCTGAGTGGCAGGGGGCAACTGAGGGAGACTGGAAGCACCCCAGCAGCACCGCCAGCCACCAGCAGAGCCACCAACCCCAGACAGCACCGACCCAAAGACCTCAGCAAACCTCGGCGTGACATGCACCTCGTCGAGATCAAATACTGCGAAGACACCTGACCTCAGATAGAACCAGCTGAACGCCGCAAAGGAACGGCACAAAGACCTTTGCAACATTCTCTAAGGAGCCTCCGTTACTCTCCACATCACCATTTTGGGGGTGGGTGGCACCATCTACAACACTCACATTCTGAAGCCTTTCAAAGGACTGGGTCTTGATCCTCAAGGAATAAAAGATTGCCTCCAAGCTCCATGTGCACTCTGTGAACTTCGCTGCTAAACTTGTCCATACCAGACGTGCCCTTTCCAGTACTGTTATCAACTCTCACCAGGAGCCGTTTCCAGGTCAAGAAGCCTGCAACCCTCCTGATCTCCATTGGTCTTTTTGGTGGAGGAGTCTTTCAGTAGCCGGTCCAAAGTGGCCACATTTCCTTTATTTATGATATAGTGATTTTCCACCTCCTGAATGCATAGTTTATTTTTTCTTTTATGCCGTGGTGCTGTTTCTTATTTGCCATATAAGTGCACCAGCACTGTCTGTCGCAATATGGGTGTGTTCAATTGTAAAAGCAAGAATCTGCTAGCTTGGCTCTGTTTATGGTTTGTTGATGCTTGTGCCTCCAGGATTGATGAGAGGCGTTCTATTCTGCATGGTATGATCATGTGCACTTTACCAGTTTATACTAGTGAGCGCATGGATTTATTTGTGGCTGGCTGAGACCAGTCAGCAGCCGATCAGCCAAATAACCTGGCTGAAGGTTACCCCCCATTGTACCCATTGTAACTATTATGTTAGTGTCGATCTTTCTGATTGATACTAATTTGGGGATCCCAGTAGGTTGAGCAGCCATGCCAGACTGGATGCCTGTGTAATCCAAACTAAACTTCAGGATTGGTTAACCGCAGCAATTTATTGTGTTCAGGGTTGCACCCTGCCTCCAGCATCATTTGACTGAGGAGGGCTGCCTTCTTTGTAGCAGTCCAGTCGGTTGTACAGACCAGTTTCAGTAGTCTCACAATTGTGTTCAAACTCCAGTTGTCCCTGTGTTTCCAATTTGTCCAACTTTCCGTGCAATGTGTGTGGGTTTTGACCTTTTGAAAGATAACTAATTTTCAGTATGCGTCTACTTTGGTGAACCAACGTCTACACTTTGATGTTTTTTTGCCTACTCGCCAAACCCCTCACCTCTGCCTCCGCCACAGCTGCCGGCTCCCCCACCATCTCCACCGCAGAGCTGGCCCCCTGCCTCAAACGCCTCCCCCCCGCCAAATCCCCTGGGCCTGATGGCATCCCAGG
>Ga0307974_1003591_pt1 | contig 11160 bp, 13 predicted proteins | sample OrgLakmetagen784_FD_201812 | JGI IMG/M metagenome (GOLD analysis project Ga0307974, IMG submission 201812) | Saline water microbial communities from Organic Lake, Antarctica - #784 | ecosystem: Environmental > Aquatic > Non-marine Saline and Alkaline > Saline | place: Antarctica: Organic Lake... | reverse complement strand
TTATTGCCGCCCTTTGTTTCAATGCTTTCAATTAAGGCCTCACCGCTTCAAGTAAGGCCTCACCAATGTGTAGGGTCGGCCAGAACCGTGTATACACACCGTATATGACCGTATGTATGATGATTTCTCTGCCAAAAATACCGTATATACACCGTAAATACCTAAAAATGTATGTTTCTGGCCAACCCTACGCATGTCTCCCAGCATCTCGTGCACGGACTTCAGTTACTGCAGCCCTTCGTTTCAATGCTTTGAAGCCCGCCTGCATGGCTTGCTGCTGGGTGGTACATACAACCACAACACACACACACACATACACACACACACTCACACACTCACACACACACAAACCAACTCCTCGTTTCATTTTTCGAGAACACACATGACACACACATACACACACACACACACTCACACTTACACACACACGCACACACGCACACACTCACACACACACGCACACACACACACACACACACACAAACCAAAGCTCCTCTTTTTCATTTTTCGAGAACACACTTGACACTCTGTGTCTCAACACTGCCCTCCCCTTTTCAACTCTTCTTAATTGCTTCACGCATGCCTGTGTTTGTTATATTAGTCATAAGGACCTCCATACGCGTACATACATTACATGTACGTCTATACATGTATGTAGGGTTGGCCAGAACCGTACATATACGCCATATATGACCGTATGTTTGATTAAATCCCTGCAAAACATACCATCTAGGTATACACCGTATATATATGGTTCCGGCCGACCCTACATATATTGTGAAATGTGCATACATGTGCCCATCGCATGTTCCTGTCAGTGTTGTGCACATACGGCGTCATTCAAAAATGGCACCGCAAATAACGATCGTATATAACAGCGTTGCCGTCACTAAACTCTGACGATTGACGGCTAAATTTACTATTTTCACCGTCAATTTGACATAAATTACGCCGTCAGCGTCATTTACCATTGACGCCGTCAAGCGTCAGGTGCACAACACTGGTTCCTGTTTATAGGTGCACCTTACATAACTGTGTACATCTTGAGTTTTCTTGCCTAGTGCAAAATCAAATGTATGCCGCAATGCATATAGGGTTGACCAGGACCATATATACAAACCGTGTATGACTGTATATCTGGTGATTTCCCTGCCAGAAATACCAAATATACACCATATATACCTATGAATGTATGGTCCTGGCCAACCCTACATATACATCACCACGCACTTCACGCCTCTTGGCTACATTGGTTTTCTTTGTGCAAAGACAGTGGTCGGCACACCGTGCCCTCCTTCAGCTCCACAGCTAACACTCTGCCACCATATTATATAACATAAACTAATCCTCCCTCTGCTCCACAGCTAGCACTGCTAGCACTCTATAATGCAGAATGGCCCTCCCTCTACTCCACAGATAGCACTCTGCCACCATATTATATAACATTAATTAATCCTCCCTCTGCTCCGCAGCTAACACTCTGCCACCATATTATATAACATAAATTAATCCTCCCTCTGCTCCACAGCTAGCACTGCTTGCACTCTATAACACAGAATGACCCTACCTCTACTCCACAGCTAGCACTCTGCCACCATATTATATAACATAAACTAATCCTCCCTCTGCTCCACAGCTAGCACTGCTAGCACTCTATAACATTGAATTTACCCTCCCTCTGCTCCACAGCTAGCACTGCTAGCATTCTATAATGCAGAATGGCCCTCCCTCTACTCCACAGCTCCACAGCAAGCACTCTACCACCATATTTTCTAACATAAATTGGCCCTCCCTCTGCTCCACTGCAAGCACTGCTTGCACTCTATAACACAGAATTTACCTCCCTCTGCTCCACAGCAAGCACTGCTTGCACTCTATAACACAGAATAGCCCTACCTCTGCTCCACAGCTAGCACTCTACCTTCTCTAATATACAATGGCCCTACTTCTGCTCCGCAGCTAACAATCTGCCACCATATTATATAACATTGAATTTACCTCCCTCTGCTCCACAGCAAGCACTGCATGCATTCTATAACATTGAGTTTACCCTCCCTCTGCTCCACAGTTAGCACTCTACCACCTCTAATATGAAATGGCCCTACCTCTGCTCCACAGCAAGCATTCTGCCACCATATTATATAACACAGAGTAGCCCTCCCTCTGCTCCACAGCTAGCACTCTACCACCTTCTCTAGTTTGAAATGGCCCTACCTCTGCTCCACAGCAAGCACACTGCCACCATATTATATAACATTGAATTTACCCTCCCTCTGCTCCACAGCAAGCACCGCATGCACTTTATAACATAAATTAATCCTCCCTCTGCTCCACAGCTAGCACTGCTAGCACTCTATAATGCAGAATAGCCCTACCTCTGCTCCACAGCAAGCACTCTGCCACCATATTTTCCAACATAAATTGGCCCTCCCTCTGCTCCACAGATAGCACTGCTAGCACTATAAATATGAAATCAGCAACTGTGAAAGTAACAGGAGCTTTGCTTTTTTTCTTGAGCAGACGCTCTATCTCGCACTGAGATTGTTTGGTGGCTAACTGTTTTCAGCACTGGCCCTTCCTTTTAAAAACTGAATGCCTTTTGCTCAGCTTTCCTTCTAAAATGAAAACCTGGTAATGCTCCATATCCAACGTGTGCATTGCTAACATTCATGCGTGCAGCTTGATGGCAATCGTGGGTGACAAAAGGATATCACTCACACAGAAGGTATGTATGTTTGAATGTGTGTGTGTGTGTGTTTGTGTGTGTGTATGTGTGTGTGTGTGTGTGTGAGAGAGTGTTTGCAGTGATAGGCTAAACACTCTGCATTGAATTCCAGTTGTTACAAATATTTATAAAACACTTTTGGCACTGAATTCCAGTCATTACAAATATTCACAGAACACTCTTGGCATTGAATTCCAGTCGTCACAAATATTTACAGAACACTCTTGCATTGAATTCCAGTCATTACAAATATTTACAGAACACTCTTACTCTTAGCATTGAATTACGGTCATTACAAATATTTACAGAACACTCTTGGCATTGAATTCCAGTCGTTACAAATATTTACAGAACACTCTTGGCATTGAATAACGGTCATTACAAACATATACAGAACACTCTTGGCATTGAATTCCAGTCGTTACAAATATTTTTAAAACACTCTTGGCACTGAACTCCAGTCGAGACGTTACAAATATTTACAGAACACTCTTGGCATTGAATTCCAGTCGTTACAAATTTTTACAAAACACTCTTGGCATTGAAATACGGCCATTACAAACATATACAGAGCACTCTCTGCATTGAAATACGGCCATTACAAATGTCGACAGTCAATGCTTTCTTATTGGCGTATCCGCAGTAGCCTGTGCGCTATGGCTCCATGTGCGCCGTAGCTCCATGTGCGCTATGGCTCCATGTGCGCTATGGCTCCATGTGCGCTATGGCTCCATGTGCGCCGTAGCTCCATGTGCGCTATGGCTCCATGTGCGCTATGGCTCCATGTGCGCTATGGCTCCATGTGCTATGGCTCCATGTACAGCAATCAGAGCGGTGTTTCCTATTATTACTATTATTCCTATTACTACTATTACTATTATTGCTGGTGTTCTCTTCTTTAGCGCACTTCTTGGCCCCTCGTGTGCTGGTTCTCTTATGCGGATGCTTGCATCTCGGCTGCTTAAGATTGTCTTGCTGATTCTCTATAAGGGGTCATCCATCAGTGGATTGCAATGGTCAATAATTGCACGCACCAACCGCAAGTAGCACGTCTTGTGGATTGCAATTGTACGAACAAGTACACGCACACACACACGCACACACACACACACATACACACAGGAGAAAGATGTTTCCAAATGGGCATCCGCGTGCATGCATGCACATTCACGCACGCATGCACACATTAACGATAACGCACACCTTGCACACCTTGCACACCTTGCACATGCATACACACATATATATACACACATATTACACACACAGCTGGAGAAAAAGAGCAAGCAGCATGAGGCCATCGCATCACGCCTTTCTGGCAGCCATCCTCCTCAGGTGCGAGCAGCCAATCACATACAACTGTTAGTTAATGAACAAATTACCTCACTCGCTCACTATGTGCGCTAAAACGTCACCATTGTGTGGCATACACCCATGTAACTTTTCACACACACAAGCACACACACACGCACACACGCACACATACACACACATTATGTGGCAAACACCCATGTATCAACTTTCCTCTCTCTCTCTCTCTCTCTCTCTCTCTCACACACACACACACACACACACACACACGCACACACACACACACACACACACACACACACACACACACACGCACACTCACGCACACGCGCACACACACACACAAGTACACACATTTGTACCATGCACTCATGACGTCCGTGCACACTTATAATTAGCATTGAGCATTTGCACGCAAAGGCTTGGTATGGATGCATCCAGCCTTTTGACTACGAGTCACGTGTTCTGTTTTTGTGTTCTTGCCTTTTTTTCAAAAAATCCATGTGGAGGTACTACAAATCAAAGTCCATTACGTTGGTTTTGTGTTAGGTGGTTTATCAATTAATATCCATTTGCAAAACTTTCAATCAAAGGTATCCAGGCTAATTTTTTTCAGGTGTTGGCTTAGCGTTGAGAGCTTGAGGGTTTAAACTTGGGATGTACGGCGTTTTTAAAGCTGCTGCTGCTGATTCTGCTGCTAATAAACAAACATCTTCTCTCTGTGTATGGCAAATTCGCGACTTACAAGGGTTACTTCCATTCACCACACCATGGTCACTTCAAAGGGTATACAAAGGGTTTACAAAGGGGGTAAATGACAGCCACGTGTGTTGGGCTGATAAGCATTGCTGGATCAGCCAGCGTAAAGTGAACATAAGGTTGTAAAAAAGTAAGAACTGGTCTCAGCCAGTGCCATTTTGTTCCATTTACCACACCTGTTCTGTCTCACCCATCATTAGCAAAACACCTAATTACTCCTATTATTACTCCTATTATTACTCCTATTATTAGCAGATCACCTATCATTAGCAGAACGATGGCGTTTTGATCCCCGGCCCTCAATACCTATCCAGCACTCACTGCTTACTCAGCTGCTGCTGCTTCTGCTGCTGCTTCTCAGGGCACAAACAGTAGCGGTGCAGATGTGGGGTTGACATCAGACCAGTGGGCTGACCCAAGCGTCCTGCAAGGGCTGTTGCCCCACATAGAGGCAGAGATCACGCAGTGAGTATGTTAACGTGTGTGTGTGTGTGTGTGTGTGTGTTTGTGTGTATCCGCAAGTAAAAGTGCATGCTGGAATATATGGAGGCATAAACGCTGTAACTATATACATGCCGTACCTTTCCTATAACACCCCGCATAAAAATTGTTTTTTTGCCCTGCAAGGTGACTGCGGTAAGCTTTCAATAATTTTTTTTGACCCTGTGGGGTTGTTCTGGATTTGTGGAAATTAAGTTTTTTGGTTGCTGCAAGTCATGAGCGACGAGAAGCCCCCCGGCCTCCTCCCGGCCCCCCCCCCAGCCCCCCTCCCGCCCCAGCAGCAGCGACAGCAGTGAGGAGAGTTAAGCTGCTGCAAGTGAAAACGGAACGGCTGGGTGACAAGAAGCAGCGATAAGGCTGGCAGGCCAGAAAAACATTGGTTGGAGGACCGAGCTGCAATGCTTGCGCACGCAGAGCAGATAAGAGCCCAGCAGCTAACAGATGAGCAGGTAGAGCAGGTGGTGCAACAAGCAAGGTCACGCACCAAGGCTGCCCGCACCCCAAGCTGCACCATCAGCGCAAGCACAAGCACCAGCACTCAGCAGCAGCAGCAGCAGCAATGAGGAGAGCGAGGATAGCGCCAGCAGCAGTGACAAAAGTCAGATGAAGTAGAAGCAGATTGTTGGGGGGGAATAGCAGCACAGACGTGGGGCAATAGCATCAAAGAGCAAATGGCTTCACCACATGCAAACAGCATGATAACTTTCCTTTTTCCTTTTGCGGTTCGTGGTGTTCTCTTTATCGGTGCTGAACAGGGCTAAAAGCCCTGCGGGATGACAGCGGTAGGGGCAAACACTGATTTATTTTGGGGTGCGGGAAAGTGCGGGATTCAATGAAAAATGTTCTGAAATTTGGGGTGCGGGTTGAGTACGGTAAGGTACGCTACATAACAGCTCATGTTACCCGCACTAGGTTCATTTTTTTATACATACATACACATGTAACAGCTTATGGTACCCGCACTAGGTTCATTTTTTTTTATACACACGTAACAGCTCATGTAACCCGCACTAGGGTTCATTTTTTATACCTATATACATAACAGCTTATGTTACCCACACTTGACTCATAATTTGTAGGGGCTGCGATTGTGCAGATGGGATTGCGTGCTCGGGGGTGACTTTGGGTTATGACTGTGGAAAGGCAGAACTCTGTGGTAGGCAGAACACTGTGGTAGGCAGAACACTGTGGTAGCCAGAACACTGTGGCAGGCGAAACACTGTGGTAGGCAGACGAACGATGTGGTAGGCAGAACACTGTATGTGGTAAGCGGAACACTGCATGTGGTAGGTGGAACACTGTGGTAAGCAGAACACTATGGTAGCAGAACACTGTGGTAGCCAGAACTCTGTGGTAGGCAGAACACTGTGGTAGGTGGAACACTGTGGTAGCCAGAACACTGTGGCAGGTGAAACACTGTGGTAGGCAGACAAACGATGTGGTAGGCAGAACACTGTATGTGGTAGGCAGAACACTGCATGTGGTAAGCGGAACACTGCATGTGGTAGGTGGAACACTGTGGTAAGCAGAACACTGTGGTAGCGGAATACTGTGGTAGGCAGAACTCTGTGGTAGGCAGAACACTGTGGTAGGTGGAACACTGTGGTAGCCAGAACACTGTGGTAGGCAGACGAACGATGTGGTAGGCAGAACACTGTATGTGGTAAGCGGAACACTGCATGTGGTAGGTGGAACACTGTGGTAAGCAGAACACTGTGGTAGCGGAATACTGTGGTAGCGGAATACTGTGGTAGGCAGAACTCTGTGGTAGGTAGAACACTGTGGTAGCCAGAACACTGTGGCAGGCGAAACACTGTGGTAGGCAGACGAACGATGTGGTAGGCAGAACACTGTATGTGGTAGGCGGAACACTGCATGTGGTAGGTGGAACACTGTGGTAAGCAGAACACTGTGGTAGCGGAACACTGTGGTAGGCAGAACACTGAATGTGGTAGGCAGAACACTGTATGTGGTAGGCAGACAAACACTGTGGTAGGCGGAACACTGTATGTGGTAGGTGGAACACTGTGGTAGGTGGAACACTGTGGTAGGCGGAACTTCTTAAGTACATTAGGATATGCACATGCAGGTTGATCTAGGTATTGATTGCCTTGTCTCAAGGGGTCACCTGGCGTTTAAAAAGATGGGAGAGGAAACCATATGCACTTACATATACGGTCATGTACAGTGTGTATATAAAGTTCTGGCCAATCCTACAGTTAAGCCCTCCACAAGCTTTCTAAGACGTGCCACAACCAAACGCCTGCTTCTCTTGTGCCTCTGCCCTTGCAGCCTGCAGGATGAGCTGCAAGATGAGCACGCAAAGAGGAGGAAGTGGCACGAAGAGAACGTACGACGCAAACACAACTACGTCCCCTTGCTGTTTGGCATGCTGAAGCACCTAGCGGAGCACGACAAACTGCAACCACTGATCGAGCGGGCACGGAATTTGCCTGGTGGACCCAGCTCTTAGTTCTTTGACACGGCCAGACATTTTATGGATAGGGCAGGGGACATAGACGTAGAGTAGGTTATGTGGATGGAGTATGTTATGAAACCTGTGCATCATAATAGTGGCGTTGGTGGCAATGGAGGGTGACCATCAGTCAGGTTGTTAAGCTGATTGGCTGCTGGCTGGTCTCGACCAGCCACAAATAAATCTAAACGCTCAGACGTACACCCTAAGAAGTCTTGGTGCCTGTTGATCTTGATAATGTTGCTGGTGCTGGCCTTCACGATTGCCCTCGCCAACATCTGCGCCAAAACCTGAGCTAAGGGTGGCGCTCCCGAACACTCTCGTGAGCAGTAGGCGAATCTTGACATGTAAAAAATGTGATTTTTTCAGCACCAGACTTATAGCACACACAAAAGAACCCTTGGAATGGGAAGAAAGGCACAACGCACTGAATAATGGCTACTGTCATGCTAGTTCAGTGGTATGGGCGAATCGTGTGATTTTCCCTGGGATTTTCAATGTGAGCAACGGTTTTACGGTTGTTAGGCCAGTTTCGATGGTCCTCTTGTAACAAACTCACTCTTTTCAGATTTGTCCGAGTACCATCTCCTCGGTGCGTTGCTTGAGCCGTCGCTTCCTTCTTGCGTGGAGAGGGAGGAGACGTTAAACACACCTTTATGGGGGGCTTTTGGCAGGACTCGGGTGCCTAGCGCGACCTCTTCACAGCGGAAGAACACACAGCAGCAGCAGGGGGGGGGAGTGCCAGCACAGCGGGCCGGGTAGAAGCGGAGAAGGGAGGAAGAACTGGCTTCTCCGCTTCTTATTGAACGAGACGAGGCAAAATAACCTCAATTGAAAAACCAACTAACAAAATCACACAAATCGCCACTGCCAACAATTGGGCGTGACAGCTGTCGTAGCAACCATCCGTGAAAACCACTTTGAAGCATTTTAGGCCTGCGTTATCTCCGAAGTAGGCTACTCTGCCTAGCTTTCTGTCTTCTCCACTATTTCCATGGCTGTATCTTTGCGCAATAGTGCATGCGCCCATCAAATGTGCGTAGCTCTTGTCTTCGGCGCCTGTGGGTTGCTCGGCTACTTTCAGCATTTTGCACTTCTATAACCAATGCTTATTCAACTCATTTTGTCAAGTCATCTGGCTTGAATGCGAAAGCAGTGTCTAATCTGCTTGCCATCGGCCCTTGATGCCTGCGGAGATCTGTCGTTTTCCTGTACCCATATGCATTGCCCACTGGTCATACGCACATGTGTTGCAACATATTATACGTATATACGTATACTGTCTAGGTGTACAGTCTTTGACAACACCACATTGAGCGTTGGATGCCTGCTGGGGGGTCTGTGCTGCCTGCTGATCAGCAGATCTGTGCATCCACTTAGTCCCGGCTCAAAGCAAGCTAATACGCCGGCCGTCTTTACAATGATTATTTCTGCAAATGGCAGCATTGTGGTGCAGTTGCCAATGAATGCCATACGTACATCAGGCTGCAGCTGTCACCAGCTGGGGGAGCGAGAAAACCTGGCAAGAGCAATCATTAATGTTGCAAATTGCTCACAATCAATTTGTTCAGTTTCTAATTTGAATGTGTTGAACACCTAGAAGTCATCAGTGATGAACGGCAATGTCGCTGCAGATGACAAGGTGATTTCCACACACACACACATAGACAGATAAGGGAGAGAAAACCCCTTCGCTCTTCACCTCCTGCGCATTCAACTTTGCAGGTGTGTCAGGACCGCGCGCTCCAGTGCCTGCACCTCAACAACAAGTACGGGAACAAGAGTATTGATTTGGACTGCCTGCTCTTCTCCGCTGCTGCTTCATCCAAAAGTGACACGAACGGGGCAACAACAGCTCCTGAGGCATCAAGCGTGCACCAGCTCACTCCCTCGGCCCTCCGTGCCTGGATCACTGAGGTAGAGCATACATGCATGGCTGAGACACTCAGGCACGGGCTGTGAGGGGCGGGCTTTGGGGAGAGGGTTTGCTTGGGGCTTGTGATTGTTTTGCGCCCTTGGTTTGATGGGTTACTTCATCCTGGACAAAAAGCCAGGCTCTATTTCTCACTTCACTGTTCAAGTCATCATGCATTGAGGCTGTATGGCTGCTCGAGTTGTTGCTGGGTAGAATGGCACAAGGACAGGAACGGTCCGACTTTTGCAGAAGTTGTGAGTGTATTGAGATATATGCTCATGCGCTCTTTCCCGGAGTACACTGAGTAGCTGCTCTGCATGCAAAACAAAAGCAAGTGGTTTTGGATGACGCACATTGTGACTCCCATTCCCAGAACGTAACTTCTCATTGTAATAGCGAATTGCGAACCCTGAGCATTGCTTAATTGTGTGCTACAGGTGCAGCTCACAGGCAGCACATACATACTGGCCACCTGTGGCAATGCCATGGCAGACATGTAATTTGTCGCTGTCCTTTTACGTCACTCCCCCCACAACCCAAAACCTCTCACACACACACACACACACACACACACACACACTCACACACACACAAACACACCCACACACACACACAGGCTGCGTCCTTTGACGATGAGCTGCATCTGTGGGTTGCCAAGCCAGAGCACGTGCAGCGCTTGCAGCTGCCGCCGCCCCCAGCTGCCTCCCAGCCTGGCCCATATCCCCACGAACAGGCAGCGACAGCTGAGGAGGCCCACCACGTCAACCCTCTGCCCTCTGAACAGGCACCACCAGCACCACCACTCGCGCCACAGCCAACTACCTCAGCATGTAACGCAGCCGTAGCAGCAGCAGCAGAACCCGCAGCCCTGGACGCAGGAGGAGCACAGCCACCAGCACCACCAGCACCACCAGCACCACCCGCACCACCAGCTCCTGGTGCCGTGGCGGGCACGTCTAGGGGACCTCCTCAACCGCCCCCTGCCAAACCCAAACTGAGTTTGGCAGAGCGCAAGGCAGCCGCGGCTGCTGCACAGGCAGCGCAGCCTCCAAAGGTGGGAGAGGGGATCTTGTTGTTATGCTTCTTGGTAGGCTGTGACCGGCAGCTGCTGCACAGTCAGCGCAGCCTGCAAAGGTGGGGTAGGATGTTTTGTTAGATCTGTGTGTATGTGTGTATGCGTGGATGTGATCTTTGGCCTGCATCTGCTGCACTGGCACGCTGCCTCTGAAGGTGAGAAGCTGTGGGGTATGGTGCTGAAGGATTTCATTCTTGAAATATGCATGTACGAGCGGCTGCTGTGCAAAGTGAAGGAGGTGATGCATGCCTCAGACAGTTGGCTGGATGTGTGTGTGCGTGTGCGTGTGCGTGTGCGTGTGCGTGTGCGTGTGTGTGTGTGTGTGTGTGTGTATGTGTGTACGTGCGTTTGTGCATGCGTGCGTGCGTGTGTGCGCGTGTGTGTGTGTTTGTGTGTGT
>Ga0307974_1003585_pt1 | contig 11169 bp, 12 predicted proteins | sample OrgLakmetagen784_FD_201812 | JGI IMG/M metagenome (GOLD analysis project Ga0307974, IMG submission 201812) | Saline water microbial communities from Organic Lake, Antarctica - #784 | ecosystem: Environmental > Aquatic > Non-marine Saline and Alkaline > Saline | place: Antarctica: Organic Lake... | reverse complement strand
CCCGTTCTCCTTCTCTACAAGCACAGGCTCCAAGTCCTTCCAATAGTCTGCCCTCCCCCTCCTTTTCGCATCCTGCATCATCTCGCCCTTTCTGGTTTCACCCACTTTCCTCCCTTCGTTGACAGATTGGCTTGCCCAGCCTGCAGGGCACCCCTGATCCTCAGTTGCAAGCACTAGTGCTGCTGCTGCTGCTGCTGCTGCTCCACCTGCTGAACTTGTTGTTGCTGCTGAACCACTTGCAGCCCCCCCTGAGACAGCCCCATTAACACTCCCTCCCATGCCTGCTGCATCCCTACCATATTCCATGCTTTGAAATTAATGAATTAAAAGTACTAACGAGCCCTGAAGAAATTGGGCATTTTGAGGTTACGGAAGGCCACTCGAAGGCACCTCGAAGGCCTGTCGAAGGCGCTTTTTGACCACAGCTTCAAACCGCATTTATACGGTATATATACGGTTTATACGCTGTATATATACGGCCCTTTTTAACCCATTAATACGGATGCGGATACAGATACGGTGGCTTCAACAAATATACGGCCGTTTATATACGGCGTATATATATACGCCGTACGCCGTATATATCAGTATACGGTTCTGGCCAACCCTATACAAAAGGCATCTTGGACTCAAACCATCCGTGTCACTGTCTAGTAGTGGATTTTAGCTGCGTGTGTGTACACGTGTGTGTGTGTGTGTGTGTGTGTGTGTGTGTGTGTGTGAGAGAGAGAGAGAGAGAGAGAGAGTGTGTTTGAAAGCGATGCAGTGTGTGCGGGGCCTGGAATATAGGCAGTTGTGTGTTGCAGGATGGGATGCAGGAAAATTTGCAGCCATTTTCCTGTTCTTCATGTCAATATTTAAGGCGTTAAAAACATGCTGCCCAAATACGACCACTGGCATTAAGATGTATCATGCCTGCAGAATTATAGTTAGTAAATTACTTTTACGGAATTGCATGTGCACTCAGTACTGATGACACATACATACACACACATATACACACACACACACACATACACACACCATTTATAGACCTGAGCGCCTAACTGCCATCTTGACCAGGCTGCTCAAGGTGAGGCTGGCTTCGGCACGACCAGTTTTTCTGGCTCTCCAACTCCTTCCAGTGGCCTATGCAGTCTATTTTTCTATGCACCAAAATTGTGGCGGTTGTTGCAAGTTATGTAATCTAGCTTTTTTTGGTTTCTCCTCATCCAAACTCGCCAAGTAACAAAGGGAAGCCTTCAGTGCTTTGATTCATTTGAGTAGCAGTTGTCACTTTATGGCCACCATCAGCATCTCACCCCCCTCAAATCACGTCATATAAAGAGAGTAGGTTAGGGCTAGACTAGGGTTTAGTATGGGAGGTATCACGAGCAGAATGGATTTAAACCTGAATTTCTTGCTTCCTCGCTTCAATCAAACAACTACTTGCCTGGTGCTTGCTGTAAGAGGCCGTAAAATCAACAGGACCTGCTTTTTTGTGTGGGAGCATAGATGTCAGAGGAAACAGTTGACGTATAAAGCTCGTGAGGCACTGGCCAAAGAGTTTCTCGCGCCCCCTCTGGGGTGTTGCATGTGTGAAAGGGCGTCCTGCACTTAACCTGTGTTCTGACTTCAATGCTTGTGCTTTCAATTTCCTCAACATTTTAGGGATTTTGTGTTGTAATATGAAGGCCACCCCTTGACTTGCTTTTCAATTCATGTGTAGAAAAGGCACTAAGGTGGCTATATACAACGATGTGTCAGCAGGCGTAATTGCAAAGCCACAGAGCTCCTTCTTTTTAGAATAGTCAAGCAACAGTCCGTCTTCTGACCTGGTGCCACCTTTGTGCTCGTGCAATTATGTGAAACAATGGAATTGCTTTGGTGGGATGCCTCATAACGGCCGTATTGCTTTCTAAGAGGCACTTGCATGTGTGGAAAAGTCCTGTATTTGACACAAAATGATCTTGCACGTAACTCTGGCTTTGCTACTGTCATTCTTGATTACAACATACACAGAGGGGTTAAATCTTTGCCTCCATTCCCCCCCTTTCCAACACACATGCACTCTCACACACACAGACATAAAACACACACACACACAGACAGACATAAAACACACACACACATGCAGCAAGGTCTTTTGCCCCTTTGCCGGCTCAGCAACGCACGGGAGGCCAGTCTGCAAGAACTGCTCGCAGTCCACAGGTGCGTCAGCAATGCAAGCATTCCTTGATTTGGCTAACGTGCTCCTTTACCTAGGTCCTCTTGAGTGTGTCTGAAAGAGTAAAACTTGCAACCAACTGTAGCTGCACTACGTCCCTTTTTACCAGGGATGGGTCATACGGACTTCCGAGACGTCCCATACGCTATAATACGCTATTAATACGCAATACGCGTATAAGACGAATACGTATTTATGCTATTTTGGGGGGTACCCTGGGCTTGCACCAACCACCCTCCAACCACCACGAATTGTCCAGCCTCCAGAACATTATAATGCCTCCTGGTGTAAAGACCCTGAGTGGCATCGTGTTTTTGTTATGGGACAGAAGGGGCAGATTTACGAGATGCCAGATGCCAGATGCCAGGATTCCGAGATTTCAGCAGCGGTGCCCCCCGCATCCGCGAGCACTTTATGAGGCAGAATCCCAGCGTAGGTGTAGCAGCATGCAAAGCTGACCCGGCAAGAAGCTCAGGGCGTAGTTGCAGCGCTCGCTAGCAATGGAGAAATTGCCGACGCTAGCGCTCAGAGGGAGGAGCATGCAGGAAACGAGAGGCACCTGCACAGGACTACAGCAAGCACATCAGCAGCAGCATCTACACAGTCATTGGATACCTGCAGCAAGAGGGCAGTGACCAAGGCTTGTGTGGATGCAGCTGTTGCACAATTCATCTACGCTACAGGCACCACCTGGTTGTGGTAGCAATAAGCAAGTGATCATGCTACGTTCTGAGGGGCTGGGAGTTCCTCTGGGGGGCTCTAGAGGGCTTGGAAGTGCTTCTGGGGTGCTCTGGGGGGCTTGTGGCTTCAAAATTCGTTAAGTGCCCAAAATCGTATTATACGGAGCAATTCGAAAAATACGGTTAAATACGTGATATATACGATAAGACGTATAGTACGCCTACGCCGTATGACCCATCCCTGCTTATTACGTATCCTTACTGTTACGTACCCTTTTTAATGCTCCTGCAACAGATGCTTTTATGTTATCCTTACCATGCATCCAGAGCCTGCATTCAACGCCACGCAATTTCATATCTAGCCCGTATATTGCCTTGAAAGGAAAAACTGCAGGAGGTGGGGTAACCGGGTCCACGACATAAAGTGGAAAGAGTGTCATGTTACAAGCTTTGTACCTGCAGACCCGTGCCCGCAAGAAAGGAAGCTGTGCAACCACAGACTCCACACAACCAAAGGAATGAATAAAAGTGCCCGCAGAAAAAGAAGCTGTGCAACCACAGACTCCATACAACCAAAGGAATGAATAAAAGGGTGCATCATCCTCACTCCGCATTGTCAACACATTTGCACGTCTGCAGCCCTCAACTCGTGTACAAAATCGCTGCAGCATCAGCAGCAACGCCTGCTCCACCCACCACGCCTGCTGCGCCGCACACACCCTCTGCTGCACAATCACTGCCAGCCACCCAGTCTGCAGCCACGGCGGCAGCTGCGCTAGAAAGTCTGCTCCGTGCAGTGGCCGCTGCTCCAGTGATAGCTGCTGCCCGTGCTGCCACTGTCACTGCATCCGCCCCAAAGCAACCTGCGCAGCCGCCGACCTCTTATGGCAGCAGTGCCTCAAGGAGTTGTGCGGACAGTAGTGTTGCTGTAAAGGATGGTGCTGACAGCAGCATCACTGCAGACAGCAGGGCCGCTGCACCTCCTGTCAACGACGCTGCCAATGCAGGCAGCAGTTCTGCTCAGAGTAGTTCTGTGCAGAGTAACGAAATGGCGAAAGGGCAGAGCAGTGCACAGGCGTTGCCGGGGAGTTATGAAAGCCCTCAGGAGGGGGTTCCCAGCAGCAGCAACAGCAGCAGCGGCGGCGGTGGTACCGGCCACAGCGGCTTGAGCAGCAGCGGCAGCAGCAGCTTGCCTAGCTGTTGTGTTTGTCAGCAAAATCACGGCTCCCTGCTTGCATGCATTGCAGCGGTGGCCTCTGCACGTGAGGCAGCTCCCTCCCTTGTTTCCACCGCTGGCAGCAGTGCTGCTAAAAAGGCAAGTCCAGCTCCCTCTCCACGATCCAGCCCTCCAATTCCTGGTGTCTTGGAAGGTGGTAGCAATGGCATGCAGGGTCCCGCCGCTGCTGCCACACAGCCATATGGCAGTCAAGGTGAAGGTGGGCGTGTAATGGATGGCAATTTAAGCAGCAGCAGTGAGGGCAATAGCAGCAGCGCAGACACCAGGAGTAGTAGCAGCAGCAGCAGCAGCAGCAGTAGTGACAGCGGCAGGTTGGAAAGTGGCAGCAGCAGCAGCAGCAGTAGCAGGAGTAGCAGTGGATTTCCTGTGGATGGTGGGGTGCTGCACCCAGACACGTTGGTGTCAGCATACACGTACCAAGCAGCTTCCCTGGCAGCAGGATCTGCAGCGCAGCTGGCGCAGATGGTGGTACGAGACAAGTTAGGCTGCGGGTGAGTTGTGTGTGTGTGCTTGTGACAAGGGCCAGAAGTGCAGTGCAATGGTGCCGAGCCGGCCACTTCAGTTTTAAAGGGCACGGAAGTGCTTAGGAAGCGCTGGCACAGGGCTAGGATGTGGTACATTATTAATGACCAGGTCCAGTGGAGGGTTGTTAAGGTCGACGGGGACAAGGAAGATGTACTGATTCTGAAAATTTGGCCGGATGCTCCTGTTGCTTTGCCAGCACCCTCGTCCCATCGATGCATCTTGTTGCTTGTTGCTTTTCATTTGTTAATGTTCCTGTTGCAGTGGTAGAATTAAACACTCCTTGATATACTGGATCTTCACATCCTTGGTAGACCGAAGCCATGCTGAATTTTTAGGTTGTACATCTGTGTCACTCCACTTGCTATGCAAGTCATATGTAGCTGATAATTATGCACCTGTGTGTTTACGTAGTTTCATAAATTGCATCGTCACAGGCTCGGTCTGCTACGTCCCCACGGCCACCATGCCAGCCATGACACTGCTCAGGTGAGCTTTCTTAAGATGATAGCCTACTTATGCACCCTGCTGTGGTCAGTCAAAAAGGCTAGTGTCTGAAGACTCCTTGTCCTATCACGTGCGTGTGTGGGGGGGGTGAGTGTGGGTATGGGTGCGGGTGCGGGTGTGGGTGAGGGTGTGGGTGTGGGTAGGTGTGTGGGTGTGGTTGTGGGCGTGGATGGGGGCGTGGGTGGGGGTGGGGGGGTCCACTGCTTGCAAAGTTTGCACGTCAAGCCTCAAGGAAAGATGATAGGAGGTTTGCCCATACAGGCACGCCCACAAAAATAAATAACAAAACCTCATTGATATTCATCAGCTTGCCTTAGCCAATAATGTATTTTCATCAAGTGCTCACATTAGCCAGAGCCCCACTGAAGGGCAAAAAAGAGGTACACCATTGGCCAAACAGATGCACGCACACTCATGCAAGCGCAGAGCGGCTGCTACTTCAATAACGCAGCTGTAGCAGCTCGAGCAGCACAGGGTGCGGGTGCGCAGCGGGTGCTGATTGTGGACTGGGATGTGCATCACGGCCAGGGCACAGAGGTGTGCGTGTGCGTGTGTGTGTCTGGATTTGTGTGTGGACTGTGTGCTTGTTATTTATGTGGCAAGCTAAGTGCGTCTTGGTTTGCATGAGCTGCGTGTACGTTTATGCATAAAGAAGTGTCTGCTTACCTTGTGTATTTAAACAAGTTCAGTAGGTATACAGCAAATGCCGATGGCAAGTACAAGATTCTGTAAGCCCACATACAAATTACAAAGTTATGCGCACAGATGTTCCTGTTGTGTATGTGTGCATTGCTCATTTGCCTCACTTGTCTCTGGTCGCGAGTTCAAGCACTGATGCTCAAGCACTGATGCTCAAGCAGCGGATAGAAAGGCGTGTTAGGATTGAACAAAGAAAGGCGTGTTAGGATTGAACAAAGAAAGGCGTGTTAGGATTGAACAAAGAAAAGCTTCATCAGCTTATCATTCATCAAAGCACCAAAAACAAGTATAAACATACAAAAACACATCAAATCTGTGTCAAGATGTAATCGTCTCCAGTTGCATTACCCAGGTACACACGTAACCACCCTGCATTATTACCTACAGGAGTTGTTTGAAGAGGATGACTTAGTGATGGTGGTATCGCTGCACCGCGCAGACGAGTGAGTTGCTTAGATTTCTTGTTTGTACACGTTTATGGGTAAGGGTCTGTTGTGTGCGTGTGTGCGCGTGTGTGTTTGCGCGTGTGTGTGAATGCGTTTGAAAGCATGTGTATGCGCATGGAAGCCTATTCATCATACGTGTTCCTTTTGGCCAGCTCGCCCAATCCTTCAAAGGTGTCTTGTGTGTAAAGAAGCAGCACTCAGGCCAAATCTGCTACTTGCTTGCGTCGAGTGGCTTTAGGCACTTCTGTGTAATTCGACTTGTTTGCTTTGTGGCCCGTTCACATGTAAGGCGTGTGATGAAGCTCGCAACAAGCCTAGTCCCCTCATAAAAGCTAACCTTGCTATCTCTCCTGCTCGTCAATTACAAAGTACCTCTGTGGTATACTTCCTTCCTCCTTGTTTGAGCTGTAAGAGCACAATGCTCCTGCACGTACACGCAGCCAGTCTTGTGTTGTGCTTCCTTCCTGAGCAATCTCAGCTCATGTGCTCACAGAGTCCATCTCATTTGTGCATGCAAGCAACGCACAATGAGCCTGCTCTCTTCTTACGTGCAGCGAGTTTTATCCATCAAACTTGAGCGGACAGGTAACCAACACGGGCGTGGGCAAAGGACAGGGCTTCACACTCAACATTCCATGGCAGGTGCGGTGGCTTGCGTAAGGTGCATTGTAATTGTAATGATAAGATTGGTGGTAAAGTGCAATTTGTTGAGACCAGGACAGGACTTATTATAATTTGTGGCAGACAGATGGAATTGAGTGAAAGTTTGTCCATAATGGACACAAATATCACACATTTATTTTAGGTGCACGCACTGACATAGGTATTATCAAACGTGTTATGGGTGCACGCACTGAGCGTGCACCCATGTCTCATCACAAATATCATGAATGTCACGTGTTTTGGGTGCACGCAATGACGTGTTAGCTCAACTGTACTAATTATGCTGCATGAAAGAGCGGCACACATTGATCGCTCAGCTGGGCCACTACCTGAAAAATATATTTGTCCTCCAAAGATGTGTCAGACTCCAATCCAAATTACAAGGCAAGCTGAGAAGGAGCTGGTTTGTGTTTGCTATTAATGGACATGTTGGTCGGATTTGCTTGGGAAGAGGGGCTCATACTCATCACTCATACTTGAATATGCACAAGACGGAACACAAAAAGGCCTTTACTTATTGACACAATGACACACACAACCACACACAACACATGTACATGCAGGATGAGTTTGTAACTGACAGTGACTATCTACAAAGCATGCTGCACGTCATCCTCCCTCTTGCCCATCAATTTCAACCTGACATCGTGGTTGTCAGTGCTGGGTTTGATGCTGCTGCAGGCGACTTCATAGGTGTGTCTGCCCGTCGATTTTCACGCCGTTATTAAACCATTGAATGCACGTGTACGCAATACAAGGACACAGTGTATGTTCAGCTCCTTTCTCCATATTATGACAAACCAGCAGCCGCATCCTGAGAGATTTTTAAGATTGCAACGTTGCAGTAATGGAGTATCTCAAGGAAGGCACTCAGGCAGAATTACTTCCTCACATCAAATAGGGAAGGAGTGGAATCCATTCAAGCACTATGTGCTTAAACACAATTTTACCAAATCCACAAAGAAATCCCAACCAAGTGAACGCAAAGATGTCTTGAACATGATCAAGGAAATGCCCAAAGGCTCCTTACGGCCTCACATACTTTCGCACAGCGGCCCACATTGTCAAGCTTGTTCCGTGGAATCTGATATAAACATTATAGGATTCTCGTGCGGGAGCAGTATAGCTTACTGCCATCGTTCTTCTTCATTCCTTGGCGCACATACAGGCCAGTGTACAATCAGCCCTTTGTGCTACGCCATGATGACACACATGCTGCTGGCTGTAGCCCCGTGCGTATTTCTTTTGGAGGGCGGATATAACCTTGAATCAACAGCAAGGTAGATTTGAGCAGTTGCGGTAGTAGCAACTACACGCTCTGCAAACCCCCCGGGGAAGCAGAAATTTCTGGATATTTCTCATGAGTCTGCTGAGTTGCTCTGGTACGTTGACAGGTTGCTAGCGTTTAAGGAATGATAATGGCAGAATAAGCGCCTGGAATAAGTGCTTCCGCCCATTGCCGCTACGCGTGTTTGCCACATGGCCCTGCCCCCTCCACATGCTCTGCAGTTGTGTGGAAGCCTGCTTGCGTGTGATGCTGGGTGCAAGGCCTCCTAAGCTTGAAGACGGTTTAACAGAGATGAGCAAGGCAGGAGCAGGTGCATGCATGAACGCCATCCAGGTACGTGGAGCGTTGGCGTAGGTTTGGCAGGGAAGTCAAGGAATTGAAGTAAGGCATAAAAAGGAAAGCAATCACGCATGCAGTAACACCACTTCCCACAAACCTTAAATTAAAGGATTAGGATTCGTTTTGATGTCTGGTACCGTACAACTCCTCAATCATAGAAGAGTTAAAAAACCAATGGGGATTGAGAGGGTTGCAAGCTTGGCCGGCAGGAAATGCCTAGTGAAAGAGGAAAGTTGTGTGCAAGGCAGGTGCGGTTGTGTTGCTGTGTGGATAGGCAGGAACTCCAGGCCTGCTTTGACATGTAGGCTCTACTTTATTTGTTCATTATCAATCATACATTTTTAAGCATGACAAAATGGGTGAGCATAATCTAATTTTGAAATCCAAAAGATTCCAAATGCATCACTAGGCATTCTAAGTCAAAATATCTTGTCTCATAGATATCAGTTTAAGCAATTTGCAAAAAAGGGGCTTGCCAATTTAGCTGCTTCTCTACCAACGTTGTGAGCTTTGTAGAGGTCCACACAAATTTTGCTGGTTCAGAAACGCAATTACATTTTTCCTTCAACTTGTTGGCTGGGCTTGGTACCACTAAACACTCAAGTCGTTTGGGACAAGCTTGCACTGTCTTTTAACTTTTCATTTTTATGAGACCTGATGTGGTTTACTATTTGACTGCGCTAAATACCATCGTCACTCAGGTTCAGGCTGAAGCATGGCCAAGCATGCGCACACTGAGCTTAGACGGCTGGATGTCGGCTGTTCGTGAGCACCAGAGCGAAGAAGGCGAAGAGGAGGAGGTCGATGAGGATGAGGATGAAAGCGAATTGATCGAGCTTTCGTAACTTCATTTCAGAATGCTTAACTTGATTTCAGGCAATTGGTCACCTGTTCATGCAGGATGATTGTTACTGTTGGTAAGAAAGTGGGTTTTGATGACACGTCATGGTACCAGGGACTGGGGACCCCCTCTCTGAAGTAAAATTACAGGTGGTTGACTTATTGAAGGCTTCAATAAGGTAACAGGCAAGAGCGCAAAGTCATTACTCTGCCCCTAGGTGCTTGCTTTTTTTATGTGTAGGGACCACTGTAGGCTGTCATGCTAAATCAGTGGCATGGACGAATCGTATGGCTCATACTTGCAATCCATGCTCAAGCTGGTACCGTGATTCGTCGTGACAAGGCCTATGTTCCTTGCGTACGCGTCACATTATTGACTTTGTGGTGTCAGATCAGTGACTGTGCAAAACGTCCGTATTGCTGTTCATTACATGTGCCACACGTGCTACATATATGATATCATCGTCTGCTGGTGTGGTCTCTCTGCTGGGGAGTGTGAGTTGCATGCGGCTGATGATGCTAAGAAAGAGAAAAAAAAAAACTAGCTACGCAGGCAGTGAAAGCCACTCCCCACATTAATTAAGGAAAAGGAGCCACTTTAGTACCGAGTCCCGTAAAGCTTGCTCCTCCACCGCGAAAAGGAAAGAAAAAATCAATGTGGATCAAGAGGGTTGCAGGCTTGGCCTGAAACCGGCTCCTGATGAGAGTTGATAACAGTACTGGAAAGGGCATGTCTAGTATGGACAATTTTAGCAGCAAAGTTCACAGAGTGCACATGGAGCTTGGAGGCAAGCTTCTTAACTCTTTGAGAATCGAGACCCAGTTCCTTGACAGGCTTCAGAGTGTGGATATTGTAGATGGTGCCGCCCACACCCAAAAGGATGATGTGGAGAGTAACGGAGGCTCTTGGAGAATGATGCAATTGTCTTTGTGCTGTTCCTTTGCGGCGTTCAGCTGATTTTGAGGTCTGGTGTCCTCACAGAACTTGATCTCGACAAGGTGGTTGTCACGCCGAGTTTTGCTGCAGTCTTTAGGTCGGTGCTGTCTGGGGTTGGTGGCTCTACTGGTGGCTGGCGGTGCTGCTGGGGTGCTCCCAGTCTCCCTCAATTGCCCCCTGCCACTTTGAAGAACCCACCCCCCTACATAAGTTTGTTGTTTTTGTGTTGTTGCAGAAATGGGAGTAAACAGCACAAAATCTGGGCGGCTGGAGGTTAATCTGTCTTTATCTGGGAAGCGGGGTGGGAAGAGCCATTTGGGAACAATTCTACTTTCAGCTGTTTCAGGAATTTGGAGATTTTGCATGGCCATCCGTTCGTTGCTGCCTATATCTTTGGAGACAATGCATGATCCTAAGGAGCCTGTTTTGCTGATAGCCTTAAAGATCATGCAGCATGCTAAGTTGTCTTTTGGTGATCATGTTCCTTACTTGCGTGTGTTGGCACCCAGAGAGAATGTGCAGGGCACTGTCTAATTGTAGGCAGAGGGGGCAAGTTTGACCAGTTGAGAGTTTGAACAATACAATACCGCATGTTTTTGATTATATAGAATGCCTGTTCTGTATTTCATAGTGATACATTTGGTCTTAAAGGGGACATTGGATGATGTTAGGTTAGCGTTGCTAGTGGCTCCATTGGCAGTGCCGTCCTTTATGAGGGTCTGCAGCAGCAGCCCCACAACCCAGAGCCCCAGACCCAGACCCCACAGACCCCAGACCCGCCCCCCACCCCCCCCAACCCCCCCCC
>Ga0307974_1003579_pt1 | contig 11179 bp, 10 predicted proteins | sample OrgLakmetagen784_FD_201812 | JGI IMG/M metagenome (GOLD analysis project Ga0307974, IMG submission 201812) | Saline water microbial communities from Organic Lake, Antarctica - #784 | ecosystem: Environmental > Aquatic > Non-marine Saline and Alkaline > Saline | place: Antarctica: Organic Lake... | reverse complement strand
ATGGCGGCCGTTGTGTCGGCTTACAGAGCAACCGTCTGGTGCATCATGACATCATCGACGCCATCGAGAACATGCCCAGGCCGTTCAAACAGGATCTGTATGATCTGACCAAACTGCTGGCGTAAATGGCCAGTGAGTGCCGGACCGGAGCCCTAGCGAATAGATCCGGCCGGGATCGCATTATCACAGGACTTGTGCAACTTGCTAATGGCATCAGAAATCCGCCTCAGCATCGCGAACTCAGGCGTATCCGGCACAATCTGACATCACTCAACATGCAGCTAGAAAATCTCAGATGGTTCCAGTCCAAACAGGGAGGGGTCGCCAATATCAACATTCTCACCCTGCTCATCTTCGGGGGTCACCTCACCCTCGAAGTCCGGGTTATCCTGACGCACTATAATCTCCACACGACGGTTGGTGGCACGACCTTCAGGGGTTTCATTGCTGGTGATGGGTTTGGTCGAACCATGCCCTACTATGGTGAACCGGCTTTCATTCATCTCCGGTGCTGCCCAGAGATATTCGGCAACCGACAAGGCCCGGGCGGAGCTGAGTAACCAGTTGCTTCGGAACCTTGCAGTCGATATCGGAACGTCATCGGTATGGCCTTCAATCGACAAGCTGCCCGGAACGGTTACCAGCAGATCACGCACCCGGTCAAGTATAGGAAGGTATTCATCGGCGACGAAATCGGTGCCTGCACCGAACGACTGCTCGCGAACGCGGATGATGATGGTCTGGTTAATCGTTTCGATATCCAGCAGACCGTCGGCTATCACGTCGGCGAGCGCTTCTGCTATACGCTCTGCTTGCTCATCAACCTGGCGCTGAGCTTCTGCATTCGACACCTGGACCTGTCTCGATTGCAAACCGGACTCACCTTCAGCCTCTTCCTGCATCAACGTGGTGTCCTGGCACAATACTTCAAGCGAATCCCGGAGGTTATCGATTGTGTCCTGACGAATAATATTAAGCGGTGTCGGGTCTGGGCGGCCGGGACTGAAATTCTGAGCAATAATACTGGTTCCCTTAGGAATGTCGTCTAACTGAAGTTCCGCCTGGACGCCAAACGCATTACGCATGGAACCCGCCAAACGTTTGAACTTGAGCGCATCCATCTCAGCAAACGAAAGCAGTAAGACGAAAAAGCACATCAGCAACGCCATCAGATCCGCAAAGGTAGCCATCCACACGGGTAACCCAGGCTCACATTCAGGACATTCGTCTTCGAATTCGTCACTCATCGCACAACTTTACCTTATTATTCAGCACCGCGCTTGGACGACGGCAGGTAACTCTTAAGCATGGATTCGATGATGCGCGGGTTTTGTCCAGCCTGAATCGACAACAGGCCGTCGATCACCATTTTATGGATGCGCTCCTCTTCCATTGAGCGAAACTTGAGTTTATCAGCGATGGGAATAGCGACCACATTGGCCATTAGCGAGCCATACAAAGTCGTCAACAAGGCTACCGCCATGGCCGGACCAATGGCTTTCGGGTCGTCCATATTGGCCAGCATCGCGACCAGTCCGATCAATGTGCCGATCATGCCCATGGCGGGTGCCACGTCACCCAACGCCACGAAAAAGCTACTGCCTTCCTGGTGCCGTGCCGATGTCATTCGCATGTCTTTGCTGAGCAGCTGTTTAACAATCTCGGGGTCGTGACCATCTACCAGCAACTGAATGCCTTTGGACAGAAACTCGTGGCTGGTTTCACGCCCCTCCAGAGACAACAAACCTCCCTTTCGAGCGGCATCGGCGAGCTCTACAACCTCGACGATCATGTCATCTGGAGTGACCATTTTGAAGGAGAATGCCTTACCCACAACGCTGCCAACGCCGAGGAATTTCTCCAGGGTCAATTTGGACATAGCGACAAAAATTGAGCCGACAAATACAATCAACACCGAGGGCACATTAACGAACATCCCGATATTGCCACCAAGCAACATCGACATTAACACCATCGCAAAGGCCCCTATGAGGCCAATGATCATCGCTAAATCCACAGTTTACCTTCCCGGACTGGTCCCGTTGACTCGTCTATCCTGTTATTCTAGCAGGAGTTTTTCGTACATAATGAACCCAGCGCTGGCTGAACTGCGGTCGAGCCGCCTGACAGGCAGGGTTTACAGCACGTTGATTACATCTTACCCGGTGTATCGGCCAATGTGAGCATTGTTTGACTGTAAAAATTAGACTTCCCGGCAAAAGAGCATCGCCACAGTGCAGCGTTTGTTCTTCCAGAACCAGACATCAAGGAGCCGATACGCTGATAACGATGGTGGTTGACCATCGCCAGCTGTCTTCGTACCTTACGCGACCATTGCAGTGCAGGAGCCCAAAATGACTGACACCAGTATCGATCCGTTTGAATCCAAAATGAGCCAGCTGGAAACCCTGGTCAGCCAGCTTGAATCCGGTGAACTGTCGCTGGATGATGCTATGAAGACCTTTGAACAGGGCATCAAGCTGACCCGAGAGTGCCAGTCGGCGCTGGATCAGGCTGAACAGACAGTACAGGTATTGCTGGGCCAGCCCGGCGATGAACAGCTCGCCCCACTGCCCGATTCTGAGTGAGCCCGCTGCCCAATGTCCTTCGCTTCTTTTCAGAATGATACCCGCGAGCGCCTGGAGCAACATCTGCAAGCCCTGTTGCGGAACTCCACGTCAACCAGACTGGCTGAGGCAATGCGCTACTCGCTGCTGGATGGTGGCAAACGCCTGCGCCCCTTATTAGTTCGCGCCGCGGCCGACAGTATGGGCGTCTCTACCAACCAGTGGTTGTATCCGGCGGCGGCACTGGAAATGATGCACGTGTACAGCCTGATTCATGACGACTTACCTGCGATGGACGACGATGACCTGAGGCGAGGCAAGGCCACCAACCACCGTGCCTTTGACGAGGCAACAGCCATTCTCGCCGGTGATGCCCTGCAAAGTCTGGCCTACGAACACCTGAGTCAAACACCCGAACTGGGCTGCAACGCGCGCTTATCGATGATCCGGTTACTGGCTGAAAAGGCTGGTCATGCTGGCATGGTCGGCGGACAGATGCTGGATTTGCAAGCAGAAGGCCGGCAACTGGGACTGGATGAACTGGAAGCGATTCACCGGCTGAAAACCGGTGCGTTGATCGAAGCCGCCCTGCATCTAGGCGCCCTTTGCACCAACACCGATTTACCTGAAGCCACTCTGGATACCCTGACAACCTATGGTCAGGCCCTTGGGCTCGCCTTCCAGATCACCGATGACATCCTGGATGTGACTATCGATACTGCGACTCTGGGTAAACCTCAGGGCAGTGACGCGGCCCTGAATAAAGCCACCTACGTACAGTTACTGGGACTGGGTGGAGCACGTCACGAAGCTCAAATGCAGATAGATGCCGCCCATCAGGCGCTGGACCGGTTGGGCGGCGTAGCGCCCGAGGCTTCGTTGCGGCAACTGGCAACCTATGTACTCACCCGGGATCACTGACCGCTGGGGTCTGCCTGGGCTTTCCGTTACACTGCACCTCAGGCATAAAACAATCCGGATCAGGCCCCTGTTTATCGTGAATGACGTCGGCGGGTCAAATGATCACTAAAGGTTCCGATGCAAGGGACAGGCTCGACAGGCAGGTAAGCGCGACTTCATGAAGATTTTTACACATATCCCCAAAGCACGACCGGTCACGGCCCTGCTCGATTCCATTGATTCCCCGGCCGATCTGCGTTTGTTGAATCTGGACGAGCTGCCGATGCTGGCAGACGAACTGCGCGAGTTCCTGCTCTACAGTGTGGGTCAAACCGGTGGCCATTTTGGCGCTGGCCTCGGTGTGGTGGAGCTCACGCTGGCCCTGCATTACGTCTACGAGACGCCCGAAGCTTCGCTTGTCTGGGATGTAGGGCATCAGGCTTATCCCCACAAAATTCTGACCGGCCGACGCGAGCTGATGCACAGCATACGTCAGGCCAACGGTCTGGCAGCTTTTCCGAAACGGGATGAAAGTCACTACGACACCTTCGGTGTCGGCCACTCCAGCACGTCTATTTCGGCCGCGCTGGGCATGTCCATTGCTGATCGGCTATTGGGGACTCCGCGTCAAAGTGTCGCCGTCATTGGCGATGGTGCGCTGACGGCTGGCATAGCCTTCGAAGCACTTAACCATGCCGGGAACGACGAAGCCGACATGCTGGTGGTTTTGAACGACAACGATATGTCGATCTCGGAGAATGTGGGTGCCCTGGCCAAAACTTTTTCGCGAGTGTTTTCGTCGAAAACCTATTCGCACATGCGTGAGAACAGCAAGAAAGTGTTGCAGAATCTGCCTCCCATTCTCGAGTTTGCTCGCAAGGCAGAAGAACACGTCAAAGGCATGGTGTCACCCGGAACCCTGTTTGAAGAGCTTGGGTTTAACTACGTCGGTCCGGTAGACGGGCATGATGTCATTGAACTGGTGCAAACACTGCGCAACCTGAAAACCTTCAACGGGCCACAATTTCTGCACGTGGCCACGCAAAAGGGCAAAGGCTTTACACCGGCTGAAAACGAACCGATCAAATACCACGCAATTACCAAACTGGAAAAGAAAGACGACCTGCCTATTGCCAGCAAGCCTTCGGGCCCCAAGTACTCCAACGTATTTGGTCAATGGCTGTGTGACATGGCCGCCAGCGACGACCGCCTAATGGGCATTACGCCGGCCATGCGTGAAGGTTCGGACCTGGTTGCCTTTGCTGAGCGTTTTCCAAAGCGCTATTTTGACGTTGCCATCGCCGAACAACATGCGGTAACGCTGGCCGCAGGCATGGCCTGCCGGGGCGCAAAACCGGTAGTGGCCATTTACTCCACGTTTTTACAACGCGCCTATGACCAACTGATCCACGATGTTGCTATCCAGAATCTGGACATTACCTTTGCCATTGACCGGGCCGGGCTGGTTGGCGAGGATGGCCCGACCCATGCTGGCAGTTTTGATCTGAGTTTTTTACGATGCATTCCCAACCTCGTCGTCATGGCTCCCAGGGACGAGAACGAATGTCGCCAGATGCTCAGCACGGCCTTCAAGCACCCGGGCCCCGCCGCAGTGCGCTACCCGCGCGGCAGCGGGCCAGGAGCTGACATAGACCCGAAGCTCGACACGCTGACAGTGGGTAAGGCCGAAACCCTTCGCCAGGGCAAAAATGTTGCGATTCTCGCGTTTGGAAGCATGGTCGAGCCTGCTCGAAACGCCGCAGAGGCGCTTGATGCCACCCTGGTCAACATGCGGTTCGTAAAACCTCTGGATGCGACCCTGGTGCAGGACATGGCCCGCACTCACGACATGATCGTTACCGTCGAGGAAAACGCCCTGATGGGAGGGGCGGGGTCCGCCGTGAGTGAGTGCTTGCATCAGGCCGGTCTAAGTACCGCTGTGCTGCAACTGGGCTTGCCTGATACCTACATCGACCATGGCAAACCCAAGGATCTACTGGCAAGCGTCGGACTTGATGCTCAGGGCATACTGGCCTCTATCCAACACCGAATGACCAGTGACTGAATCCGGCAATATTTGCGCCTCCGTGCATTGTAAACTGACTCTCGGTAGCGTTTACTAACCGGCTAGCCACAGACAAAAAACAGGAAGACGGGATGGCACGCACACTCGACGCCTGGCGAGACCGTTTACTGGCCAAAACGGGCAGCTCTGAGGACACCCCGTTTGGGCCCGATGCCCTGGTCTACAAAATACAGGGCAAGATGTTCGCCCTGCTTGGCCTGGGTTACCGTCTGACGCTCAATCTGAAATGCGACCCTCAGGATGCACTGATTCTCAGAGACGCCTTCACCTGTGTTACACCCGGCTATCATATGAACAAGAAACACTGGAATACGGTTGATTTGACGACCGGTCTGGATGAAGCGCTGATCGACGAGTGGATAGACGATTCCTTTGAACTTGTCGTTCGAACATTACCGAAAAAAACTGCAAATACAATTGCTGGGCCAGTCTCAGCCGGAGACCAGGGATGAATAATCTAACACTCGTCATTGGCAACAAGAATTACTCCAGCTGGTCGCTGCGCGCCTGGCTTGTGATGACCCAGTTCAAAGTCCAGTTCCAGGAAATTCTGATACCGCTGGATGTTGCCGAAACACCGGCGCTGATGGACAAATACAGCCCGAATAGGCGCGTGCCGGTATTGCATATAGGCAAACTGAGCGTCTGGGATTCACTGGCCATCTGTGAGACGGTCAATGAACGTTTCCTGCAAGGTGCTGGCTGGCCAGTTAATCCGGATTTACGCGCTGTCGGTCGATCCGCCTGTGCCGAAATGCACAGCGGCTTTTCGGCTTTGCGCGCTGCAATGCCGATGAATTGCCGACGTGACGTAAAGGGCTTCAGACCCGACGCCAGTACTCAGGCTGACATCCAGAGAATTCACACGCTGTTGAGTGACTGCCTGACACGGTCAGACGGTCCTTTTCTGCTGGGTCGCTTTTCCATTGCCGATGCCTGCTTTGCACCGGTCGCCATTCGCTTGCGCGGTTATGGTATTGAATCGCCAGCGCCAGTAGCTGCCTGGATTGAACGGCTGCTGGAATTGCCAGCCATGAAAACCTGGTTGAATGATGCGCGGAATGAGCCGGCAATCATCGACGCCGAAGAAGTTCCTGATCAGCCCTGATTTATGCTGGAGTGCTATTTATGTCAAGCCCTGCATCGTTCTCGCCACAGAGTAAACACTCACTATTGAGTGCTGAACAACTGGAGGAATTCTCGAAAAACGGCTACTTATTGCTCGAAGACAATGTTTCCGATGTGTTCCGTCACGCACTGATTGATCGCGCCTATCGCCTGATTGAGCAGGCCGACCTGAGCGCGACCAACCGGTTCTCCACCACTGACCGAGCACAGATCAACAACGATTTCTTTCTTGAATCGGCGGAAACCGTTCGCTGTTTTTTTGAGGAGAAAGCGTTTGATGATGGGGGTGAGCTAACCCAGCCACGCGCCCAGAGCATCAACAAAACTGGTCACGCCTTGCACGATCTGGACGACGTCTTTCGGGAATTTGCCAAGCGCCCCGAATTCGGTGAACTGGCCAGGGAGCTGGGCCTTTCGGTACCACATCTGTACCAGACCATGGTGATTTTCAAACAACCGCGTATTGGCGGTGAAGTGACCTGGCATCAGGACGCGACTTTCTTCTACACAGAACCGAGCAGTGTAATTACCTACTGGTTTGCGCTCGAGGACGCCACCCTGGAAAACGGATGCTTGTGGCTAGAGCCAGGTGGTCATAAAGGGCCACTGCGAGAACGCTATTTTCGTGATGACCTCGACCTGAGCATGGTCGCACTGAACGATACTCCCTGGCCCGACGAATCCTCTGGAACACCGATTCCCGTGAAAGCCGGAAGCTTGCTGGTGTTTCATGGCCATCTGCCGCACTACAGCGCCCTCAACCGTTCTGACCGTTCGCGCCTGGCCCTGACGTTTCATGTCGTCGATGGCCAACATCCCTATGCGGCGCAAAACTGGCTGCAATGCCCAACACTGGGAGCGTTCGCACTCTAACAGGTTGTTGAAAAAGGCTTTCTATTTTTTCCAAAACACGCAAAGCAAACAATGTGATTATTACTTTTCTGGCGAAATTTCGGACCACATGTTCTAGTAGCAGGCGCTTAAATTCTGCGAATTTCAACAGCCTTCTAATGGCCCAAGCGCAAAGTTCGGTTACTGTTCACACATGAACCGCTAGCTGACTATTAAAAAGGAGTCCACCTTTGTTTGATGTAGCCACTATTCTTGCTCAACTCAGTATCGACGAGAAAATTCGACTGTTGTGCGGTAAAGACGCATGGCATCTGCACGGTATCGAACGACTCGACATTCCCGCCATCACTCTGACAGACGGACCACACGGTGTCCGTCTGAGTGAATCACAAGCACTGGACGATTCAGCTCAGCCCGCTACCGTTTTTCCGGTTGAAGCGGCTATGGCCGCCAGCTGGAACGCACCCTTGCTGGAGCAGGTAGCTGCGGCGATCGGCGATGAATGTCAGTCGATGGGCGTCGGCGTCTTGCTGGGTCCGGGCGTCAATGGCAAACGCACACCTCTGGGTGGCCGCAACTTTGAATACTTCTCGGAGGACCCGTTTTTATCCGGTGCTATGGCCAGTGCTTTTGTGCGCGGTATTCAGTCACAAGGTGTGGGCGCCTGCCTGAAACACTTCGCTGGAAATGAACAGGAAACTCGCCGATTCCTGATCAATGCTCAAATCGATGAGCGCACCCTACAAGAATTGTACATCGAACCCTTTGCCAAAGTACTGCGCGAAAATCCACCCTGGACCATGATGGGTGCCTACAATGCTGTCAACGGTGTTCACGCCTGCCAGTCATCCGAGCTGTTGCAGCGGATTCTGCGCGATCAACTGGGTTTCGATGGCCTGATTATGTCTGACTGGGTGGCGGTCAAAGACAAAGTTGAATCACATGCTAACGGGCTCGACCTGGAAATGCCGGGTCCTGCCGAGCGCGATGCGCAATTGCTCGCTGCTCTGGCAGACGGCAGGCTCAGTGAAGCCAATCTCGACAACCGTGCTGGGCGAGTTCTGACCCTGATCAAACAGGTGATGGAACAGGACCGCACCGTCAGTATTGAATGGCCGGCCCATCATGAACTGGCTACTCAGCTGGCAGTGGAATCAATGGTATTGCTTAAAAATGAATCACAGCAACTTCCCCTGTCAGCTCATCAGCGATTGGCAGTGATCGGTGACTTTGCACGGAACCCCAGATTCCAGGGCGGCGGTAGCTCTCACATGCAGCCTCGTCAACTGAGCAACACGCTGAGCGCTATCGAACACCGTGTCGGTGTTGTTTTTGCCGAAGGGTACACTGAAACCCGCGTTTCACCGCAGCAACTGGATGCCGCAGTCAAGGCAGCCAGCGAGGCTGACCGTGTCGTATTGCTGACCGGTACCACCGATTCAATGGAAAGTGAGGGCTTTGACCGAGCCGACATGCAGCTGGCTCCCGATCATCTCATGCTGATCAGCGCGGTGGCTGATGCCAACCCCAACATCACGCTAGTGCTGCATACAGGTTCTGCCATCGAAACCCGGCAATTCGAACGTCAGGTACCCGCCATCATCCAAGCTTGGTTGCCTGGTGAGGGCGGCGGAGAAGCACTGGCGCGCATTCTATTCGGTGAGGCCAATCCGAGTGGCAAACTGAGTGAAACCTTTCCATTGAGACTCGAAAATAACCCGACGTTTGAGACATTTCCAGGCACCAAAGACACCGTTGACTACCGCGAAGGCATCTTCACCGGTTATCGCTATTACGACACCAAGTTGCTGCCGGTACAATATCCATTTGGCCACGGGTTAAACTACAGTCAGTTTACCCTGGCTGATCTGAGCTACCATGACGAGCAACGTCAGGTCAGTTTCAGCATCACCAACCAGGGTCCCGCTGAGGGCGCCGAGGTAGTCCAACTCTATATTCATGATGAAACCAGCACCTATCACCGACCGGTTCACGAACTGAAGGCATTTCAAAAAATCCATCTGGTGCCTGGAGAAAAGCGAACCGTTACCCTGGCATTGGATGACCACGCCTTCGCCTATTTTGTTCCGCACCTGGGGCGTTTCGCTGAAGAAAGCGGTCGATTTGAGTTGCGACTGGGGTTCTCCTCCCGCGATATTCGACTGACCAGTTGGGTAACAATCGACTCTGACACCGACGTCCGGTTATTGCCGACACTGGATGACACCGTCAAAGACTGGCTGGCAGACAGCCGCACCGCCCCTATTCTGCAGCAAGAACTCGATCGGCTTCAGTTCGAGCCCGGGCACCCCATGTACGGCATCGCCCTTGGGTTTCCGATCCCTCAGTTAATTCAATTCATTCCGCAAATGGGCTATGAACAAAATGAGGCCGATAAGACCCGGAAAACCCTTGAACGCGGCTGGCAACATCTGATTAGCCGGACTCAGGGGTTTTAACAGGTTGTTAATGGCTTTTGGGCATTAACCTTCCCGTCGGTAGGTACCCACCAAACGGTTCATGCCAATAATGTTGGGTTCCACCTTTTCTAGAAATTGCCACAAGGTCAAGTCCGGCGAATGGTGTTCGTCGGAATCCAGAGCAAGCACCCAAAAATAATAGCGGTGCGTTCCATGCCCTTCGGGTGGCATCGGTCCAGCGTAGCCCGAACCGCCAAAATTATTCTGACCCGGAGTGCCCAAATCGGTACCAGCGGCCAGTTCACTGACGGTTGCGGGCAGGTTGTAGAGTACCCAGTGAACAAAACCATATCTGCCATTTGAAGAAACCAGAGGCGCGTCCGGATCGTGGCAGATGATCGCAAAAGACTGAGTGCCCTCCGGTACCAAGGTCCAGTTTAGCGCAGGCGATCGATCCGCACCCTCACCGGTACAATCACGGGGAATAACACCATCGGGCGCGAAATCTGTACTGGTCAGGGTTATGGGTGACAAAGCGAACGGCATGTTATACCTCCAAAAATGGGAATTGAAATCGAGCTCGGCCAAGCGGCTTAGGGTACCTGTTGTATTACAGCCAATGCTTTGCAGCCAAACAGTTAGCCTCACAAAAAGGCTCAGCCCAAGTCATGTAAACCTTGAGTGCAGTCATCCCTGTAAGACGGCTCCTGCGTCAGTGTAGTAGCGCGGCTGCCACAAGGGCAGAAGTTTTATCTTTGTTATCCGCTCTCTTGATGTCTGTCAAGATAGTTGGAACCTCAAGGCCAGTGCTGGACTATATGGATGACTAAATGGATGACTGACTAAAGGACTAAATGGAGGACTAAATGGACACCCAAAACAGTGGACTATATGGATGGACTATAGGACGGACTATATGTACACCCATCTTAGAACTAACTGAACGCGACTAATTGGACACCCACCCTGGCGGACTATCAGGACATATATGGACGCCCCAAGGACTAACTGGACACAGGACTAACTGGACACTCACCGTAGCACTTGACTAACACGGACTAACTGGACACGGACTAACTGGACACTCAACGTAGCACTTGACTAACGCAGATCCATCCAGTAGTTTATACAGCACTAAATCAACGGGCCGTCAGGGTTAGACATCATGCCACGTTCAAGGAAAACTCAGATCGTTCCGGAGGCGACTCCCTATTACCACTGCACCA
>Ga0307974_1003578_pt1 | contig 11179 bp, 12 predicted proteins | sample OrgLakmetagen784_FD_201812 | JGI IMG/M metagenome (GOLD analysis project Ga0307974, IMG submission 201812) | Saline water microbial communities from Organic Lake, Antarctica - #784 | ecosystem: Environmental > Aquatic > Non-marine Saline and Alkaline > Saline | place: Antarctica: Organic Lake... | reverse complement strand
GGGGCGGGGGGGAGGCTATGGACGTTTATTTGCAACTAGATATGAATCGAAAGCTGAACTAAAGTAAATTCAGAAGGCGGAAACTGAACACTGGATTTATATTTTTGGTATACATAGTCAACTGAAATTAAGAGAGTGGAATTGAGCTGAAATTGAGCTGAAAACAAGAGAATTGAAAATGAAAGCTGAATTAAGAGAGCTGAATGAAGACCACCTCTTGTACCGGGTATTGCAAAACTCCTCCACCACAAAGTAAAAGAAACAGATCAATGGTAATTTTTCATAGCCAGCCGTTTGCATAAATCCATATGTAAGGAATGAAGGTAAGAGCTGGACTAATAGAGCTGAAATTAGGAGAACTGAAATTAAGGAAGCTGGAGTTGTGAGAGGTGTTGATATCTGGATCAAGAGAGGTGAAATCAGTTAAAATTCAGAGAGGTGAAATTAAAGGAGATGAGTCAAGAGAGCCAATTCAGTAGGGTTAAAATAAGCAAGCTGATAACTAGTAGCCACCCTTTTTACTCCTACGCCAACTTAAACCGTGCTCCTTTCTCTCCTACACCTCGTGGGGCTGCAGGCCTCCCCTCCCCCAGCCTCCCACAGCTTACGTCAGGTGAGATAGGCCAACTTATCGCAGCCCTGCCATCAGCTTACCTGGATGACTGGAAGGCAGCAGCTCTCAAGGCCAAGAGCGAACAAGGCGTAGCCTGGATGGCAGCTGCGCATGAAAATGTAAACATCGTGCGTGAGCTGAACTGCCAGAGCTGGCCACTCCAGCACAGTGGGTGAGTGATCGTTTCATCAGGAGAAGTTCTCAACAGTAGATGTCTTTCAGGAAGTGTCAAGTCCCTCTTCTGGAAGTTCCCCTCTTCCCTTGCTGGTATGGTCTCGCTGTGGGGCCATACTGCGCGTTCCCTATGAGAAGCTATGCTGCTTGCTCCTTTCCCACACGTGTGGGCACACAGGAGGCTGTGAAGAAAAAAGAGGCTGGGTACGTGATATTGTGACATTCTATTTTTCTTCTGATAGCCCTTCCCATGCACCATCACATGTTTTCCAGGAAATGGTCCTCAAGGAGGAGAATCACCATGCGGTGATGGTGGCAACACGCACAGCTGTGCAAGCTGCTGAGCATGAGGGCCGTCCAGAGCTCTGCACAAATGAGCAAGCAACGGTGAGCAGCAATAGCAACGTGTTGGAGTCTACAACCCCAATTACATTAGGCCTGATTTTCAAATTATAAAAGCAAAAGCGCAGCACAGCGTGCTCGTCTCCAACTTAGCTACATTTGTAGGATCAAGCTCCACGTGATCCTCGTTGGAGTTATGGGGACCATCTACAAAGACTAAATAAGACAAACCTCTGGCAGACCTTAATCTGGATTACCATAAGATTAAAACTGAATGAACACTTCATCAGACGTGCGTCTGCATTCATAAAAACATGGTATGCACTGCAATATACCACAAGCAACAACAGTCAAGATTTGGGTCTAGGTGCCACGGCACACAACCCCCCTGACCCACACTAAAAATATTGTATGTTTGCGCGGTGGGGAATTGCCTGGTGCGGGCACCTAAGTAACCCCCTCCCTTAATCATGCTGGCTGTGTCATCACTACTAGCGGAGTCTTTTCCAGATATGTATAGTGTTGCCTCTTTTGTGGCTGTGCTTTTTTAAAAGTAAAAGTGCTCTCACACCAGCTAGAGCCCCACCGAAACCTTTTCTCCTGTTTTTTCTAGCGCCCTTATTTTTTGTTTGGTTGCAGGCTTATCCCGAGCTTCCGCTCAAATGACCCCCAGAGGCATACCTTATAGCGATGTAACCTTACCTTCCTTAACTTTTCTTTAGACGTGCCCTCAGCCTATTGCCTTTGTACTCCTTACTAGCCCTGTTTCCCAAAACTTTGTTGGTACGTAGGCACCTAAGTACACAGGCTTTCTTTGTTTCCCGTGCTCAACCTCCATGTACACGTTTTGCCTTTTTTGCCATCAACCTAGTCACCCCCCTACTTTCTTTTATTTCTTCCCGCCTGCCTCTCTTGCTTGCTTTATATTTCGAATCTTTCGGTTATATATACGCTAAAGTGAAATATTGTGTTCTGACTCTGGTGCATCAACATAATCTTGTGAGAAGGTACTTCTTGGGTACCTCCGGCTTCTGCCTCCCAACCACCTGCCCCGCACTCTACTTATTTTTATTCTCCACGTGGGATGTTGTGTGTCTTTTCATCCATTGGGTGGTGCAGAACACAAAACAATATCCATGCCGGTAGTGTTAACACTATTTGCGTTCTTTTTCTTTTCCCCTTGCGTTCCTTGATTTCGAACAAGCATATGACATATGACACCATCCCTAGACAGGAACTCAGGCAACACCTGCAGCGCACACGTATGCCGGCTTCTTCTTTGTCCATTATTCAAGACAAGCATGACGCTGATGAATACAATTTGAGGATGGAGAGAAGACTGCTCAAGTGTACCCTAACACAGGTGTGAAGCTGGGCTGCCCTTTGTCCCTTTGCTTTTTACTTTTCATATGAATGACGTTAATGAGATCGCAGAGGGTGTTCAAGGAGCTGTCACAGGTACAACTGGTTCCTCTGTGACGCACATGTTGTATGCTGATGATTTGACTTTGATTGGCTAACGATCCTGATGCGATGCAGACCATGCTCAATCGTAAACACTGGTATGCTCAGAGAAAGCACCTTATTATCAATACTGAAAAGTCTGAGGTGTTTCATTTCAATTCATCTGGTTCAAATGTGCCTGTTTTTGTTGGGAGAGTACCGCTTGCACACAAAGATTCCTTATCTGGGTATGATGTTTTACAGGCGCATGAGGATGGTTAAGTCCTATAAGCACGCAGCTGATCCTTCTATGGCATGTGCTGTTCGGGTTCGTCAGTTTGTACATGAGAATAACCTGGTTAATAGGCCATATGTGTCTTTGTGGCTTGGGAAGACGGATGCGCTCCCAGCTGGTATAAATGCTGGCCAGGTGTGGGGCACTGGGTTTATTAATGAGGATAAGGTCTTCACGAGTGATTTGCAAGTGACATGAATTTCTTGATGGGCATGCTGGGTGTTAAGCGCACCACCACAAGTTGGGCTGTCTTGAGGGAGTGTGGACACGAGCCACTGCAGTTTTACTTGTTCAGGTCTGTTGTCAGTTGTGTAATAGCATGCTCAAGTCAAACAGTGAGACATTAAGCAGGGTGCTGAAAGCGGATCTGAGCATACATTCACCTGACTTCTCCTGCTGGACTGCTTTTTTTTAAAGGCCTTAGATGCTTTTCAAGGGTTGCGGTGTTGTGTTTCATTTGTGCAAGCAGTGCGGCAGGGTACTTCCATTTCTAATCAAGAGTTCACTGATAATCTCACACACAGATTGTGGACAGGATGGAGAGATGTTGAGGGATTCAACTCACAAGACACAAACAACAAGTTGGCAACATATCAACCTCGTTTTGCAGTGCCATTTGATCTCAATGTGCGTGCGTGCCCTCTTTGTTTGCAGAGACAGGTGCATCGGATCTGCCTCAACATGTCTTGCAAGATGTTAAACGTTTTAGGCTGAGGGCGCACACCTTCAAGGTGACAGCATCTTGGGATCATGGAAACTCTCCTTTGTGTGCCCGTTGTGCCTGTGAGCAGATTTAAGATGAAGCGCATGCCCTTTTGATGTGTAGAGGCGCACAGGTTTGTGCTTTGAGGAGAAAATTTACTTACCTATTCAGTCAATTTCTGGATGATTTTAAAGGGGAAAAAAGAAAAAACTAAGCAGGCAGTGAAAGCCACTCCCCACATCAATTTTTGAAAAGGAGCCACTTTGGTACCAAGTACCGTAAAGCACTGCGAAAAGGAAAGGAACAATCATTGGGGATCATCAGGAGGGTTGCAGGCTTGGCCTGAAACTGGCTCCTGATGAGAGTTGATAACAGTACTGGAAAGGGCCCTTCAAGCAAGACGTCTGGTATGGACAAGTTTAGCAGTGAAGTCCACAGAGTGCACATGGAGCTTGGAGGCAAGCTTCTTAACTCTTTGAGAATCAAGACCCAGTTCTTTGAAAGGCTCCAGCGTGAGATTGTTGTAGATGGTGCTGCCCACACCCAAAAGGATGATGTGGAGAGTAATGGAGTCTCCTTGGAGTGTTGCAAAGGACTTTGTGCGTCTCCCCCCCTTTTTTGTGTGTTTGGCGTCTCCTTCCATCCTCCTGGTTTTCTTCTGCGTCTTCTGTCCTGCGCTCCCTCAACTCTGTACTCTACTTGGGTTTTTTTCTTTTTCCTGGTTTCCTTTCTTTGGTTCTGGGTCTCCTTGAGCAGCTTCCTTTTGCTTTCTCCTCTGCTTGAGCCCTCTCTCCTCTTTTTTTTTGTTGTCTGTCAGGTCCCTGCTGGGGGCCGTAGCTGTAACACCACCCAAAAAAAAAAAAAAAATTGTGTTGTGCTGTTCCTTTGCGGCGTTCAGCTGGTTCTGAGGTCTGGTGTCCTCACAGTACTTGATCTCAACGAGGTGGATGTCACGCCGAGGTTTGCTGATGTCTTTGGGTCGGTGCTGTCTGGGACTTTTTAGTAGAGCAACCTTATTTGCGTCAACAATTCAGTGCCCAGATGGGCAACAGGAGACGACAACATACTCTTTTCTTTTGTCTGAGCTTATGGATTCATTGTTGGCTGGCAAGGACCAGTCACAGGCAGATCAGCCAAACAGACTGGCTGAGATCCCCCCATGTAAATATAATTCTAAATCTGACTCTTTACATCTGAGCATACGGATTTTTCTGACTCGCAGCCAGGTCCCCTTTAGTCAGTAATCATCATGTACAACAAAAAATTGCTGGAACTTAAGGCCCTTAGTCGGAAAGAGTGAGCCTTCACAGAAGTTGTATTACAAACAAAGCGACTGGGTCTCAATCTATTGGAGCTGGAATGCATAAACAGAGCCAAGCTAGCAGGAATTGCTGCTGCTTTGTTAAATGAACACACCCATATTGAGACAGAGCGCTGGTGCACTATGGCAAATAAGGAATAGCATCCTCTACCCCCAGCGCATGAAACGGCATACACATGCCAGACTCCTAGAAACCATTGTGCAATACATCTGATGCCAGAACAAGACGACCTTCGTCATACACACACACACACACACACACGCACACACACACACACACACACACACTCACACACACATACACACACACAAATGAGACCGGGCTCGTGAGTTGAAGCATGTTGTTGCTTCACTACACATGAAGCAATGCTTACTCGGAGTAGAAACCTTTTGTTGCTTTTTGAGCCCACGAGCCGCACAGACACAACTAGTTGTTCAATAGCCAACATGTTTGGTTCACAGCCACCTGTGGCTTTAAATGTCTAAGGGCTAGCCAAGTCTCGCTCGTTGGTCACATAGGGCTTGAGCTCGCACGTAGCCAAGTCCTCCGGCACGACAAAATGAGGCCTCAAGCTGTCTAGGATGACAAACTTGCCGTTGCGCGCATGCACCCCCACCTACACACATGCAGATGAAGTTGATTTCTTTGTGGGTAGTTCACCTACACAGGAAATTTATCTGGCAATTTATCATCTGGAAATTTATGCGGATCTCTGGCAACTACACAGGCAATTTATCATCTGGCAATTTATGCGGATCTCTGGCACCTACACAGGAAATTTATCATCTGGCAGTTTATGCTGATCTCTGGCACCTACACAGGAAATTTATCATCTGGCAATTTATCATCTGGCAATTTATGCTGATCTCTGGCACCAACACAGGCAATTTATCATCTGGCAATTCATGCTGATCTCAGCAGCGTGTAGCAGCTAGCAATGACCCTAAAGCAGTAGGCCTCAAGCTACCTATAAACAAACTCGCCGGTACACCCACGCACCCAAACACTCAGGCAGATACTGTAAACATCAGTGTTACGCAGCTGTAGCACTCCCAGTTGGTCAGTTCGATGTAGCGCTCTATTCTCAGGCAAAGGAAAGCACGAGGGAAGGAAAAGGACGTGGATAATGTCAACACTACCGTGTTCATTTTAAAGCAGTTTGAAGAGCAGGCTGTGCCAACTCCAAAAGGTTACAGCTTTGCGGCAATGATGCATGTAATGCGGCGACAGACCGGTCCATCATTCGCGATTGATAAAACGATTTCTGTGGAACCTCCGCACGATGTTGGGACCCCCCAGGACTTTGACGTCCGTGTGAGGCAGGCGCTCTAGATATCATCTTATCCTTAACCCGTTATCAGAAATCCCGCAGTTCTTGAACTTCAACACTAATTTAGTATAATCAGGTATAATGGTATAATTATAAATAATTGTTCGACGGGGGAAAAAACGACGCTCTTCATGAACCACAACAACCTTTGACGGACTGCTCGACGTACACAGGGGACGTGTCGAGCATACAAAAAAAGAGCCGCGGAAAAGAGCTGCGCATACATCAGTGGCTCAAAAATAATGAGCAGAAACTAAACTTAACACTTAAACCCTTAGACCGCCATTTGAAATATCACCTGCCTGACATGACTAGGGTTGGCCAGAACCGTATATATACGGTGTATATACAGTACTTTTGGCAGGGAATTCGCCAAATGTACGGTCATATACGGTGTACATATACGGTTCTGGCCAACCCTAGACATGACCTGTCCTTCCTCCAACCGTTGCAGCAAGCAAAAATGATGAGCAGAAACGAAACACTTAAACCCTTAGACCGCCATTTGAAATATCACCTGCCTGACATGACCTGTCCTTCCTCCAACCGTTGCAGTAAGCAACGAGACAAGAGCTTGACGTAGTCTGTTCAAACCTTACCTCTTTCCTCTCTCCTGTGATGCTCTGCTCTGCCGCAGAGCATTCGCACTTTAATGCGCGCCAGACTCAATGAATATAAAAGGGACGAGGGGGAACTCCCTTGCAGTGTGACGCCCGAAAACGTTGTGCTTGCCTGAAGCCTTATGCTTGCCTGAAGCGCTATGCTTTGCCTAACATGGCTGCATGCAAAACCAACCAACCGGGGAAAAGCACGACAGGGATGAACTTGCAGCACACCCCCACACACACGCAGTCCCTGTACAGCATGCTTGCACGCGTTGGCCTATACCCACGTTCCATTCATCTGAACGGTCCATCACCCCTCGTTGCTCGCAAAACACGTGCCCCTCCTCACGTTCTTTTCCTGAAATTGGGTCATCACTTATCCTGATAATTGGGTCATCATCTACTGGACCATTTTCCCCCAAATAAATAAAGTTGTTCACGGGCGGTATATGTAAGGCTGGCCAAAACCATAGATGTACAATACACGCCGTACATGACTGTGTATGTAATGGAACCCTGCTGCTTAAAGTACCGGATATATGCACCGTTCTGGCCAACCCTGGTGTAGAAAACTAAAACAGGGTCGGTAAAAGCACTGGTCAACACTGCTTAGAGTCTCGCATTAATAGGGCTGGCCAGAACCGTGTGTATGCGCCGTATATGATTGTATATATTATACATAAATATATATTGGTGATTTGTCTGCCAAAATACTGTATATATATATGGTTGGCCAGAACCGTGTATATACACCGTGTATGACCGTATATTTGGTGATTTCCCTGCCAAAAATACCGTATGTGCACCGTATATATATGGTTCTGGCCAACCCTATATATATATGGTCCTGGCAACCCTACGCATTGATTTCAGGAAGAAAGTGTGAAGAGGAATAGGGTGAGGAGGCACATTCGCCGGATAATAGACTGGCACGACATTCCACACCAGGTGTAGCCAACCTCCCTTTTCTTTTCTAAACCATCAAACCTGGAACGACGCACGTCCTGGATTACAAAGGAGACAATTAGCATTCACAATCCGTTCCAATCAGCACAGGAACTTCACACACCTTGGATCAGCATATACAATCCGTTCCAATCAGCACAGGAACTTCACACCTTAGCGTCGCCTCTGTCCACGTGCTTCTTCTTCACCCAAGCTGCGGCGTCTGCGAGCCAACTGTGTCATGAACACCATGTAGGTGATGTGCGTCTGATCATTGCTCTGACCGCGTGTGTCGCTGGTTGAGATCACTCATTTTTTATTTGGTGTAGTGAAGTTGGTCGGCTCCGTGGATAGCGAGCGTGTGTTTCAAGTGTGTGTATGTATGTGTGTGTGTGTGTTTGCTTGGATTTGTGTGTGTGTGCGTGTGTGTGTGTGTGTGCTGTGTGTGTGTGTGTGTGTGTGTGTGTGTAATATACACGTATTTAATATAGGTATGACTGGCCAAGGAATGCGAGCACGTGGATAACTCATCAAGCCGCCCGCTGTGACGCAGACGTGAGGAGACGTACTTATTCATGATGAATAGCCATGCAATCGTGTGTTAGTGTGTGTGTGTGTGTGTGTGAGAGAGAGAGAGAGTGTGTGTGTGTGTGTTCATGTGTAAATGTGTATGTCAATGTGTATGTGTTTGTGTGTGTGTGTGTGTGTGTGTGTGTGTGTGTGTGTGTGTGTGTGTGTGTGTGTGTGTGTGTGTGTGTGTGTGTGTGTGTGTGTGTGTGTGTGTGTGTGCGCGCGTGTGTGTATGCATGTGCAGGTGTGTGAGCGTATGACCGCAACGCTTGCACAACCTTGTGTAGCTGTGCACGTGCGTTGACACACGGGTCTGTAATACTCCTCACCGTCCTCTTGGCCCATGAAACCGTTCAGCCGTATACTTGGCAACCGCCTGTTCCACAGAGGCCCTCTCTGGCTGTCCCCAACCATCGCGGACGCTTCTCTTGATTCCGCTTCTTCGTGTGCCCATGGTCCTCAGTTGCTGGTCCCCACCAGCAGGCTGCTGACAAAGACCCAGGCATCCTTGAGCCAGGGTGGCAAAAGCATTGACCTCCTGCTGCAAGGCAAGCCTAGGAACCCCTGAGAGGAGGCTGTTCATGGCATTGCTTTGCTTTTAAATTTACACGAATTTTGATTATTCGCTACGTAAAATGAGAGTCTAATCGGCGACTGGCTAAATACCGGGTGCGGCGCGTGGGTATGTGCTCGTGCGGCCATACTTATGAGTTTTTCGGATCAAAAGTAAGTTTTCAAGTTACAAAGCAATCAACGAGCAAATTTTGTCTGTCTGAAACAATACGTACAACAATCTCTATTGCACATTGCTGAACCGCGCAATCCGATCACAAAAGAAAATCACACAAACACTGTTACTCTTCATGTTGTACACCTCCTGCTCTACACTGACACAAAGATACCAACCTGCCAGCCTGCCACAACCATCGACAATTCCAGATCACCTTTGATCAATCAATCATCAATCATGAAATAATTACACGGAGGCAAATGTAACAGAGGGGGAGGTTTTGCACTTGAACACGGCCGCGGGTAACCTTCGTGCCTCCTCCGGTGAGTAACACGCACTACCGACCGCAGCAGAGGAGCACCAAGTGCAGGAGGGGGCGGTGCACTCGTCCTCAGACCTGTTTTGAAGCAAACAGGGGAAAAGCGAGAAGTTGCACAGTCTGAACCACGATCTGAGGGACCGACCGCAGCGGAGAATTGGCAGTGGAGCGTGCACCAAGTTTCATACAGTGCATGTCCACATACCTGTGCTTTTGCAGGAGGGTAGGCAAAGCAATGTGCTCTGTGTGATTCATTTAGGCATTTGTACGTTGGCTCTGTGATTTTTGTCTCTTATTCATGCCGCCTAAATTGTTACCTAACTATTATGTTGATTGCAGGGATGTTCAGTTTCGGGTTCAGTCAAAAGTTTGGGTTCGCAAACTTTTACGCATTTTAACGAGCCCTAAACTTGCCGTCCATGAGCTATTCAAAGTTTGTTGAACTTTAAGCCTTTTATATTTGAACATATGGGCTCAAAATTGTAGCCCAAAATGCAGGAAATAACCCTAGATGGCCGTCAATTGTTGTGACATCTTGTGCACTAAATACTTATTACCGTACAGTCTTTATATCACCGCGCAATAATATCAATTTTTGCCCTGCGGGGTGACTGCGCGCACGAAAAATATTTATATATTTTGGGGGTGCGGGATTGAAAAACGGGGATTTTTTGCGTATTTTGGAGCCTGTCAGGCAAAAATCCCTGTGCGGGGTTGGTGTAAATTAAATATTTCCAGGGTGCGGGGTTGATGCGGGAGTGTGAAACTAAAATATTTTTTTGGGGCTGCGGACTGAACCCAAGTCTGTACGGTATATGTCAATAATATTCAAGACAATGAAAGCACGGTTTGGACGAGTATGACCCCAGAAACCAGCAAATTCCTCCTTTTTTGAAATTGCACATTGAACTGCTCTAACAGTTTGAGGGATCTAGCACTTTTGCGAACTTTAACGAACCCTTGCTCCCAAAAAAACGAACTGAACAACCAGGAGGCCGCTAAAAACCTTTTCCTGACATTCACGTGTAAATTTTGGGCCTCCGGAAAAAAATTACTCCCTTCCCCCCAACCCCCTTTCCTGACCTCCCACGCTAACAAAACGGGTGTCAACCTGCTCAGAATAGAAGCAGCTATCTGCCTGCACAGTTCTCTTGCCGAATTAATTTATACCTGAAGCAGCCTGAAGAGTTATAGGGCAAAAACTGACATGCGCACGCTCTTGCACTGACCACCTGTTTTGTGCACAAATCCTTTGCCAAAACACTTTTTACCTCATTCATGCAACTTATGTATAATGCAATACGTGAACTGCAAGGTTGGAATTAATTGCTGTAAATTTGCCTGAACACACCCCCGCGGCCTACTTGGGGGCATTCCATGCATTTCTGTGACCAGGCACCCAGCCCCCCCCCTTTGATCAAATCACCCAACAAGGGTGCCAATCGAACATGCTCAAGCTGAGAAATCCAAACATACCGTCCGTTTACGATCACTTCGGAAATTAAATAATTATTTGGCCGGAAAACGAAAAATTTTATTAATTCTTGGAGGCCTCTCCGAACTGACTTCCGAAGTGATAAATTAATTATTTATAGTGGTTTTGAGGGTGAAAATCGAAATGAGCTCCAAGCGCGCCAGTGTGAACCCCTCAGCTTCAGCCACAGCCTCAGCCACAGCTTCAGCCTCAGCCACTGTTTCAGCCATAACAAACAGCAGTAGCAGTGAACAGGCAGCATTCACAGGGGGGCTCTCGAACTCAAAATTTAATTCCCGGCAGGGCCCTCCCGA
>Ga0307974_1003577_pt1 | contig 11182 bp, 10 predicted proteins | sample OrgLakmetagen784_FD_201812 | JGI IMG/M metagenome (GOLD analysis project Ga0307974, IMG submission 201812) | Saline water microbial communities from Organic Lake, Antarctica - #784 | ecosystem: Environmental > Aquatic > Non-marine Saline and Alkaline > Saline | place: Antarctica: Organic Lake... | reverse complement strand
TTGTGTGTGTGTGTGTGTGTGTGTGTGTGTGCAAGCGTGTGTGTGTTTGTGTGTGTGTATGTGTGTGTGTGTGCGTGTGTGTGTGTGTGTGTGTGTTTGTGTGCGTGCGCGCGCACGCATGTCAATATCATTTTCCTTATCCTCCGACCAATGCTTCATTTGCACTCACTCTGTGTGAATACGTTTTCCACTCAATGGCTCTGAAATATTTGCACACACATGTCAGCCAAGGAATCAGGGTGATGCCAGACATAAAATGCAAGTCAACATTTGCAGTGTGCTTTGGCGAGAAGGGATACACTGGTTTCATTTTTTGGATTGGTAATTATTTTACAGATTCATCCACAATTCCCGCGTTTATTCATCTTCTCAACTGCTCCTTTTCTACCGATACACACAACAAATATTAGAAAAATTCTTAAACTAAAGCTTGTCGTAGCGGACCCATGCGCCTTCAGGCTCGCCACCCGTACTGGGCTCGCCTGCTGGCTTCGTGGGGGGGCCTAACAACAGTGATGATGATGTCTGCTGCTGCTGCTGCTCCTGCTGCGCTCCTTGTGCCCCCATGCCCAAGCGATCGTGGAATAGGGGATTCCAAATGAGCTGAAAGTTCAGCAGGATCTGGTCACCTATCAAGAGATCAGAAAGCTTGCATGTTATGTGTGATCAAGGTGGCTTACTGTAATACGTGCCTAAACTGAGTAGCTACAAAGAAGACAGTTGCTTGTTTGTCCATTATAATTTAGTAGTACCGTGTTTGTTAACCTGATCTGGTGAAGTTCAATCAAACTGTCCAGCTTATTAATTAATAAACGCAAGCAAAAAAAGGCTCCGATGTTATTCACGCACATACCAGTGTGTCTGGCAGAGGGAGCAAGCTCGTAAGCACCACCTGCAAGAAAGATCCTTGGAAGATCCTTTCAAGATCCTTAGAAGCAAGCAAGCAAGATTCTTTAAAGATCCTTTAATTATCCTTTAATTATCCTTTAAAGATCCTTTAAAAGCAAGTTGAGCTGGCACAACAGTGCTACGCCACAACTACTGTCACCTGCTGTGCCTGGAAGACCTGCCACTTTGCGCGACATTACGTGGGACAGAGGCACCTCAATCCTGTTCAAAAAAATTCACAGCATGTATGATTACTGGTTGTACAGAGTTGTACACAGCAGATGTCTACATCAATTTTTACCGTCATCTCTCAGGCACAGGGCTCTGCTCTGCCTGCGTGCATGCATCCTACCGATCGAATATGCGTACGTACCTTGTGATTACTGAACCAGAGCGTGGGCTGTCTAGTAGCTCTAAGATGAAAGATGACGAGGCAGCCTTTGGACAAACAGGGGAATACAAGTGCTCTTTTCTTGGCTTAATTTGCTAAAATGTAGTGTAGTGTAAGGGGTGATATAAATTCTTAGTGCTTCGTGCTTAAACGAGAGGCTGATTGCCAATCTGAATATTGAAATCACAAGAGGACAGGTTGTGTCATGAATTCTTGTCAGGATCAGTTTGGGATCGTAGCATAAATTAGGATCAGGAGCTTCAGGACAAATCTGCCAAAGGGGAAGATTCCACCATTCAGATTTCTACATCAAAAGCATCCTTGACACGAATTTCTGTTCACTGACTTCCTTAGACGAGAGGGAAACGTTAAAAAGGAATTGTCGAACAAGTTGCCCTCTTCCACCGTTTTTGCTAAGCCGTTCCAAGCCAACTAGAGGAAAGTTTCCTCACCTGTTCGTTCAGAATTCCAAAAACGTCCCATGCACAATCCCACACTGGAAGGAGTGTGACCTCTAGCCTTCCATTTGCCTGAACAAAAGAGGGATTCAAGTAAGGACCGGCCTGCCGCGTCGGTTGGTATTCTTGCTGTTTCTACGCATGCTTTAAGAGTTAAAATTACTGAAGAAGGAGTAACTCTGATGCTCACCGGAGGGCTGATCAGTTTAGGCTTGATGGCAGATGCATGAGGCTGGTCTGTCACACGAGGCCTTGCATATAAAGGGAAGTACTTGGCCCTTGGCACGGTGACCTGGGTGGCCGTTAGAGCTCAAATTGCAGGTCAAGTATGCAAAACAAGATTGAGATCCAATGGTTGTTCAGCCCTAATCCCAGTACTATACACAGGATGCTGTAAAAGAACATAGGTTACTACCTTATCATACACAGGTGCCAAAAGAGAACAGCGTTAGATGAGCTGCAAGTTCCCACGTCCCACATGGTTGCAAAAAGTCAGAAAACAGGCCCCCACTCCCCTCTGCTTTATGGCACCCACCTTTTCTAGCTTAAAATTTAGCACACCAGGATTCATTGCCTTCTTGTCTGCCAGGATGGCGGGGATGTACCTGACGCATTCAAATGGTAGACTTGTCACATTAGCTTATGGTATGATGCTTGATTTTAGACGGTGATTTGATCTGGTAGAGTTTTCGGCGTGACATCTCCAGACTGCTCATTTCCTTTTTGAGTTTTTTTACTGCCTGCCAAGCTTCTTTTACCTTTTTATCTTATATCTGTTCTGCAAACGTGATGTTACTAGGTTACTGGTATGCAAGGATGACGTTGATATGAACCTTCCGGAACGGATGCAGCACCCACGTGACGTTGATATGAAGCCTTGATAGCTCCACATTGCTTGCCCCTGAAGCTGTTGTAGCACCCGCGTATGCTGACTGCCTTACTGTTGCATCCTCGTTCACAATCTGTGGGCGTGAAATTACAAAAGCAGAGCTTGATATGCGCGTCATTGAACGAAAATTTTGGGGCAGATGAGTTATAGATCTTACAACTAACACCTGTTCAAATGAAAGCAGAAAAAGCTGTCTGGCAGTTTCTCCTACACCTACCGGTAAATACAGGAAAGTTGGTTTTGTAGGCTCCAATTGAATAAGTGGAACTGCGTGTGTTGTTTGCATTTGTTCGATTAACCTTATGGTGGTGAGCGCCTTGTCCTCAAAGGCATGTAGAGCCAAATTCGAAAAAGAGAAAAGCCAGGCACCTCACCATAGGCTGTACCGACAAAATCATTCCCTCCGTAAGCATCCCAGTCCCACACCTCGAGACTGAGGACCTGCCCAAAGTGATGATGAGTGTTGGATCAGATTTGCTATTCCCTAAAAAAGACCTTCCCTTTTAATGGGCTTAGCTGATCAATAGGAGCGTTCCTTATTCCTATTCTTTGACTCCTCTCGAGTCACTAATTCCTGGCATCTGCGTAGTTTCTAATCGCCCTTTTGATTTCCTATCAACCTAAATTGTGCAGGAGCTACGTGACCCACTGACTTGCCCATTTGTGTCTTTTTTTGCTTCAGGTCTTACAGAAAAGAAGTTTCCTTTACTACCTGGACAGCTCTTGTGTGCACCAACATCTTAAATGTAGCCTGGTCTGCAGGCCTGCAGAGAAAGTGATCGCGATGTCAGTGAAAAAGCCGACTGTTAGAAAGTAGCAAGCAATTCCAGTGTTAGAAAGTAGCAAAAGCATTTCCAATGTTAGAAAGTAGCAAGCATTTCCAGTGTTAGAAAGTAGCAAGCAATTCCAGTGTTAAGTTTCCCACATTCCTCCGCACTTCTCTCTAAATGATGTGTCCAGTTGCAAAAACGCAGTGCTCTGGACACAAGCAGAGGAGAACAACTACTGGATCAAAGTCAATTTATGAGGTTAGCCAGGGCAAAAATTTCTCAACCAAACAGGTAAAGAGCGTTTAATGACACAACAACAGATAAGTCGGGCTGTTCATTTTGTTGATTCTGTATAAAAAGTAGGTGGTGAATACAAAAAGTCTCACCATTCAGGCGCTGCGTTGTTGTAAATCACCGGTGTCCGCTGCCTGATTTTACTCCTAACCTAGTAATCAGAAGCACAGGAACAAGGTGAGACAGAGTACCGCCCGCCAATGTGGTCTTCGGCCCTCACAAACAACGCTCAATTTCTGTGGCCGAGCTTACCCACAACTCCACATAGGTGTCGCAGTGTCCAAACAAATCCATAACGGGCATTTCTGATGCCTTGACAACTTGCACCTGCCCGTTAAATGAAAATGAAAAGCAAAATGGTTACCTCATGTTGATTGGTTACTTCTGCTCTACACTACCTCTACACGACCTCTACACTGTTTCTGCTGTTCTACACTAACTCTACACAAACTCTACACTACCTCTACACTGTTCTACACTACCTCTACACTACCTCTACCTGACAGCAGTTGACTGTTGTCCTACAGTTTAAAAGTTAAGGTGGTTCCCGCTTTGCTATTCGAACATTACAGGCGCCAAAAACTGCCTCCCGCAAGTTTCAATTAGACAGCGCGGTATCAAAATTGGGTTAAAAGTTCAGCAACAGTCGAAGGGGTAAGACAGGTCAAACTTCAGATCCTGGATTTTAACACACAAGCAGAGAGTGTTTCGCACTCGACCAGCAAGTAGCTAAGTGGAAGAGTCTATGCCATGAACATCGAGACATGCGAAGGCTTCTGCACTCACAATTAATAAGCCTTCGGGCTTTTGCATGTCGGGCATGCCAGGCTCCAATGGGATGGCAATGTGCTCAGGAATCGTGAGTATGCTGCTGATTCCTTTGGCAATTGTGCTTTTAAGCCATGGTTTGAGAAGGTTCAGGATGCCAGCTTCACCTGCAGCAAAGAAGAATGTTGGTTTCAGATGGATGTGAGTGTGTGCATACATCTTGTAGGGCGTTTTGACAGGCAATAAGGAAATTGGGAGAGATGATTCTCTGGCACTTTTTGGCATCAAGGGTGCTGAGAAGGGGCATACGTGACATAATGCTTGCAGTTATATGCTATATGCCATCAAGCTTTGGCTGCTCAACTGCCTGTCTGGACCAAGACTGACAAAATGCAAATTAAAAATTATACCTTTCGTCAATGTTAACGAGAAATCAACGTCAGGGGGCTTCACGAGAGAAATCTGCGCCGCACGGGCGATAGGCAAGCTGGTTTGCAAAGGCTTGAGCATAAACAGTACCTGCAAAAAGAACGGTGCACAATCTGGTCAGTAGTGTGGTCATGTCAATATAAAAATGAACAAGATATACCCCGACCACATTCCATACCCCATTGATCTTTTCCTTATTCTTTTTGGTGGAAGAGTTTTACAGTACGCGGTACCAAAGTGGATCCTTCTTAATTGATGTGGAGTGGTATTCACTGCCTGCGTACTTTTTCTGTTCTCTTTTCATACCCTGGCACGAAGAGATAGGAACCGCAGCCCGACTACTATGCTTGTGACGTAGCTGTACAGTCCTTTCAGAAAAGTGGGCAAAGACCTGCAGTTTGGGGTAGAGTACACGATTTGCAGGTTGATGCAACAGAAAAGCTCTCAGACCTGAGTGTTAGGTAGCTGACCATAAGCAGCCAGAAGAGCATTCGACCAAGGCCAGTGGGATTGTGTGGTAAAATGAGGGACCTCAGCAATGGTGGCCTGTTATCAGCCTCCTCTACATCAGCTTAAAACTATAAACCCTCTTAATTCAAACACATACTGTTTGATCTGAGTTGGAAGAGGCCGTACAGTCAGCTGGCAGTCGATGCTTTGCGAAACAAAATCCACATCAGCTAGAAGCCGGATCTCACCAATGCCATCGTCATCAATCTGCAATTTATAAGTGCTGATTAGAAAGCTAGCTAAAGTTGTGCGAATGTTGTGCAAATGATCCAGAAAGCCAGGCAGCAAAAACAAACAGGCGAGTAGTGATGCTGGTGCAATGTTGTGATCTCACCTGATCTACTTTGATTGAGTGCACAGATGGTGCGTGTTGCCCTAGAGCAAACCGATCTATCTGCAGTCCAGAAAGCGGTAGCGCAAGTTGCACAGCTAGATGTTGACGCTGACATTCAGCACATGATCTCATCCCGTTCTTCTGTGCAGCGGCAATCCCACTTCTAAACTCAATTTGCAAGCTTTTGCATGTGCACACAGCCTATGCCTTGATGAATCTGGTAGATTTGCATAAACTTAAGCAATCATGTGGTGTGCCAATGGCATCGACCAGGATATGCATGTAGGTAAACACTCAGTTGAAAATGCAACCGTCTAGAAGACGGCTTGCTTTTTGTGCGTTTTCACTCCTTGTTTTTACCTCAATCCCGCCCAGCCATTTTGGCTTTTGGTCCTCAATTAGACCTGGATGTTGGTGCCAAGTTAACAAGGATGGCTCTGGATTTTGGATTCCAAAGTGGAATGTACAACTAACCAGGAGAAGTGTGCATGATGACGGTGCATGGACGGAAGAGGCTGTGCTATTAGTGACAGGGAGAGATGGAGAGGGATATTATGCTTGACCACGAATGCCAAGTACGTGCCTGGGAGCTCGGCACGCACTAGGTCCTCCGTTGCATTGGACACTGTGTGTGTATGCGTGTATGTGTAGGTTTGTGTGTTTGTGTATGTGTGTGTATGTGTGTGTCATGGCAGCGCACCATAGGGCCACATCTTCTGGAGCAAATGATTGAGCCAATCGCTTTTGTCGTTGACAGTAGTCTGCGAGCAAGGTAGTTGCAGATGAGGTAGAGCACTCACCTGAAAATGAACTTTTATTAAGTTTCGTGCAATCCGTCCTTCATCTGTTACCTCATGATCATGCACCTGCTGGCGCGTCTGTTCGTCTGGCGGCAGCTGTTGCTGCTGTATGTCCTCTTCGGCAACTCCAAAACAGTGATAAAGTGCGCGCCAAAACCAATTGCTTGGGCTGCAATTTGTACGGTAACAGCCGTCGTGCCTCCGCCCGCCAAATTTTTTTTCCCAGCAGCACGCACGCACGCACGCACGCACGTTAAAACAGGTCTTTCAGAGCTCGTACGCTACTCACAACTTCAGAGCAGCAGGCCGAGTTGCGGGAGAAGGGGGGCCCGGGCTGCTGGTGGCGGACAAAAAAGGTTGGCCAAATGATTGGTTCATAAATAATGGAAATGAAAGGGGGACTACTAGAAAGAGTATTGACGAAAGAGGGGGCATTAATTCCAACCTAGAAATTAAGATCAGTTTTTTGGACACTCATAAGAAATACACGCTTGTAGTTCAATGAGAAAGAAAGTGAAACCTATTGTCATTAGGTATGTACATTGCATTCGCGTTTACTTTTCCCTGATTTGGTAGCGTGGAAATTGCATTGAAATATATAAATTAATTTTGGATCACGGACAAAGCAATGCAGCTCTCGCAGCGATCGCTCCTTAAAACCAGGTCGACACCTGCATACGCTTACAGGAGGTTTGGTTTATCACGTCATGTGTCATGGCTGGCAGCCCAGGTGAAGTTCTGGCAATGGGAGCTCGAAGGCAGGTTTATATTAAACAGGCATGACCATGCTGACTCAGTCCTGACTGTACTCTTTAAATGACATGCACAGGGAGCACAAGCAAGCCAAGTAGTGAGCATGCTGAACGATGAGATTGATGCAGCTCTTCTTGCAATAGCAAAGCCGCTCCAGGAACCCCTCGTCAGCAGCCCGGTCGTTTCTCCCGCTGCTGCAGAGGTGTGCACATGCATGTGCTGCAATTTATTGCCAGCCCTAATACAAGGGAAAACCTCGTACTTTGTACACCTGCATAATTTTACAATCACCTGCTGAGCATGTGCAAAGTAAAAACACACATGTAAGCAAAATAACTGACTTTTTCCTTCAATGGTGACACAGGAAATCATGTGTGATGATGCAGGCTGTGTCGTGGTGGATTCTAGTACTGATACTGGTATGTTTTGCCGAATGTTACCCAGTTTTGAATCACTACTTCGGCCTTTTTGCTGCATTGTTTGAAGGTACTTGCCTTATAAGTTACAAACGTGCGCACCTGAAGGTCATCAAGATGTCCATAGCACGCCCTCTCTTCTCACCAAGATCATTTCGGGCAGCGGGTGGAAGCTGGGAATGGCCGCCGCTGATGCCGGGACATTCCCTGCGCTCATCGCTGGAGATTCGTTTCATTTTTCCATAACCAGGGAGGAGCTTAATGACGTAGTCATGGTGAGATTTTGGAAATCTGGAAACGCATGAATCTCAAGCCGAGGTAACTGATCCCAAGGGAGCTGCAATTAGTATGCGCAAAGCTACGGGGCCTGGTGTGTGGTCATGTTCTCCCAGGCTCATTACTCATCATCATATTTGTAAAAAGTCTGGACGATTTCTGCCACTTGTGCTGGGCAAGTATGCTCACTTGTTTGCACAACTTAAGCAGTTTCCAGCCATCCATGGCTGTCCTATTGATGCAAATGCGCAATGCAGGCGCTAAAGGCCATTAGGGACAGCATTCAGGAGACAGCATTGCGGACCGCAAATAACACGCGCCAAACCAAGCCGCTTAAAGTGATGGTAAGTCCTCTACCGTTCAGCCTGAGTGGTTTAGGGGTTTCACCCTCCTGACAAGGCAGCTGGGTGTCTGAAAGGTCTCAAAATGGATTTTTGCTAGTTACAGTGGTATTTAACAGGTTTAACATTTGACACTTAACCTAACTGCTCTCATCATAAACATGCAAAATGACCAGCTACAATCATTTGGCTGACTCCCTGGAAATGAGTTGCTATTACACAACCTAAGTCGTCTCTAAGCATTTTGGGATGCCAACTTCATCAAGACAGGTGCGACTTCATTTATTTGAAATGCATTGCTGCAAAAAGCATCGTTTGTTTTTTGCTCCTGCAGTGGGACACACCAGCGGGAGTACGCCTTGAGGCTACGTGTGTGAGCTCACCTCCTAACCCGGTAGGATAATAACTGCTCATTGCTGTGACTCGTGCATCATTTTTGCAATGTTTGCAATGGCCCTTACTTGGCACGACATCTGCAACGATGACCTTGCACACAAACTTTTGAGCACGTCGATTTTGTTATCACTACCAGGTACTCTTCGACCTAGTTTTGCACTTGGAAGGTTCTCGTCCAGTTACCGGCAAATGGTCCAGCAAATCTGTGGCCGAGATGTTCTCAGAGCTTGATGCAAACACGCAGAAACCGGCAGATGCAGGAGGTGATTATTAATACTGTTAATTACTGAGAAGCTCAGTACTGCAAACTTATAGGGTTGGCCAGAACCATATACATACAATGTGATACGGTAATTTTGGCAGAGAAGTCATCAAATATATACGGTCATATACGGTGTGTATGTACGGTTCTGGCCAACATTACAAACATGAAATACAAGTAAATTGTGGTAGTTGATTCTTAGCACATTACGATGGCTTGGGAAATCTTGTTTATTTCTGCAGCTGTGCATTTCACCTTGAGTTGAAGTGGCACCATTTCATTTCATATATATCACTGTAATGACCTGAAAATGAATACTTTTCGATACACATTTGCGGGCAATATATCACTTTATATTATGTGAGTGATACTCCATGTGTAGTAAGTAGTTTTGTTTTCCTTTTGGCATCTGCTTTTCGATTGATCAAACCTGTAAAATGGCGCGTGTTACTAACCTTGGAATAGTAAATTTTCAGATTTTGCCATATGTGGTTTTCATTGCCTGCGTAAATTTGCCATTAGTTTATGCTTATGTTTCGCCATGTCATGCTAAATCAGTGGTATGGACGAATCGTGTGTTTTTCCCTGGGATTTATAATGTGAGCAGTTTTACAGTTATTTCGTTGTTTGGCCAGTTTAGATGGTCCTCTTGTAGCACTCTCGCTCTTTTCTCAGACTTGTCTGATAACCATCTCCTCGGTGCGTTGCTTGAGGGGAGACGTTAAGCACACCTTTATGGGGGGGCTTGGCGGACCCGAACCGCCGACCTCTTCCACGTATGGCCCGTACTTGCAATCCATGCATACGCTGGCTGCAAGTCGGCATCACACCACTCTCCACATCTATCAAGAAGGATAGGAGCCACTTTGGTACCATATTGCAGATTTTTGCAAAGTTCTTTGGAGGAAACTGAGTATTTTCTCTGCCGGCATGCTTCTTCCCTTTATGTTTTCAAATAAAGGGGCCTAAACCTGGGAACATTTTCATCTTGGTAACCGACAGTGCTTAGAAAGACATGTTTGATATAAACAACGTAAGCAGCACATGGAGCTCGGAGGCATTGGCTCTCTTAAAATCAAGACCCAGGTCCTTGAAAGGCTCCAGCGTGTGAGGGCGCGTTATCGTAAATTGTGCCACCCACACCCAAGAGGATGAAGTGGAGGACCCTTGCTTGTTGTAATGGTTACAATGATTACAATAGGGGGTGATCTTAAGCCAGGTTGTTTGGCTGATCGGCCACAAATACATCCATAAGCTCAGAAAGAAAGAGAACAAGTCTAGTCTTGCTGGTGTAGAGACCTCTGTACTCAATCTTACTGGCAACCAGGTGATCCTCGTTTTTGCTTTTTTCCCTTTATAGTTACGAGTAACGACATTGCTGAGGAGGGGATAACCGGAACCGTGGGTGTGCACGGATCCTACTGTTGTTTGCAGGTGATCTGACTAATGAGCCCCGTGCTATACAAATCATGCTGAGTCAGCAGTTGGCCGTGTACACCAGAAATAAACATCTGATTGTCAGCACCTTATAGTCCGAGGTTGTGCACTTCAACTCCGCGGGTGAATATGTTCCTGTTTTTAATGTTGGCGGTGCCACTTTTCATCAATAAGACTATCTTAGGTGTCTGGAATTGCGTTCTACAAGGGGTTACAAGGGGGTTACAAGGATGGCCACAGTCCGAGACTCTGGCTGATGGCAATTGGCTGGTGAAACAAAATCAACCAGTGTCGAAAATTGAAACTAAATCTGACACATACTTGAGGAGTCTGTATGAGTCTTGATTCAGAAATCCATTGATTGATCTCAAAATCAGTGATACTGTGATGAAAAGCCAGGAAAGGAATAAATTCAGAGCTCGAAGGAGCAAACGCACGCAGAGTCTTAAACATTCCTTCAAAAAGGTCTCTGTATCTCATGCGCAGCTCGCACACTTCAGCACACTCGCAAAAGAAAAGCACATGCTTCTCATCTTGAACTTCTCCACACTCACATTTATCACAAATGTTAGAACCACCATGCCATTTGCAAGACTCCACTCTCAAATGGTGTGCACGCAATCTGAACCTGCTGAAATTCCTCAACACATGTTTGTCCAGATCCTTGTACAAGTAGGAGGGGATAGAAAAAGGAGAACCTCTAGGACCACTCTCAGAACTCCCACACCACTTGTGATACGTCACTGCTTTCTTGTTTACTGCGCGAGGAC
>Ga0307974_1003576_pt1 | contig 11183 bp, 12 predicted proteins | sample OrgLakmetagen784_FD_201812 | JGI IMG/M metagenome (GOLD analysis project Ga0307974, IMG submission 201812) | Saline water microbial communities from Organic Lake, Antarctica - #784 | ecosystem: Environmental > Aquatic > Non-marine Saline and Alkaline > Saline | place: Antarctica: Organic Lake... | reverse complement strand
TGTGTGTAGATCTGTGGTACGACACTCTTTGTGTGTAGATCTGTGGTACGACACTGTGTGTGTAGATCTGTGGTACGACACTCTCTGTGTGTAGATCTGTGGTACGACACTGTGTGTAGATCTGTGGTACGACCTGTGTGTGTAGATCTGTGGTACGACACCTCTGTGTCTCTGTACGACACTCTCTGTGTGTAGATCTGTGGTCATCACTGTACCAAAGTTCGATTTTGTGTGCGAGGAGGGTGTTGTGTACACGCACTTATTTGTGGCTGGCCGAGACTAGTCAGCAGCCGACCAGCCAAACAACTTGGCTGAAGATCACCCCCCATTGTAACCATTGTAAGCATTGTATGCGCACATGTCTAGCTAGGGTCGTGTTACAAAATGGTGGTGGTGGTGGTGGTGGTGATGGCGGTGGTGGCTTAACAACAGTCCTGAACATCAACCAAACAACCTAGCTACAGGTCACATCCAGGCTCCAATCTCCAATTGTTTGCATTTAATTATTGTAACCCTTAATCCTTGCACAAGCCTTTCGCTAGGGTGAACCAAAATCATATGCATCTCCAATTATGCATCAGGGTTGTTCAGTTCGTTTTTCTGGGAGCAAGGGTTCGATAAAGTGCGTGAAAGTCCGCAAACCTGAACATTTGGCCGAACCTCAAACTGAACAACCCTGACGTGCATATGGTGTGTGCATATGTATGTAAACAATATTTCCAGCAGGGGAACTAGAAGCAGTCACTCACGGTGATTGCACACACGCAGTGCTGGCCATAGAGGTTGTGTGCATTTGTACAACATAATTTTAGCAGGAGAACAAGAAGCAGGCGCACACGATGTTTGCACACACACACACACACAAACACACACAGTGCTGGCCAAAGCTACCTACACAACCCTTGCAACAAGCCCTTAACAAGCCCATTGCCCTCGCACATTTCCAATGAGCCTGTTCCGTTGCGTGCCTGCCTCTTGAGCTGCTCCACACCACGTGCGATGATCTTGTATGGTCACCCGTGTGTTCTCTACTGCTGTACGAACTTAACCCACAACCACACACAAACACCACATGCGATGATCTTGTATGGTCAGTAAACCGTGTGTTCTCTACTGCTGTACGAACTTAACCCACAACCACACACAAACACCACATGCGATGATCTTGTATGGTCAGTAACCCGTGTGTTCTCTACTGCTGTACGAGCTTAACCCACAACCACACACAAACACCACATGCGATGATCTTGTATGGTCAGTAACCCGTGTGTTCTCTACTGCTGTACGAACTTAACCCACAACCACACAAAAAAACCACATGCGATGATCTTGTATGGTCAGTAACCCGTGTGTTCTCTACTGCTGTACGAGCTTAACCCACAACCACACACAAATACACGTAGTTGCAACGAATAATGCACCCAAGCTCATTTCCAGCATCACGCAAGTTGCGTTTTGAAATGCTGTGATACCACTTGTACCACTGACCACTCATACCAATACTACCACTGACCACTCATACCACTACTACCACTGACCACTCATACCACTACTACCACTGACCACGAAAACCACTACTACCACTGACCACTCATACCACTACTACCACTGACCACGAAAACCAGTAATACCACTGACCACGAAAACCACTGCTACCACTGACCACAAAAACCACTAATACTCATTTCCAGCATCACACGAGTTGTTTTTTAAGATGTGCGTGTATGTATGTGCGTGTGTGTGTGTGTGTGTGTGTGTGTGTGTGTGAACAGCATTGAGGATGGGTGTTCAGAATGTAAGGCTTGTATCCAAAGACAAAGGACCAGCTGCTTCAGTCCCTGCACCCGGGGAAGCCTGAGTGTTTTTTACGCTGTGTTCTTTGAAATGCTGTGAGGGTGGGTATTCAGAATGTAAGGCTTGCATCCAAAGACAAAGGACGAGCTGCTTCAGTCCCCGCACCCGAGGAAGCCTTATAGTGTGTGTTTGCATGAGGGGGTGGATTTTCGCTGTGGCACAGCCGACAACGGTGCTGGGAGCATGGCTCAGCTCGAGACCGGCTGGAGGCGTGCGTTTCGTATCTGGGCTGATAGAACAAGCGTCTAGGGTTGGCCAGAACCATATATATACGGTGTGTGTGTATGTGTATGTGTGTGTGTGGTGTGTGTGTGGTGTGTGTGTGTGTGTGTGTGTGTGTGTGTGATCATCGACATGTCAAATGTCCAAAACGCCAGCAGCGAGGCACTCACATGCACGGAATTGCCTGTGGCACCTTGTTCATGCTCTGAGTAATGGTAAGTTTGTTTCTGTGGCATCATTTTGACAGCGGCCGACACTGCGCACGTTGGCTGCTGCTTCGAGGATGCGTTTTGGTGACAGTGTGAATACAGATGCATACTTGGCGACAGTGTGAAGAGTAATGCATATGCATACTTGGTGACAGTGCGAATACAAATGCATATTAGGTGACAGTGTGTGCATGCATACTTGGTGACAGTGGCGTGATGCATATTTGATGACAGTGCGAATACAAATGCATACTTGGTGACAGTGTGAAGAGTAATGCATGCTATACAGTTCAGCATCCGTCATGATTAGGGTTAGCCAAAACCGTTTATTCCCACTGTATGTGACCGTATATTTTGTGATCTTCCCTGCCAAAAATACCGTACATACACCGTATATATATGGTTCTGGCCAGCCCTAATCATGGTCAAGGGTGCAGGATTTAGGGCATACACCTCTCTCTCTCTTTCTCTCTCTCTCTCTCTCTCCCTCTCTCTCTCTCTCTCTCTCTCTCTCTCTCTCTCTCTCTCTCTCTCTCTCTCTCTCTCTCACACACACACACACACACACACATGGGTGCAGGATGTAGGGCGTACATACCTCTCAACCCAAGCACAAAGGATGGGGGTGGTGTGTATCCACACCAAGCTTGAAACAAACACGAGAATACACACATACACACCAAGCCTCAAAACAAATACAAGAAAACACACACACACAACCACACACACATGCACACACACGCACACACACACGCACACACACACACACAGAGAGAGAGAGACACACACACAAAATGAGAGCGCCGGAGTCGGCTGCAACTCATCACTGAGGCTGTGCCTTGCTTCAAACAAAAAGCTTCTGATTATTTGCAGCGGAGCCTTGCGACGCAGCACGCTCGCACATGTGCAAGAGACACACACACACACACACCTGTGCAAGAGACACACACACCTGTGCAAGAGACACACACACCTGTGCAAGAGACACACACACCTGTGCAAGAGACACACACACCTGTGCAAAAGACACACACACACACACCTGTGCAAAAGACACACACACACCTGTGCAAGAGACAAACACACACACACCTGCAAAAGTAGGGCGGCAGATGAGGGTGCTGGGCTTGAAGAGGCAGCTCCCTGCCCTTGCTGACCCTCTCTACTGCTGCCCTGCGCATTGCCTTTATACGACATAAAGCGTTGCTTGTGGGGTGGGCCAATTGCCTCCCAGCCATCGCGCACACCAGCCTGTGATTCAGTGAGCGTACATTTGCGTGGAGATGTGTGTGTGTGTGCATGTGTGCATGTGTGCAATTTAATCAAGTCATTGCGCTGTTAAAGGCTGCCTGTGGTAGAAACAAGTGTGTTTGTAGGAATATGTGTGCATACAAGCAAGTTAAGGCATATGCGCAGGTGCGCTTGCGGGGTTTACAGTTGTTTAATGCCAGCTTGGAAATTGCGTCCGTGTCTTGTTGGATTGTGGCAACAATTGGAGTAATGACATTGAGCATTCCATCCTGATAGCACATGCCTAGGGTTGGCCAGAACCAGATACATACGGTGTATGTACAATATATTTGGCAGCAAAATCACCAAATATACGGTCATACATGGTGTATATACACGGTTCTGGCCAACCCTGCATACGCCTGCTGTAGGGTCATTCACACGATGGATGGCAAAGCTTGGTGCATAAGTAGGGCTGGCCAGAACCGTATATATACGTATATATACACCGTATATTTGGTGATTTCCAAGCCAAAAGTACCGTATATACACCGTATACATATATATGGTTCTGGCCAACCCTATGCATAAGAGCATTCTTAGTTGACATGTGGCTACACTTTGAGTCACAACTCTGAGTCTGAGCTAGTGGATAGATACTTCCTTGGCGCAAGTCTGCTGAGAGGCCATTTAGACGATGGGTGGCACAGCTGAATGGTCAAAGCATGCAACACGCTAAATGGTCAAAGCATGCAACACGCTGAATGGTTAAAGCATGCAACACGCTGAATGGTCAAAGCATGTACCACCTGAATGCAACACGCTGAATGGTCAAAGCATGCAACAGCTGAATGGATAAAGCATACAACACGCTGAAACGTTGCAGGAGCAGCAAAAAAAACAGCCAACGATCCACACATCAAGGGTTCAGTTATGTAAAGAGAAGCAACAAATCCAAACGAACGAACAGGTCAACCTTCCTAATGTCAGAACGCTGGCAGCCTTCCTGATGTCAACTTCTCACCCTGATTTGCAGTGTGCAACCAATAGAAGCCTGAGGATTCACAAACGCATGCACGCAGGCAGACATTCATGGGTACATACACATGCATACCCCCAATCTCACCTCCACTCCCACACCCACCCACATTAACTCACACATGCATGCATACACGTACACACCTCGTAAGCCGGTGCCTTGCCCCCCCCTAAACCGTCGGCTGCATCTTCTGATGCCATTGCCACAGCTATTCTGTCGGCTAACGACTTTTTAAGAAAGCCCTGCATTGTAATTGTGTGTTTGTATGTGCATGAGTGGATAAATGTTTACTGTTTATCCACAATCAATTTGTGAGACCAAATTAGAAAATGTAATTAAATTTCCGTTTTCAGTTCGGAGAAAGATCTTGAGTTTGGTTGGAAATTCGTAAGGGGCACTTTGCCGGTGAGTGTTTGTACCCCTGAGTGCCCAATAAAAAACATCATTAAACATCATTATTTTAAAACATCATTAAACATCATTAAACATCATTATTTTAAATTGCAGTTTCGGAGAGGGCTAAAAAAATATTGTTCCCTGGCCAAATATTTATTTAATTTCCGAACTGATCGTGGACAAACGGTATGTGTGTGTGCTTTTGTGCATGAACATACATGCTGTGTTTTTGGTGTGGTATTGAGTGCAAAACCACACAGCAGCAACCGAAAAAATATGGCCTTGATGCACAGCCATCAATGCTGTTTAAAGTAACCCCCTAGCAGATGGCGCTCGCGCAGTTTCTCCTGAATCCTTTTTACCTGATAAAATGCTGATCTCCATCGATTCCCCATTGATTCCCCAATAAGTCGTTATTCAGCAAAGTACAATGCCCGGTCATCAGTCGCTTATTTTTCTGCAAGAACGCTCTCTGTATCTGCTTTGCGGTTAATCCCGCCATGCATTGTTATTGTCCCTTTACCCCCTCTCCCTTTCACAACCCTGTGCCACGTCTTCCTGTTTTAATCCAAGCAAGTGTCAACTCAGTAATCACACCCTTTCCTGTTTCGATCCAAACAAAGTATAAATGCAGTAGGTACAGCCTTTCCTGCTTTAATCAAACAAGTGTCAGTAATCTCAGCCTTTCTTGTTTTGATCCAAACAAAATAATAATTCAACAATCACAGCATTTCCCGTTTATATCCAAACCAGGGTTGTTCTTTTCGATCTTTTGGGAACAATGGTTCGATATTGTTCGTGAAAATTCTAAAACCCTCGAACTGTTCGAGCTGTGCGATGTGCAATTTCGAGGATTTTGCTGGTTTCTGTGGTCATACTCGTCCAAAACATGCTTGATCTGTCTTAAACATATAAAATACTTCATACTTCATCTGTATACAAAAAATGAGAACGTTTGACAACTTTTAATAGCTCGTGAACAGCATTTTTAGGGTTCGTAAAAATGCGTGAAAGTTTGCAAACCTGAACTTTTGACCGAACCCCGAACTGAATAGCCCTGGTCCAAACAAGTCAACTCAGCAATCACAGCATGGCCTTTGTCAAGACACATGCCGTGCTACTCAACAATCCAGCTTAGCGCCAGGCAAGTTACCTGCCTGAAAAGCAGACTCTAAGCCACATCCGCGCCAATCCCTCGAGAAAATTCCCTGCCTCATCTACCATGTAGGCACCATTGTTGCCATTTGGCGCTGGCTGACACTACTGATGCGATATGCATACATACTAGGTCACGCATCTGTGTATCGCTGGATCTGCACAAACAATTATTTTTGGCCCTGCGTCTACGACACAAGGATGCCAACTTTTCATTGACGCACAAACAATACACAATCCCAATCCATTCCATACCAAATACCATCTTTGTGTTTTGCAAACAGACTGGTTTCATCAATTTGACGGACTTCAGCCATGAGTGTCAGACCAGACCCTCTTCTTGTACAGTGGTGCACTGTGAGTGTAGGTACACGCGATTCAACCTTTCTGTGTTTTGGCACAGACCAGACCCTCTTCTACAGTGGTGCACCGTTGGTGTAGGTACACGCGATCCAACCTTACTGTGTTTTGGCACAGACCAAACCCTCTTCTTCTAGAGTGGTGCGCCGTTGGTGTAGGTACACGCGATCCAACCTTACTGTGTTTTGGCACAGACCAAACCCTCTTCTTCTAGAGTGGTGCACCGTTGGTGTAGGTACACGCGATCCAACCTTTCTGCGTTTTGGCACAGACCAGACCCTTTTTGTTAAAGTGGTGCACCGTTAGTGTAGGTACGCGCGATCCAACCTTTCTGTGTTAATGTAGGTTCATGACTAGGGTTGGCCAGAACCACATATATACGGTGTATATATATTGTAAATTTGGCGGGGAAACCACCAAATATACCATCACATACGGTGTATATATACACAGCTTAGGCCAACCCTACACATGGCCTAACCTTTCTGTCTTTGACACAAAAACAGGCTACGTTATTAACTTGGTTACCCAGCATCTTTAGCCTTCCTTTGTGTTGACCCAGCATCTTTAGCCTCCCTTTGTCGGAAGGGAATCATAACCCACCTTGAGCTGGACGCTGCCGCCCTCCTTGAATTTTTCTTGGACCTTGGACCAGGCGGTCTCAGACAGGTAGGTGGGGTTGATATACCTGTGTGTGTGTGTGTGTGTGTGTGTGTGTGTGTGTGTGTGTGTGGTATACCTGAGGTCAACGCATCAATATAGTCACATCGCAAATATAGGCTAAGCAACAATGGCTTTCTTGTAACAATCAACCGGGCGATCTCAGACAGGCAGGTAGGGTTGATACACCTGATGTCAGTGGTCGTTATAAGTGCAGCTTAAAGGGTTGACGTCCCTAAGGCTGACGTGTCGTTATAATCACATCACATGATGTGGGTTGGGCAAGAAACAATGTTTCTTACATTTAATACTTCCTTGTTTCTTGGTCCAGGCGGTCTCAGACAGGGGTGGAGGTTGACGTACATAGGATTGACGTGTTGTTGTGCTTAAATTGCGGGCGAGACAGAGCGAACACTCTTCTTGAGACCAAGCGGTCTCAGACAGGTGGGTAGGGTTGACCTACCTGAGGTGAAGGTGTCGCCATGAATATTTGTAGGGTTGGCCAGAACCGTATTTGTTCGCCGTATATACGGTCCTCACTGCAGGGATCATCCGCCCTAGACGGCGTATGTGTACCGTATAGGCGGTATATCATCGCGTACCGAAATTGCTTTGTATTGAGGTCAAGCCTTTGGCCCATGTACTTTCACAGAGTGGCCCATGTAGTTTGGCCCAAGTACTTCACAGATTGGCCCATGTAGTTTGGCCCGTACAGAACGTATATCACTGCTTGCAGCGAACGTTTCTGACCCCCTTGTGATGTGTCGGGAGCAGTTTAAATAACTAAGTTACAAGGGCCTCGCGAAGCTTGCATTCGGATCTGAAGCTCGCATTCTCTGTTTGCTCAGGTTGCCAATGACAACTTATCACGAAAGACAACAAAGAGCTCTAAAAAAACAGCAACAAGCTCACCTTATCAGGAAAGACAGGTCATCGTCGCTCGGGCCTTGTTGCTGCCCAGAGGTGGAAGGCGGGCCGGATGCTCCTGCTTCTTGTTCACCTACGCAAAACAGAGAACAGCAGCAAATGAATAAGTTGGGAGTGCTGGACAAGAGGTGAAAGGCGGGCCGGATGCTCCAGGTGCTTGTGCACATGAGCAAACAGAGAACAGCACGCCAACAAATTAGTTGGGAGTGCTGGATGAGAGGTGGAAGGTGGGCCGGATGCTACTGCTGTTCGTGCACCTTTGCAAAACAGGGAACAGCAGCAAATGAATAGCTGCGAGTGCTGGATAAGAGGTGAAAGGCGGGCCGGATGCTCCAGGTGCTTGTGCACATGAGCAAACAGAGAACAGCACGCCAACAAATAAGTTGGGAGTGCTGGATGAGAGGTGGAAGGTGGGCCGGATGCTACTGCTGCTTGTGCACCTTTGCAAAACAGAGAACAGCAGCAAATGAATTAGTTGGGAGTGCTGGATCAGAGTAGAGGTCAGCGGCCAGACGCTGTTCTGTTTTAAGCACCTGTTCAATACAGTGATGCGAACAATGGTGCAATGCACAGAACAGCAGCAAACGCTGTTTGGTTATAAGCACCTGTGCAATACAGTGATGCAAACAACGGTGCAATGCACAAAACAGCAGCAAATGAATAGCTGCGAGTGCTGGATTAGAGTGGAGGTCAGCGGCCAGACGCTGTTTGGTTATAAGCACCTGTGCAATACAGTGATGCAAACAACGGTGCAATGCACAGAACAGCAGCAAATGAATAGCTGCGAGTGCTGGATTAGAGCAGAGGTCAGCGGCTGGACGCTGTTTGGTTATAAGCACCTGTGCAATACAGTGATGCAAACAACGGTGCAACACACATAATAGCAGCAAATGAATAGTTGCGAGTGCTGGATTAGAGCAGAGGTCACGGCCGAACACTGAAAAGCAACTGTGCAATACATTGAACAAGGGCGCAAGCTAGAAACGAGTCTGGAGACCTGCACTGGAGGTTTATTACCGGATGTTTTGGCTTTTTGTGCACCAGCGCAAAACAGCAGAGGAGAGTTTTGGGAGAATTGTTGGATAAGAGGAAGACTTTAAACCGGTGCCTCTCCTGAAATTCTTCCTGTACATCCTGAAGGTATTCCTGTACATCCTGAAGGTCTTCCTATACATTCTGAAGGTCTTCCTATACATCCTGGAAGTCTTCCTGTACATTATGGAAGTCTTTTGCACTGTACCTGAATTCAGGATTCAGGCACAGTACGCAGGCAGCAAATATTGTGGGGATATATAGATCAGATTAGAAGGCTGTGAGCTGATCGCCCTTTCTAAAAAGTCTTTGCACTTTCCTTAATTTCACTTTCCTTGATTTTACTGAACTCAATTTCACTTAACTTGACTTCACTGTACTTAATTTCACTGTACATAACTTCAGGCACAGCATGCAGCAACCCCAAAGAGACCTGTGGAGAAAAGCCAGCAGAGGCCAGTGCATCTCCCACACGTAAACATGCCACCCCACACAAACCGTTACTACCCCACGCAAAACAATGCTAGCCCACACAAATCTAATCTACCCCATACAAATCTAATCTACCCCACACAAATTGATGCCACCCCACACAAACTGATACTACCCCACGCAAAACGATGCTGCCGCACATAAATTGATATTCCTCCACACAAATCGATGCTAGCCCACAAAAATTGATACTACCCCAAGCAAACCAACACTAAATGCGACACAGACTTTGTACTCACAAATACAAGAGGCGCATAGATACAGCTTCGCACCTCGCCTTTGGCACACACACACATACACACACACACACACACACGCGCGCGCACACGCACACACATACAACCGTTGCTGGATTACGGCTACCCGCTACCTGCTGACACACCTGCTGCACTGTCCTTGAGCCCAAAGAGCAAATACTGCTGACACACCTAGGGCAAATACTGCTGCACAATCCTTGGGCCCAAAGGGCAAATACTGCTGACACACCTGCTGCACTATCCTTGGGCCTAAAGCTACCTGCTGCACTATCCTAGGGGCCAAAGGGCAAATGCTGCTCACACACCTGCTGCACTATTCTTGGGCCTACACACCTGCTGCACTATCCTTGGGCCTACACACCTGCTGCACTATCCTTGGGCCCAAAGGGCAAATACTGCTCACACACCTGCTGCACTATCCTTGGGCCCAAAGGGCAAATACTGACTGGCTGCTAGCAAGTCTGCTCCTTTGGCTAATGGAGCGCTGTCTGTCTCCTTCTCAAATCCACCTCCCCCCTCCGCCCCTTTGTTCTGATGTAACCCTTGCTCATTCCCCCCCTGCGGCTGCTGCGTCTGTTGCGTGTGCAGCTGCTGCTGCTGCTGCTGCTGCTGCTGCTGGAGTTGTTGAAGAGAGGCGTTCTGGGCTCCAGCCGGCTCCTCAGGGCCGTGGTACCACCCACTGATGCTCATGCGTGGCTTGTCGGCAGCGAACACCTCCTGTGTGTCGTGTGCGGACGCGCGCGTGTGTGTGTGTGCGTGTGTGTGTGTTCAATCAATGTGAAAGCATGTGAAGGCTCCTCAGGGCTGTGGTACCACCCGCTGATGCTCAAGCGGGGCTTGTCGGCAACAAACACCTCCTGTGTGCCGTGTGTGGACGCGCGTGCAATCATGCATGGTTATGGTTATCAATAAAGGGATGCAGCCCACCCAACAACCACTCGAAAAACATCAACTCCCATCAGGATCCTCAAAGATTTTGCATCATGACAAGCAGCAGTCACGCATGTCTCTCCACATAGAAGTGTTGAGTCTGTGCATGTAACTGTCTGTGTATGTAACTGAGTCTGTGTTTGTTACTGAGTGTTTATGACTGCCTCCCACCAGCGAAATCAAGCTTGCGTAGATACACGCCTGATGCTCTCTTTCAAAACGCCGAACGTGCATTTCAAAGTGCACCTGCGTAGATACACGCCTGATGCCCTCTTTCAGAACGTCTAACGTGCAGGCATTTCCCCACACCCTAAGCCGTCTCTCCTTTTACACTGTAGAGGCAAGCGACAGTATCCAGGCACAGGTAGCCAGGCACACACACTGTAGAGGCACGCGACAGTATCCAGGCACAGGTAGCCA
>Ga0307974_1003575_pt1:0-10000 | contig 11183 bp, 13 predicted proteins | sample OrgLakmetagen784_FD_201812 | JGI IMG/M metagenome (GOLD analysis project Ga0307974, IMG submission 201812) | Saline water microbial communities from Organic Lake, Antarctica - #784 | ecosystem: Environmental > Aquatic > Non-marine Saline and Alkaline > Saline | place: Antarctica: Organic... | reverse complement strand
ACACAAATTATCATCTTGATATACCAAGTGCTTTACATGTGATGGACACCCTTTTGAAATGTATCAAGGGTATTGCTGTAGGGGGATTTCAGGCTGAAAACTTGTGCTTTATGTCAGTGTTATTTCTTCTTGCTTTGCCCCCTGCCTTACTTGGTCCAACACTTTAACATCTTTGTGGATCATATTAGATGTTGTCTATCACAGTGGCTACCCACCTTTTCAAAGGCTCGCCTTATTGGGAAGGGGTCTATAAAGGGGTTTACAAAGGGGGTAAACGGCAGCCAAGCATGTCTGATTGGTAAGCAGGGGAAGTTGCCGCTCGCGAATTTCAAACCTGCAATTAGCGGACGCTAATAACTATATCTCCTTCTTTCTTTTGCTTGCAGGTGGATTGGAGCGAATGCGAGGAGGTATCCTTTGACCTGCACTCCTCTCGCTACGAAAGACCAAAGAGCGAAGGGTCTCGTCTTGAATCAATTTTGCAATGGTGGCGATGGGGATGCTGGTGATGGTGGTGGTGGTAGTGATGAGTCTGCAGAGGATCTGCAGATCGCTGTACCCAGCTGGGTACAGCGACATTGAGGCCTGCATCATGATGGCACTGGGCCCCGATTCAGCAACTTTTGGCACTTATTGCGAAACGTGCTGGAGGTCTTGTCGCCCTTTTCCAGCAGTGCAATTGCCCAAGGAGTGCAAACAATATTCTTCTGCGAGGCTGATGTCTCTTTGGGCAGCATGTGTGAGCCAACCTCGATATTCCCAAATGTCAGGAGCATGGTGTTCAAGCGATGCATTTTGTCAAGGTCTACCCTGTCGTGGGCTGCGGAAGAGTATTAAGCCTAGAGCGCGTGGATGTGTCGGGGCTGTGCTCTGTTGATGTGGAGGTCTCACAGAGCGTCAATTCTGCCACTACTGAGTCCATCACTGCTGCAATGCTTGAGAAAGGTGAGCAGTGGGCTCAGGCTAGTAGCGGTGGTGGTGGTGGTGGTGGTGTTCGCGCTCCTTGCTTCTTTGCAGCATCTCAAGTTTATTCTGCGGCGCACGTGGGGTGATGATGAGATCTCCTACGAGAGGAGCTTGGGTGAGAAGAAAATAGCAGAAAGGAAGGACGGTGTGGTGGTGGAGTTGAAGAAGGGGCCGAGGAGGCGTTCCCTGCCTTGGGGACGGGAGGCAGAGGAGTGCTTAGGTCATGGCTTCAGGGAGGTGGCAAGTGAGCTCTCAGACTATGTTGACTCAGGTTCTTGAGCGAGTTCGGAATTGAGTGACGTGAAGTAAACTGTAGTGGTGAAACGACTTGTGTGCAGTGGCGGTTGGGAGCAAAATACTGTTGTTGGTCTCTAAAACACTTCGTCATGCATTGCTGGAAAACATGAGAGCATGCCTTATAGCTTATAAATTTGGACCATAGCTTAAGCTTGCAAGCTTACTGGGCTGAGTTCATGGTCTCTGACTAGTTCCTAGAGACCCCAAGCGCAGCGCCACTATTCGATTTGTGCTTGTAAGTTATAAATTATTTCACCAGGCGCTGAGATGATGTGGACAAGGCTTCTTTGAGCTATAAAAGGGGCTCGTGTTGCTGCCAGTAAGCCTGGCTTAGGTTTCAATACAGCGAACTTCGTGTGTGAGAGGTAAATGCTGGTGGCAAATTTGATGCAAATATTAGCATAGCAATTGCTTCCTCAAAATTAGTTACTGAAGCGCTCAGGCGCTGAGATGATGTGGGCAAGGCTTCTTTGAGCTATAAAAGGAGCTCGTGTTGCTGCCAATAAGCCAGGCTTATGTTTCAAAACAGCAAACCTCGTGTGTGAGAGGTAAATGCTGGTGGCAAATTTGATGCAAATATTAGCATAGCAATTGCTTCCACAAAGTTAGTTACTGAAGCCTGGTATCCTTCATTAAACGGGAATTTTTACCGCACTTTGTGGCTGCCTTGGGTTGGAGGTCAACAAAGAAAACGTGGCTTCACCCAAAAACTAGTGGACCCCTTTGCAAATGTGGCCTTGTCACATTAAGAAGCGGTATCTCTCGCGGCGAGTCGCTGACTAAGTCTGATGCCAATGCACTAAGGTAAGGTAAGGTTACATTACTATATATGCCTCTGGGGGGCATCTAAGTGGAAGATGCATCAAGGACAGACTTAGTTGCGAGTGAGATCTCTTTTGTGAGTTCTCTTTTTCAACATAACTCAGAAGTTTACAAATTTATTAGTGCAGCTGTCGATCTTTCTGATTGATTTATTTGTTGGGACCTATAGGTTGAGCAGCCATGCCAGACTGGAGGCCTTTGTAATCCAAACTAAACTAAACTTTTGTGAGGCATCGTGAGAAGGTGAAGGATTACAGGTTTACAAGCTGCTAATAAGCTAGGGTACTCACAACAGGATGAGAGGAAATAAGAAGATGTGGAGAAACTCAAGAACGAAAAACACAAATAAGCAAACCTCAATATTCCAGGGAGTTGAAAGCGCGGCAGCCCAGCTTTGTATTTGTATAGTAGCACAGCCTAGCAGTCGCACTTTTTGATGGCTTAATCTGTAAATTCTGTGACCTCTGTATGTGTGTGGTAGAGTATCACGCTCGTGTTTGTACTTGCAAGCAATTTGCAGGTGCTACAGGTGTTAAACCAAAGCCAGCTGTACCATGCAGCTTGCCTTGTCTTTAATTGCTCTACAGATAATCAGCCCTGGACGACGTCAACGATGTTTCATATCTCAATAGCTAATAGTTACAGTCTGAATTCATGTTTAAGCCGGTATAGTGATGTAATCTTACCTTACCTTACCTTTAAGCCGGTATCATGATTTGTCGTGACAAGCCGCAAAAAAAACGTGGTATATTTATGGAATTTGGGAGGCTGACTTGCAGTCATTCGTTCCTTTTACACAGGCTGCATGCACCTTGAAAAACAACAATGCAAACGACGACACCCAGCCTTATGGTAGACCTGAGGCACGCTCAACTGATGAGGCACGCTCAACCCCCAGAGGCATATATAGCAATGTATCCTTACTAACCCCCCTCAGTGGTGCAAGACAGAAGAAAAACGCAGGCAGCCAGCCTAGTCGCAGCTGGTACAGAATAAGGAAGCGTGTTGGTTTGGGATCTGGACCGCCCAATGGATGAAGAGAGTCATGCAGAATTTCATTGCAAAAAAAGGGTCAATCAGTGTGGAGGCAGACGCCTGCACACCACCAGCAGTTCCACGCTTTCGTAATTCAGCAGTCTGACACGTGCTGAGTATTGACTGTACGAAGTAAGGAACTCTGTGATTCCTATGATCTACGTCACGTGGTCTCTGCTTTTGGCTCCTTCTCTCCTGAGGGGGGCTTCACTGAGGGGGAGGAAAGTTCACTGAGGAGCCTTGCGAAGGTTGGGAGGCGGTGGGGGAGGCATGCTGCCCTTGGCATGTTGCCCACTACCATTACCACCACCACCGTTACCCTTCCCACCCCCGACTCTTCGCATTCCACTTCCTCCATGGCCTCCTCCATGGCCTCCTCCATGGCTTGCAGGAGGAGGGTGCTTGTTGCCTGCGGGTGCTGCTGTGGCTGCTTTAAATGTCTCTGCGGCCCCCTTTCCTTGCAGCACGACGTAGGGCTGGTGCGTCTTCTCTGTGGCCTGTGTGTACACATGAACGCAAAAGCAAATGAGAGGGGCGTGTTGACGTGGCTGCCTCTGGTGTCCAAACGTCGCCCTCTTCCTGCAGGGAAAAGCTGTGGCGTGCACACTATTCAAACAGTGCTGATTCTCTTTTGGCCAGACAGCCCTGAAACAATTTGTGAGCTACAAATTAAGCTAAGCACAACAACAGCTGAAGTGCAATGTCAAAGCAGGCCAAGTATTGAGACACGCAAGTAAACAATGGTAGGCGCTACAAGGACTCATCAGCTTGCCTGCACAGCCTTTTAAAAAGGGTAAGAGAGGAACCGCACAGGTCGAATAGCTAACAATTGACTTGCCAAGTTGAAACAGGTTGGTCAAGTCAGCTATTCAGAAGGTCAAAACGCAAGTATCTATTGCAAAAAGGGCGCACACGAACAAAGCAAGCAGCTTGGACAAGCCACGTCACAACACACAAAAAGTGGCTGATATGAGCCAAATGCACGGGCAACAGTTGTGTTATCAACAGTACATTCCTGTGTAATTGGACTTGTAACAAGCATGCACGCACCTTCCATTGGGTGGGTAACCATTTTAGAAGCAAAAGGAAAGAGAAGCTTTCCACGCAGTGCAGACGCATTCATATAGATCGATGGAAAAGTATTGAGTTGCCAAGCTCAAAGTTCTCCTCACCGTCAGAACAAAACATCTTACACTGGCAACCCATGTGCTACCAAGTCCACCATGCAAGTCATCCCTTAATTAAAAAGAGTGACCACGCAAGCCGATCCTCTACCAAAAAGAGTGATCATGCAAGCCAATCCTCTACCAAAAAGAGAGTAGAAGCACCCAACGTCAGAGCAGCAAAGGCCTGCACTTTACGCAAGAGCACCAAACAAACTCAAGCAGTGGCAATGCACCCAGCTGCCGAAATGAAAGCACGTTTCATCCTACTCACCCTGCGTAAGCCCTCCATCTCTCCATGCTGGCTGATCTCACTGGTGGCGTTCTTGCGCCTTGCGATCTCCTCGGCAGCCTTTTGCAGGCGGGTCTCCTGCTTGTTCTTGCTGGGGGCCTTGCCGTGAAACCTGTGAGTGAGCAGTTGTTTGTTCGAATTTGTGCACGAAGTGCAAGTTGCAGCTGCCGACCTATGCAAGCAGGCTCTCCCCTAGGGCCTCTGTAAAAAGCGTTGAGAGTGAACAGTGACTTTCTGTAAAAAGCTGTGAGAGAGAACAGTGGCTTGGTATCAATTTGGCACAAGGTATGCTTGTCGTGACTGCCCATCTGCGACTGCCTTTCTGAGATTTACAATCACATACCGTACCTTACCGTACTCATTCCGCACCCCAAAAATTTTTTTTATTGGATTTTGCACCTTCCCCGCACCCCAAGAATGATTTATTTGTCCCCTCCCCGCATCAACCCCGCAGGGTTTCTGGCCCAGTTTAGCTCACCAGATAGTTTAAATGCCACAAAAGGTCAAAAACAAAATTACCGGTCAGTTGCATGCTTGTTTGCATGTCAGTTTACTACCTCCAATCAATCTTCTCTGTTCTTCTACCCCTTTGCTGCCCCCCCCTCTTTTCTGCTCCCTTCTCCTCTGTTGCTGTCCTCACTGCACTCGCTCTCCTTGCTGCTGCTGCTGCTGCTGCTGTTGCGTGCAGTGCTTGTGCTTGCACCAGCTGATGGTGCTGCTTGGGTACGAGCAGCCTTGGTGCGTGACCTTGTTTTGCGCTCCAGCTGCCCCAGCTGCTCATCTGTTAGCTGCTGGGATGCTCTGACCTGCTCGGCTGCCTCAAGCACTGCAGCTTCCTCTTCCTCGGCCCCTACGATGGAGCTGGGGCGGGGAGGGGGGCGGGGGGAGGTCTGGGGGGCATCTTGCTCATCACTGGCAGCGACCAAAAACGTTATTCAAACCAAACCCGCGTCAACCCCGCAGGATATAAAAAATATATATATATTAATCGTTACTGCACTCACCCCGCAGGGCAAAAAACGACATTTATGCGGGGTGATATCGGAAAGGTACGGTACTAAAAAAAAACGTTACCATATGCAAAGATTTGGCGTGATTGCGTACTAATTTATCTAATAAGCACATAAGTTTGAATTTCCGTACGACCGAGACAGTTACAACCCAGTTTATGCTCTTGCTCTATTTAAGTGAAGCGGTTAAGAGGCAAAAATGGGGCCACAAACGTTGCCAATGTTTCATGCCGTGAGCTTTGCTATCAGAGTAGGCCAACATATGTTCACTGACCCGCAAGCACACACACACACACACACTCACATGCATGCATACAGTAACTACACAGACACACAAACCTTCCTTCCCCATAAACATGCACACATGCACACACAAACACACGCGAGACCATGTGTACACATTCCATTCATAACAACAACTGTTTTGGCTCATACTCACTCATAGCAGAGCTGGCGGAAGCGCTCCTTGGGAGTCATGACTTGGCCAAACTCATCCTTTGTGGTCAAGGCCATCTCAATGGAGCGAGCCAGCCTCTCATCGTGGGCACCCCCCCTGTACACGTCCTCCAAGCCCTGTGCACATGTGCACACAAGTGTGATTTCCTTGTAGCTAATAACCAGTGACACACAATCCAAGTTCTGTGCACATAAACAACAAATAGCAGGAACGTTGGAGTCTGTTGCTCTGGGTGGCACACACACACACTCACACACACACATACATACACACATACACACACACATACACACACAAACAAACACACACGCAGGCAAGGAGTCTAGGGTTGACACACTTCCTTGTAACATATGGTGCAAGAGGGCGTTGTCGACGTGACAATATGAGTCTGTGTGTGCGTTGTTACGCTTGGGTTTGTATAACATATGTGTGTGTGTGTGTGTGTGTGTGTACATCTGGATCTCACTTGCAGCGCGTTTTTGCTCTTGTCGTTGTTTCGGCCAGCCCAAGTGATGTTGTGGCTGCCGATGTTGCCCTTATCCTTCAGTAAGGCCAGCGCACCTGCCAGGCCTGTGTGAGTGTGTATAAGTGCATGCAAGTATAAGTGTGTGTGTGTGTGTTGTATGTGTGTTGCATGTGTGTGTATGTGGGTGTGTGCCCGCGTGCATACATATGTGTGCATGCGTTGCGTATTGTTTGTACACACACAAAACGCGTGCTGTGTGTGTATGCCCCATGTGTATCAAACATTTCTTCATGAAAGTGTGCGTGTCATATGATGTGTAAGGATGTGTGTGTTTGCCATGTGTGTGTTTTGAATTCACGCCTTTCATGCAGACCTGCACTCATGCAGACAGAGCCCTCAAACGAGTCACAAAAGTACAGAGCCTCATTCCTACACACAAGCCCCTGCCTGTCGGCATCTCATCGCAAGCACCCTCATCATGCTGTCCACTGATTCACGTGAAAACGCCTTTGCCATTGCCTCTTCTACCAATTGGTGTCCGATTCTGTGTGCTTTTCTCGCATTATTGTTGACAATAGAGCTCCCACATAGGACACACACACACACACACACATAGAACAGGCACGCATCGCACGAGGTGCGCACCACACAGGTCCCATCCTTGCATCCTTACGTGTTCACTGCCCTAGAAACAAAGGCGTTACCTTTGCTCTCCCCACGCCACACCCCTACAACAGCTGGGTATCATACATATGCCATCACTCCCCCTTACTGCCATCACTCCCCCTTACGGCCATCACTCCCCCTTACGGCCATCACTCCCCCTTACGGCCATCACTCCCTCTTACGGCCATCACTCCCCCTTACGGCCATCACTCCCCCTTACGGCCATCACTCCCCTTACTGCCATCACTCCCCTTACTGCCATCGCTGTAATACTTTTCTAGTGCAATGAGGACGCCTTCCCTCCTCACACCCCACCTACGCCCACTGCCTGTGCACGCCAGATATCATCACACCCCACCCACGCCCACTGCTTGCACGATCAAAGACAGTGCCACACCCCACCCACGCCCACTACTTCCGCAATCAAGACAATACTTTCACACCTCTCAACACTGCAAAGCGCTTTTACTTCGAAACATCTTGATGTCACAGCTCTGCGTGCCCTCAACACATACGTTCAATTGTTACCACTTTTGTCAGTCCTTCTTATTGAGGGTGACATTGCAGCAGGACCTTTAGCCGGGTCTCACAAAGGAACCAAAACTTGGAAGACCCCTTCAAACCTCACCAACGTCCACACCTTGCCCTCTTAGCCTGCCTACCTTTGCCCATAGCCTTCTCCCCTGTTGGTGTCTCCTCCTCTGCGCTTTCCTCTCGCTTCTGCCGTGTGTGCCGTTGCCTGTGCTGCTGCTGCTGCTCCTCTGCCTCCTCCTCCTCCGCAGATGGTTGCTGCACAGAAGCGGTGCCCTCTTCCTCTGCAGCACTGACCCACCTGCAAAATGGCATTTTGTGTGTGCATGCGTACGTGCATGTGCGTTTGTGATGCGCACGAAGCAAAGAGGTTGCTGCACACATAAGCCGTGCCCTATTCCTCCGCAGCACTGACCCGCCTGTGAAGGTGCTTTGTACGCGCTTGTGTTCATGTGTGTGCACGCATATGTGTATTTGTGATGCGTATGAAATAAAGGGGACCCTGAACACATATGCTGTGCCCTCTTCCTCCGCAGCACTGACCCGCCTGCAAAGGTACTTTGTGTATGCATGTATGTATGTGAGTGTGTGTGTCTGTGATTCAAACAAGAAGATTGGTCCGCACGAGCCGTGCTCTCTTTCTCTGCAGCATTGATGCGTCTGCAGTTGTGAACCCAGCAAGAGTGTGAATGTGAGGCCAAAGCTGTATCTGAACCGACTTTTGAGCCGTGCACACGCTGTGTCGCATTGAACCTTGCATTGAACAGTCATGTGTAAGGGTGGGTCATGACCTCGCCGAGACTCGCCGAGTGTGAGGCTCGCCGAGCCAAGCCTCGGCGAGCCTCTTTCCCGGTGTGGAAGACACTTGTCGGCCAGCGAGGGTGTCCACTTTTTGGGCGGAATCAGCCCCTATCTCCCCAGAAATCCCCAAAAATTCCCAAATCCGAATTTTCCGTGGCTGAATCGACTGACAGACCCATCTTTTTAACCAAGTACCTTCACTAATAATATTTATTTATTATTCTATAACACCAGGTTGAATTAAAAGGGGTGTGCAACAGGGGGGGGGTGTAACCGCTAACCAAATTCTCCTGGCTCACACGCCCATATTTTCCACCCGGTCTCAACGTTAACATTCATTAATATTTATAAGCGAACAACAAAAAAGTGTCTCGCCGAGCCTTGCTGGCAAAATCAGACACCCTATTTACCCACCCTTAGTCATGTGTAGGGTTGACCAGAACCGTATATATACACCGCATGTTACCGTACATTTGGCGATTTCCCTGCCAAAAATACCACATGTACACCATATATATATATATGGTTCTGGCCAACCCTAGTCATGTAAACTCAAGAAGCACCTCCCTGACATCATCAGTTCCAGAGTATTAAATTCAGGATCAGTTATTTGTCAACTTACGTACACATTCTCATCAAAGCTCTCTATCGCGTCTAGCATCCAACGCACAACCTCTCAGATCTTCTCTCATGTATAACTTCACTTTCCAGCACCCTTTGCGTGTCGGGCTTGTTGGCTACTGCTCCTTGCTATTACCCAAACACCCTTCCTCCTCACCCACCCCAATCATTACTCTCACTTCCCAGCAGTCTAAGGCTTAAACTAGGTAGTCTTAAACTGAACTAGGGTTTAAGCACGCTTTAGCTGGTGGGCTGCTGCTCACTGGACACCAACACATGCATGATCTCCATCAGGTCTAACGTCTTTTGCACACACTACTCTAACCCTCTCTCACCTTCCGGTGCCCTTTGCACGCTTGGCCGGTGGGCTGCTGCTCCTCATTGCAGAGGCAGATCCTTCTCTATCAGCCGCACCTAGGCCCTGTGTTTTGATGTGTGTATTCTTGTTTGTGTGTGCGCCGTGAGTAATGTTTGCTTGTCTGTTTGTGCATGTGTGGAAGGGAATGCAAGTACAAGCGTGGTGTGGGTTCAACACCTGTGTTTGAAGTCTGAAAGGGCGGGCCTGCTCTGTCTTTCCCAGCCCACGTGTGAGCAGTTTTCACAAATACAAACATTTTTGGGTCATAGACGCAAAACGACGTGCACTCCGTTCCACGTGTTACACTGCAGTGCTGTACGGATGAGAATAACGGCATCGTCCTTCTTATGGTCTTTACCAGAGTGTGCCTCAGGGGGTGGCTCTAACAAGACATGAACACACTCTCTATCACATTCACATGCACACAGGCTATGGTGTATCTTACAAACACTTACCATGTAGTCATCGCCCTCTTGATCTTTGCCAGAGTGTGCCTCAGGAGGTGGGGGTGGGGG
>Ga0307974_1003573_pt1 | contig 11185 bp, 8 predicted proteins | sample OrgLakmetagen784_FD_201812 | JGI IMG/M metagenome (GOLD analysis project Ga0307974, IMG submission 201812) | Saline water microbial communities from Organic Lake, Antarctica - #784 | ecosystem: Environmental > Aquatic > Non-marine Saline and Alkaline > Saline | place: Antarctica: Organic Lake... | reverse complement strand
GCACCACAGGCACTAAAAAGCTGCACGCGTGATGTAGCTGCGCACGTGTACAGCACCACAGGCACTAAAAAGCTGCACGCGTGATGTAGCTGCGCACGTGTACAACATCGCAGGCACTGAGCATTGCAGGCACTGAACTGCCTGTACACGTAAGGCACAGTAGCTGCACACTAGATCCGGTGCTGCACACTAGAGCCTACACACATAAGGCACAACAGCTGCACACTAGAGCCAGTTCTGCACACTAAAGCCTGTACACGTAAGGCACAATAGCTGCACACTAGAGCCGGTGCTGCGCACTAGAGCCTGTACACATAAGGCACGATAGCTGCACACTAGAGCCTGTGCTGCACACTAGAGCCTGTACACGTAAGGCACAGTAGCTGCACACTAGAGCCTACAAACGTAAGGCACAACAGCTGCACACTAGAGCCGGTGCTGCGCACTGTAGCCTGTACACGTAAGGCACAGTAGCTGCACACTAGAGCCAGTGCTGCACACTAGAGCCGGTGCTGCACACCAGAGCCTGTACACGTAAGGCACAATAGCTGCACGCTAGAGCCGGTGCATGCGGTGCAGAACTACACGGCACTGTCAATCATGTCACAGATATGTGTAAGCTACTGCAGATGTTCCTATGAAGTAAACCACATGAAGCAAAGCATATAAATACACAGCACTGTCGATTTTGTTACAGCTGTACGTGAGCTAGAACGGTTGCATCTGGGGCACACTTGTCAAGCTGGCGCCACTGCATGATGGAGCAATGCTTCCCAAATTCCATGCAGCCAACGATCAGGAGCATATGAAGGCACGATCTTTGTGCCACGTCGTGGATGTATTGCAGACTGACAGACAGGCAGGCGTACAGACAGACAGACAGACAGACAGACAGACAGACAGACAGACAGACAGACAGACAGACAGACAGACAGACAGGCAGGCAGGCAGGCAGACAGACAGACAGACAGACAGACAGACAGACAGACAGACAGACAGACAGACAGACAGACAGACAGGCAGGCGGCAGGTACATGCTCTTCTTTGCAAGCACTGAGCACAGCTGTTTGGTGCATGCAAACTCACATGTGTCCTCCTCAAACTCATTGGCGGAAGCCAGGAAGAAGTACAGACAGGACGCCCAGTGCAAGCAGCAGCCCACCTGCAAAACAGGGTTAATGCACATTGGGGATTAAAAAGGAAGAGAAACCAAGTTTCAGGTGCGCCAGTCTGATTTCTCTTCATGGTTGCAACACTGATGTCCAAAGAGGGGGCATTCAGCAGAAACTACGTGTCACTGTTTTGACGCCACACAGGAGCTGTTGCAATAACAATAGGCAATAATAATGATAGGTCCCAAGGACAGCAAACTTCTCTGTCACCTAACGCAACTGTTGTCCCCTAGCAGTCTTTCTTGACGTGTGAAGTATAAGCAGGGTTAAAGATGTGGATTTACTACCATGTCTTTTTAAGCTGCACATCCTGAGATCTGGATTTACTACCATGCCTTTCTAAGCTGCACATCCTGAGATGTGGATTTATTACCATGCCTTTCTGAACTGCACATCCTGAGATCTGGATTTACTACCATGCCTTCCTAAGCTGCGGTTCCTGAGATCTGGATGCACTACCATAACTTCCCAAAGTACACATCCTGAGACACAATTTCACAGGTCCCCAGCTTCCACAAAACTAAGAAGACCTCAAGGGACAGGTCCCCGCTTTCATACCCTCATTTTCTTAACAAGATCAACGCTTCTAATACCAATTTTGCACGATGTGAGAGGCAAGACTGGATCGTGAGCCCCTTGATACACTCCAATGGATCATCAAAACTCGTCATGACTCTGAATTCACTTGACAGCAATTCACTAGACCACCACGACAGCGGGGAAACAAGGTGCGCACGCCAGATGTCCTACCGCCAAAACAAAGAACGTGATGCTGAGGCGCTGCCGGCCAAGCTTCTCTTGGAACCATTCAAACACCTGTGTTGACAAGAGAATGCATATGCAAGTCAGGGAATGGTGCAGGTAAAAAAAAGTGTGTCAGACATCTGCCCACACTACCAACTTGGCCTAGGCCAGTCCAGTGCATACTTTCATGGATTTCATTTTGCACAAGCATTTACGCCAGTGGTGCAAAAGGGACGAAACTGGCCTTTTCTGCATCCAACCATGTCATCTTTGGCTAACATTTCCCATCGTGCATCGTGCTGTATACAACACACATACAACAATAAACTGAGATACAATACCATACAGGAGAGACGCACAAAACCGGGGTGGAAAAGTATAACACGCAGTATTGACCGGAAGTTAAAACCCTGGACCTAATTTTCCTCTGCAAATAGGGCCACACCATGCTTGTACCAAAAACAGACAGTTAAAATTGAAAATACCGCAAATATGAAAATACTGTGCATTTGCACGTCACTGACTTACACGGACCTTCCTAGCGACGCTTCCTACACACGCGCACACACACACACACACACACACACACACACACACACACACGAACGCACACGCACGCACGCACGCACACACATGCACAAGCAAGCGAGCAAGCAATCGTCCCACAACGGCAAAGACACATTCTTTGCATTGTTCTCGTTAGGCAACACAACTATGCATCAGCATACCCGGCCAATCCTGAAAGCCTTGACCAGCCGCAAGACCCTCAAAATCCCCATCACACGGATGACTCTGGTGGTGCGAGTGAGCTGCGCGCAATAGACGGTGTGTGTAATCGCATTTTGCAAAAACGATGAGGTCACAAAGACACGGTGTGTGTACTCGCATTTCGCAAAAACGATGAGGTCACAAAGACACGGTGTGTGTACTTGCATTTCGCAAAAAACGATGAGGTCACAAAGACACGGTGTTTGTACTCGCATTTCGCAAAAAACGATGAGGTCACAAAGACACGGTGTGTGTACTCGCATTTCGCAAAAAACGATGAGGTCACAAAGACACGGTGTGTCTCATGAGGAATGGCGTGATGTCAGAATAAACAGTGCAAGTGACTGGTTGAATGATTTCACACCTCCCTGTGTACGAGTGCAACAGTGCAAACAAAGGATGGTGTGTGTTTGCAATTTATAAATGGACACCCAGAACGAGGTAGCGACAAATAAGTGTCAGAATTGAGCCGCTGGTGAATGCTGGGCATGCGTCTGGGGAGCGTGTGTCTGGGGAATGCCACTCATAGGAGGGAGCTCATGTTTAAACCACCACAGGAGCACACAGACCTTGCAAGACCACTACTGTGGCATTGCCTTTCAACCCAAGCACAACAACACCAAGCGCCTTCCGCACCCGCAAGAGCATGAGGAGATTGGTCTCAGATGTGAGGGCAAGGTCCCAAGGAATGCTGGCTACCGAGTCCAACCTGCTTGTGGCAAGTGTGAAGGGGAGGTATTGGGGTACGGGGTGACTGTGCTTGTAGCTTAGTGCAATTTCTGTCAGGCACGCACACACACATGATCACCATACACTGCAATGAATGCTGTCAAGTGTGGCACACACACACATATACACACACACACATGGTCACCATACACTGCAAAGAATACTGTCAAGTGTGGCACACAAATCAACCACACTGCTGCTACCAACACTTCAAAGGTCAAGACATGTGCCACCATTGCTTGTGAGCATGCAATGCGTTTGCGAACATGGGTCTCAAAAAACTTTCTGTGCTGGCAAATTCCATCCTTCCACACCTCTTCCTCATATACCTGAGCCTATAAAGTACGACTACGCAGACATTTACCTAGTACGACTATGAAGACGCATAACTAGTATGACTACATAGACACATGACTAGAAAACCTACGAAGACACACAACTAGTACAACTACGTAGACACAAACTTCAGACTGCGTCCCTTCCTTCTGTTCCTCTCTACAGCACTCCACACCAGCCAGCCAATAAACACACACCAGAACCAGAACATAAAGTAGCGCTTTGCGATGTCAATCCGGTTGGAGATCAGGTCGCCCTCATCGGCTGCGTGCGAAGGTGTGGGAAACACAGTGTGAAGGTGTGGCAATCACAGTGTGAAGGTGTGGCGAAAACACTGTTAAGGTGTGGCGAACACAGCGTGAGGGTGTGGCGAACACAGTGTGAAGGTGTGGCGAACACAGTGTGAAGGTGTGGCAAACACAGCGTGAGGGTGTGGCGAACACAGTGTGAAGGTGTGGCGAACACAGTGTGAAGGTGTGGCAAACGCAGTGTGAAGTGTGGCAAAAACACTGTGAAGTGTGGCAGACACATTGTGAAGTGTGGGAAACACAGTGTGAAGGTGTGGCAGACACAGCGTGAGGGTGTGGCAAACACAGCGTGAAGGTGTGGCAGACACATTGTGAAGGTGTGGCAGACACATTGTGAAGGTGTGGCAAACACAGTGTGAAGGTGTGGGAAATACAGCGTGAAGGTGTATGAAACACAGTGTGAAGGTGTGGCAAACACAGTGTGAAGGTGTGGCGAACACAGTGTGAAGGTGTGGCAAACACAGCGTGAAGGTGTGGCGAACACAGTGTGAAGGTGTGGCGAACACAGTGTGAGGGTGTGGCAAACACAGTGTGAGGGTGTGGGAAACACAGTGTGAAGGTGTGGGAAATACAGCGTGAAGGTGTGGGAAACACAGTGTGAAGGTGTGGCAAACACAGCGTGAAGGTGTGGCAAAAACAGTGTGAAGGTGTGGCGAACACAGTGTGAAGGTGTGGCAAAGACACTGTGAAGGTGTGGCAAAAACAGTTTGAAAACAAGGAAGGCACACATGGAGTTGAAGGTGTGGCAAAAACAGTTTGAAAGACAATGAAGCACACATGGAGTTAAAGGTGGCAAGGCTACCAACGGTGCGCGTCAGCCTTTTCGACTTCTGATTTGTATCAAGGTTTATCGCGTGAGACAAACAGGCAAGGTTGGCCAGAACCGTGTATATACGGTTTATGTACGGTATTTTTGGCAGGGAAATCACAAAATATACGGTCATATACGGTGTACATATACGGTTCTGGCCAACCCTACTAATAGGTAAAGCAGCCCTTCCAAGTTGGATGCCTCTGCAACTCAAAAAACAAAGGTTCTGAAGGGTGTGTGAGGTGGGCCAAGCAAAAAGGACAGTGGAAAGGGTGTGTGGGATGGGTCAAGCAAAAAGGACAGTGAAAAGGGTGTGTGAGGTGGGCCAAGCAAAAAGGACAGTGAAAAGGGTGTGTGAGGTGGGCCAAGCAAAAAGGACAGTGAAAAGGGTGTGTGAGATGGGCCAAGCAAAAAGGACAGTGAAAAGGGTGTGTGAGGTGGGCCAAGCAAAAGGAGTGAAAAGGAGCACGTGAAAGGAGCACGTGATTCAAGGATGCAGCAGGGAAGGGCAAACCTTCCTACAACCTCAACCGAGTAAGTGGGGAACCTTCCCAATGACCTTGTTGAGAAGTGATGCTTGAGAATTTGAGAAATGATACAGATGAGCATTTGATATGTGACGCTTGTTGAAGTAAGACTGAGATATGGTACTTGTCGAGTATTTGAGAAGTGGGCAGTAACCTTCGTCCAGCATTCAAGTAACTGGCAGGGTCCATCATTCAAGTAATCATTCAAGTACCTGGCAGGGTCCATGAGGACCCAAACTCTCAGTGCCTGAAATCCTGAAATACTGCAGTACAGCTCACTAGGCTCGATTGCCCCTATCCACGCATGTGTCTTACTTAGTGACTCAGGAGGGAAACCCTTGAGACGCGTGCATAAATGAAACATGGTCCTGGTAAACCCTCAGCCCTGTCCTATACAGCAGATCTATCAAGTCTAGTTGACAACACCACACAGGTGCATCAGATCAAATACATTCCAAAGCCCTTTTGCACAGGTTCGAATTCAGGGATTCCGTTACCACGAATTTTCCATATATATTTAATGGCGTGCCCATCATGCTTCCCAGCTGACCCTACCAATAGCATAAAGACATTAATTAAGAACCAAACACAGGCCTATGCTGTACAGAAGAAACCCATGACCGTAAACCCTACACCTAACACCCAAAAAAACTGATCACGAGAAACATTAGAACCCTCTCTAACATTCCCTGTGCTCACATGTGTATGCCGTCCTGAAGTTAATCAAAATGTCCACCATAAAAAAGATGTTGATGACCATGTCAAAGATGGCAAGACTGTTACTCAAGCCAGCCTGCAAAAGGGAAGCATGAGATGGTTTCGTGTGTGCGTGTACAAATATTCATACGTATATGTGTGTATATATTTGTGTGTGTGCACATGCGTGTATGTGTGTCTATGTGTGCATGCCTATGCCGACCATTACCGTAACAAATGTGAGGCTCGGAACTTTTAAATTTCAATGCGTCCACTGCGAGGGCAACACTTCATTATTAAACACAATGCGAGCCTATGCAACGTCTTTTTACTCCTTGGCAGGTTAAGCAAGCAAGGCCTCTGTGTACATTATCATGGCAAAGTTAAAACAGAGCGTGCATTTGAAAGGAAAAAATATGGGGAAATTGCGTTTTGGGAGCAAGAATCCCAAGGGGTAAAAAACCGCGGTACGTGGCGATATATTATAAAGTACAGGAGGGTACAGGAAGCATAAATTTTGGACGGCATGTCTACTTCTCGATAAAAAATATATATTAGGAATCCTGACGTTTGGAATCCTGACAGGGGGCCTCCGGTGGGGATTTGGTTGGGGGGGGGGGGGCTCCAGTTTTTTCTCTTTCACAGAATTTTAGTTATATCATCGGAACCCTTAGCTCAAGCCCAGTCAATTGCCACCCTTTTTGAGCAAACTGGGTGAAAGGGGGGGGGTTGTGGACATGTCCAAAAGTCAGAGGCACACGCGCTCGGGTGCAGGCCGCGGGGTGAGTCAAGCCACTGGAGCAGCAATTCACTCCAAACTTCCAGGATTGTGCCAGCATGAGATAGTCAGTGGAATTTTGAAGAAATGGAAGCTGGGGCTGTGCAAGCCAGGTGTTGGTGCCTGGTAAGTCATGTGTGCATGGGCGTCCGTACCTCAGTTTTTGCCCCATAACTCTGCAACGATTCAGTTTCAGGTCTTGATGAGTATGCAGATGGATGCAGAATTCAATAAGGAGCAGATTGGTACCCTTTTTGTCTGGTTGGGGGCATGGAAGGGGGGTTGGGGGTGGGTGATCCCTGAGAGGCGTCCACCCCAAAAAGTGGACATGCCTTCCATAAAAGAACTCCTGTACAGTACGTATATTATTTTTCAGGGATGTTATATATGGCGTTTACATGATACTTTGCATATTTACCATATAAAGTAAGAAAAGTACCTAACAGGGTTTTATACGGGCATTGGGACATTCAATACGGTATATCAAGTGTTCAATAAGAAAAAACATATAATATTACCGTATTTTAAAGCAATTTTGGGAGTGTCGAATTTTGACCCAAAATGGACCCGATTCGCCCCAAAATCACCCAATCATAACGTTTCCAATTCTTTCCCAGTACCTATATCATATGATATTTATGTTATTAATACATTATGTAATAGCATTGGAAGCTCGCTGAAAGGCCGTTTCTGGGCAGGAATTGCCAAAAAAGGCCAACATCCGGCAAAAATAGGCAAATTTTGTACCGTATAATATGGCCCGGTTTGTTCAATACGGTAAAATACGCGTTAAATACGATATGGCGTATTTGTATGACACATTCCTATACTGGGAAGTTTTGTAGCTTTTTGGGTGATTTGAGGGCGAATTGAGTCCATTTCAGGCAGGTCAGCCATACAAGCCAGAGTTACTGTCCGAAATCAGAAACAAAATTTAGGTCAGTTCCAAGAGCTCCTTCTCTGTGCCAGGAAAAAATCAGGGACGTTTGAAATAATATTCCTGACGCTCAGGTGAAGGTCCGGGGATCTGGGGTATTAATCTGGTTTTTGGACCCCCTTTAGGTAGGAAAATTACAAAATGTACGGCTTTGCTAAATTCTTTATTCATGTACATGTTGTTCATAAGGGTTGCTTTGTTATGTTTCTGGAAGGAGTCTACTGCAAAAGTTGAGGGCAGATGGCATTTTAAATTTTCAGCTGTCGCTGCCCACCGACGCCCACCATTTCAGACCATGCACAAGTCTTTTGGGGGCAAAGTTTTACACCCACCTTGTTTTTGCTGTAATGGGTATGGTTTGATTTTAATTGTACTTCTACGCCCGTGCAACCTTTCTGGCAGAATAAGGCACAAATCCAGCCCCTCACACTCTGGATCTGAAACCCATATTTTTTATGCAGAAGTGCATATAGGACACGTGCAGTCCAGTGCATATATGACATGTGCAGTCCAGTGCATATATGACATGTGCAGTTCAGTGCATATATGACATGTGCAGTATAAAGTATATATGACATTTGCAGTTCAGGAGAGGGGGGCATTTATCCCCCCTTTTGGGAGTGGGCTTGGCTGACCTGATTTTGGGTAAAATCCGGAGGTCCCAAAATTGCTTAATATAAGATAGTATTATACGTGTTCTGTAATTTACGCATAATTTTCCGTATTGAATGTCTCAAAAGTCCGTATGAAACATCCCTGGTATTTGTGTGCCTGTCGGCATGTGTCTTGTGTATGTTGTGTGCACGTGCATACATATATGCGTGCTTCTATGCGTGCGTGATTTTACGTATGAGTGTGTATGTGTGTGTGCGTCACCAAGGAGGGTAAAGCAGAATTGATTGCCAAGAGGCTACCCTGATATAACGAGCTCTTTCAAGATGGGCTGCTTCAGTCCTTCCTCATCCCACTTACAGTCTGGATCTGAAAGGCCACGATGTACGGGGTTATGATGATGGCGTACAGATTGGCAAACACGTTGATGATATCCCAAGTGAGACGTATGGGGTCCGAGGGGCCCAAAACGTCCCACACCAGGCGCTGCGTTTGTTTTGATGTGCATGTGTATGTGTATGTATGTGTGTGTGTGTGTGTGTGTGTGTGTGTGTGCGTGCATGTTTGTGCGTGAGCGCGTAAAAATGTGTGTGTGTGTGCGTGCTTATTTGCAAGCATTTATGTGTGTTTGTGCAAGCATGTGCACGCCAAGCACTCACCTTCATTGTAAAAAACGCTCGCTGCAGATGCGTTTGCTGAGGTTCTCTTCTGAGTTGTTGGTCAGCCTTCTGTGCTTGCATTTCAACTTTTAAATTCGCAAGGACCTGCGTGTGCCCAGCAAGAAGGGTGACGTGTTTTGGCGGTTAGAGTGTAATTAATATGTATGTCGGCAATAAAGGTGGCTGCGTATCTGCGTATGCAAAATGTGTTATGGGGTTTAGGATGACTGCTATTGCACAACATGTCTGGCAGAGAAGGTGAATGCCCGTGTGTTGCTTCCACTAAAAAGGTTTCACAAACATGCACTTTTACACGTATGCGCGCACACACAAACACTAGTTTCTCCACTTAACATTCCCTAACCCACCTCTTCTGTGTCACTCTTTGCGGGGTCCGATGGTTTATGGGAATCCAGGTACTTGACGTCATTATAATCACTGAACCGTGCACACCTAGAAGTATGTGGTGTACGTGTGTAAACGTTTAGAGCAAGGGGGCATGTCCACGTGCATATACGCTGTGCAAAGCTCGACAAGTAGCAATGAGTGCAGCAAGTCTCTCTGTTCGCCTTTGCTTCTGGTTTTTACCATGTGACAGCAAAGCTTGTACACACACACACACACACACACACAAAACACGCACACACATACCTGGCCTGTGAATAGACAGGAGGAGCCAAGGACTTATCGTCCAAGACCGGACTGCACCGCAGCTTTTCAGAAGAGACGTTCAGCTGAGCACCAAGGCCGGCCATGCCCCCTTGCTCCTCCCTTCCTTTTTGCCTAGTTACCGCGCTTGCTTGCCCTGCCCAGCTCATGGCCCCTCCCCCTCTCCCTTGCCCTTCCTCTCCTCCTGTTCCTCCTCCATCCACCGCCCCTTGCAACGGTGGTGGGTCCACGAGCCCAGGCTTCGCTTCTTGCCCCGTCTCCTCCTCTCTCTTATGTCCAAGGCTACTGCTGCTGCTACTGATACTGCTGCTTCCATTCCGCTGCTCTCTGCCCACCCCTAAACCTCTGACACGCCCCGCCCCTGCGTTTGCTGCCCGTCCACTCCCTTGTACACCATCACTCCCCTTCCCCTCACAACTAACACTGCCCATGCTGTCCCCCACCGTATGTAACACATATGCAGGTGGACGCGAGCCAGCTTGTGCTGCCCCCTCACTGTCATCCCTCTCCGCACTAGCTCCTCGTAGTGGGGGTAGACTGTCCGCCTGCTCCTCCTCTGAACCTTGGCTGTGGCTGTGGCTGTGGCTGTGGCTGTGCAGCGACGCATCCTGGCTGGTGGACTGCCTGTGTAGGTGGCTTGACAGGGGGGGGGCATCTGTACCGGGAATAACGACATTAAGGTTTCCCAAGGGAGCTGCTCTCAGGGACGAGTGAGATATGACGTGGGAAGCGGCATTGGGGGGCAACATGATAAGGTTCCTGCGCAGGCATGCCACGTGGGAGAGTGTTGGTGTGATTTGTGGGGCACGAAGAGCAATGGGACGATAAAAGCGTGTTGCTATGCACTGAAACTAGGATGTCATGCAGACATGCGCGCGATGTGTACAAATATATTTGAACATCCGCGCACGAACACACACACACAAACACACACACACACACACACACACACACAAACACGTGCACACATACACACGTACACCTACACACACGTACACAAACACACAACACACACGCACATACACACACACATACCCTTTACAGACATGCCTAACCACAAAGCACATAAAGCACACTGCAGCACTCATCTTGCTTTGTACCTGTGGTCACCATTGTCGTCACCAAATGCCAGAGGTTCTGATCTACGTGACTCCGTTTCTAAAGCGCCTGGTAGGCTAGGGGGGGGTGGAGCGGACGAGGGCCTTTTGCTCTTGCTGCAGCTGCTATGAGCATTTGCGGATTCACCCTGTGATTAAAGTAAAATGGGGGGATATTATGGCAGTTAACTCTCCCGGTTGTTAGGCCTGAGCGTGGTGTGTGTGTGTGTGTGTGTGTGTGTGTGTGTGTGTGTGTGCGCAAGTTTGTGTGTGTATGGGTGTGCGTGTGTGTGTGTGTGTGTGGATGTATGTGTGTGCATGTGTTGTTATGTGTGTGTCAGG
>Ga0307974_1003568_pt1:0-7500 | contig 11194 bp, 15 predicted proteins | sample OrgLakmetagen784_FD_201812 | JGI IMG/M metagenome (GOLD analysis project Ga0307974, IMG submission 201812) | Saline water microbial communities from Organic Lake, Antarctica - #784 | ecosystem: Environmental > Aquatic > Non-marine Saline and Alkaline > Saline | place: Antarctica: Organic... | reverse complement strand
GTGTGTGTGTGTGTGTGTGTGTGTGTGTGTGTGTGTGTGTGTGCATGTCCAAAAGCAGTGGACTTACACCAAGTCAGTGTGTGTATCTAACATCAATAAATTGTGCACCTAACATCATATCTGTTGTGATGCTTGTGTTCAGGTAGCTCAAGTTCAATAGTGTCAATTAAAATACCCTTAACCCTAAAAGCATGCATCAGGTCATCATATCATGCGTGTTTTAATTACTTCTGCTTCAATAATTTAAGACACGCAAGAAAGGTCACTTCCCCCATGAAGAAGGCGCTGGTTCAAATGAAGCGGCTAGCATACTGTTTGAGTTGTCTTGGGCCTTTTAGATCATTGTAACAATTGTCATATGAGCCTCCTTTGTACTGAGTTCAACTCATCCTGCCCCTTTTTCGAAGAAAATAAGATCACCAAGGACAACGCATGGGACCTGAACATCATTGACTACATGCCCTCACTGGTCGAGACACTCTCTCAAGATGAGCACTTCAACTTCCAGAAAACCAGTGTGGCGCTCCATGCCAGCGCCCAGGTGAGGCACCAGAATTCGTGGCACCAGAATTCGTGGCACCAGAATTCGTGGCACCAGAATTCGAGGCACCAGAATTCGTGAGGATTACAGTAAGTCGTTCATTGATAGGTGAACATATCTATCAAGTAAAATGAGTGTTTAGAAAATTTGGTTGGTGCGCCGTGCCTAACCCAGGTGGGGCTCCAATTTGTGTGGGGGCCGTAATACTATGATTGGTGAAAACAAAGGTTACGCTCAGCTTCTATTAAACTTGAAAGGAGTTGAATTCGTCGCAGTGCTTCTTGCAACCAGCACACAAAGGCAAACTGATAAAACCTTTCTGTGTTTGTGTGACGTGAGTTTCTGTGCTTGTGTGATGTGATCACGCTGTCATTGTTTGATTGAATGATCCTTTGTATAATTGCGGTCTTCTTCATTGCAAGCTGTCGCATTTCATGTGCTGTTTGAATTTCAGCAACGCAGCGTGGAGTTGATAGATAAAAAATGCAATCGTGTTGCATACTTTCAATGAGCAAACGGATGTCGCCACTGGATACACACATTGTGATCAACATGCACACGCCATAATTGAGTACACAGCACACGTGCGTTGTGATCAACATGCACGCGCCATAACTGAGTACACAGCACACGTGCGTTGTGATCAACATGCACACGCCATAACTGAGTACACAGCACACGTGCATTGTGATTGACATGCACGCGCCATAACTGAGTACACAGCACACGTGCGTTGTGATTGACATGCACACGCCATAACTGAGTACACAGCACACATATATTGTGATCAACATGCACACGCCATAACTGAGTACACAGCACACGTATATTGTATATTGTGATTGACATGCACACGCCATAACTGAGTACACAGCACACGTATATTGTGATTAACATGCACGCGCCATAACTGAGTACACAGCACACGTGTGTGTTACAAGGTTTACACAAAAAAGGCCTTCAGCCAAAAAGTGCGACTGCTAGCCTGCTCATATTAAGCAATTAGCAATTAGACATGCACACGCCATGATTGAGTGCACAGCACTCGTGCGTGTTGGCCACAGCAAGTCCAAGTCTAGATGCTCGTCCAAGGTGCAGGATTTGCTACATCAGAGGAAACGCTTGAGAAATAGCCCTGAGTGTGGTGGGCGCTGCGTGAGTGTTGTGTGAGTGTATCAGGGTGAGCACAGGCGATAGTAAGTCCGTTCAAACTGTGAGTTATGAGTGCGTGTGCAGCTGAGGAGTGTTTGCTTGCACTTCCAATTAAAGTCTTGCCGTACCTTAGCTGGCATTACCTGAGGAACTCGCATCTTCTCTTTATTGTTGTGTAAGAGTGCCTTCGCTGCATAGGTGACCCTATAATTTGCCGACAACTGGTCATACACGTGACATTTATGGTTCACACACCCCCTGTGATCCTTCTGTGATCTGATCTCACAGGTGTACTCCAAGCGTGTGGACTCTGCTTACGAGGATGTGTACGCAAGCATTTCAGGCATCAATGTCAAGCACGGCGCACAGCAAACAGGTGCGGCCACGCCCTAGAGATAGCATGCACTTTGGGCTCATAAAAATGTACACGTTCATTATAATGTACACGTTGATTAATAAGTAAATCAGGTACATATACCACTCCTTTAGCAGGGACACCAAATAAGCACACACAGGTTTATGTAGTGGTTTTTACAACCTGTAATGTTGGCCAGAGCCACACATAGATCCCTAGATGTGGTGTTTGTACAAGAGCTGAAGCGGAAGGAAATCTCCAGACAAACGGTTACGTACGAGTTTGTACACGTGATTTTGTTTCAACTCTGTGTTTATCCTTTTGTTTCGACTCTCTTTGTATGTCCTTTTGTTTCAACTCTGTGTATATTCTTTTGTATTAACTCTCTGTGTATATCCTCTTGTTTTAACTCTCTGTGTATATCCTTTTGTTTTAGCTCTCTGTGTATATCCTTTTGTTTCAACTCTCTGTGTATATCCTTAGTACTGGCCGGCCCTACAAGCTAGCCATCCGTTTCTTGTCAGAGCCTTACATTCATTCAAGGCACATGCGCAATTTCTTCAGCAAGGACTCTTCCAACCTAATAATTACGGTCATGTGCGGGATGCGGTGTGTATTTGTGATTTGAGGGATTCAAGCGAATCTTTAAGCCGTTTTATATCTTTAAATATTTCCGTTAGATGGCCCAAGAATCTAGCAGATATCACTAAATTGGCCGGTAAACAGGTAGAGGATCTTACAAGGAAAAGTTGATAGAAACACACGTACTATTTCTAGTTGCTCGCAGTGCTGCTGCCACTGTGAATCTCGCTTGCATGTAAACACACACATCACGCCACTCATGTGAAATGGCTCTCCTTTGACTGGGGCCATGTTAACCTGCAGTAATGGCCGTACGTGTGATGCATTTCTGCCAAAACTTACCGTGCATCCCTACCGTAGACATGATGCTGTGTTCTGAGTTATTCCAGACACGACGTGTATGCCCAACCCATATGCAAGTATGGCCATGCATAATGATTAATGATGTGATGTAAGTGAGGAGGTCCTGAAGCTCTGGCGTTGGGAACACATGGCCGATCTAGCACAAACCCTAAACGCAACTTTTGTTTGCATTGCGTGTTTAACACGTCTGTGCACACTTGTGCAGAAGACCAAGGAGGTGTGGAGGGTGAGGAGGGGCCCCAGTCCGGCGGTCAAGCAGCCCAACGTGCACGCAAGCACGACACCAACCCAGCAGCGACCATTTCAACAGAGGCCGCCCTGCGCGTAAAAGAGGTGCGTGCGTGGTCCTATGTGTGTGTGTGTGTGTATGTGTGTGTGTGTGTGTGTGTGTGTGTGTGTGTGTGTGTGTGTGTGAGTGTGTGTGAGTGTGTGTGTTTGCATGTGCGCATGTGCTTGTGTCTGGTTGCAGCATCATGTGCCATGGCACCCTTTAACTAAAATTAGGCCATGGCACCCTTACATTAAAACTAAGCCATGTTATCCTTGCACCACAATTGTACTCACAGAAGCTACGCTGTTATGCACATGTGCATATAAAGTAATAAGTATGCAGCTGTCTATGTGCACATGCATCAATGAAAATGTTTTTGCTCAATTGCACATCAGTGCGTCCAATTTGACTTGCATTCGCTTGACACACACACTGTGATGAATCTTCGTCATCTTTGCTTAGCTACTCTGCAATTGTTAGTAATCGTCTTTGTCATTCGCTTGGCGTACATTTATGGTCCTCGTTGTCCTTGCCATTGCTTATGGTGCACACACACACACATTGCTAATGGTGCACCCTGCTTTTGACTGTTCTTGTCAAACTGCCCTTTCCATTTGCTTGGTACACCCTGCATTACTTTTGACCATTCTTGTCAAACTGCCCCTGCCATTTGCTTGGTATCGCCCTGCAATGCGTTTGGTCATTCACGTCCAACCATGCACAAGGATATGCCCAGATCATGCATCCACTGAAGTGGCCTGTGATTGTCATTGTCTAGCCATGCAGAGAGATATGGATTCAGCGTTGCTGGTATTGTGCTGCCCAGGTTAACGAGACCTTTGAGCACGACCCCATGTTCTATCGCATGACCAAGCTGTTTGACGAGAGCAGCACGGCTGGTAGGTGCCAAGACAGAGCAAAAAGAAGGGCAGATTGGAGGAATACGGTGCTACTATACCACCAAAGGTAGTGTACCACAAACAACTAGGGTTGGCCAGAACCATATATATACGGTGTGTATGCGGTATTTTTGGCAGGGAAATCGCCAAATCTACGGTCATATACGGTGTATATATACGGATCTGGCCAACCGTACACACAACGCACGCCTCCGCCTCTTTTTCCGGGGCGGTGAGTACGGTGACGAGTGGGTTGGGAGCTGCCACTTGATCAAACTGCTTGAAGAAGGGCCACGGCTGGAATACAAAAAAAGTCAGAGGATGACAGATCAGCAGATCAGGGCTGTCATGGGAAAGGTGACTGAAGACGTAGTTGGACGGGTGAGTTAATGTTAAAGTGCAAGGCGTTATTGGTCACATGGACCATGAGCATGACAAAGATAGAAGTGCAAGGCGTTAATGGTCACATGGACCATGAGCATGACAAAGATAGAAGTGCAAGGCGTTAATGGTCTCATGGACCATGAGCATGACAAAGATAGAAGTGCAAGCGTAAATGGTCACATGGACCATGAGCATGACAAAGATAGAAGTGCAAGGCGTTATTGGTCACATGGACCATGAGCATGACAAAGATAGAAGTGCAAGGCGTAAATGGTCACATGGACCATGACAAAGGTAGAAGTGCAAGGCGTAAATGGTCACACGGACCATGAGCATGACAAAGGTAGAAATGCAAGGCGTAAATGGTCACATGGACCATGAGCATTACAAAGGTAGAAGTGCAAGGCGTAAATGGTCACATGGACCATGACAAAGGTAGAAATGCAAGGCGTAAATGGTCACATGGACCATGAGCATTACAAAGGTAGAAGTGCAAGGCGTAAATGGTCACATGGACCATGAGCATGACAAAGATAGAGGAGTGTTTGAAACCCTAAAACCTAACCCGAACCCCTAAACCCTAACCCTAACCTAAACTTTAAACCCTAACCCTGCTTTAGGGAAATGTGTATGGACAATGAGCACGACAAACATGTAAAAAGAGGATGCTTGCTGTAGAGGAATGGGTATGGACAATGAGCACGACAAACATGTCAAAAGAGGATGTTTGCTGTAGGGCTGTTTGTATGGATTGAACGATCCAGGCTTGTCAGCTGATCTCATAGCTCCAGGTACTTCTAAACTCTAAATTCCAAGGAAAACCACCCGCTTCTCTCCACACCCACAAACCACCCTATTTTCAAGGGCTCGCCTTCCCTTCCACACAAGCACACAAACACACATATATACAAACGGAGACACAAATCCCACACACTCGCACATACATACTCTCACACACACACATACACACACATGCACACACACCTCCCAGGGCTTGCCTTCCCTATTTGCTGACATAACACATTAACACACCTGCCGACATAACACACAAGGACACACACAAACATACAAACAGAGACACACACAAGACACATTTTTTCCAGCGCTTACAGGTTCAGGAGGTGTACCATGATTAATAGGTCGTGCTCTCTGTGCTATAAAACAGAAATTATGATAAATTATGCTCTACTTGCCGGGTGTATCCTAAAGAGAAACCCGTGTCCTTTCTGCTAGTTAAACACTTGCATACACACATAACACACACACCCCACACACTCACACACACATACTCACGCACCCACACACACAATACTCACACACATACACACATGACTCCCAGCGCTGATGATGCTCAGCGTGTCGGTCTACCACAACGAGCAACCCATGCTTTTCCTGTTAGTTGGACACATAACAAATACACATAAAACTCTCTCCCAGGGCTGATGATGCTCAATGTGCCGGTCTATCACAACGAGCAACTCATGCTGTCCGCATCAGAGACGCCTATGGATGCCTTCCTTAGTGGCATGCCTCCTGCTACATTGCCTGCGTCGAAGCAGGTGAGCGAGAGGGTAGCTAAGATTATGAGAATAAAGATGATCAATGGTACTTTCATCTCCTCCTGCTGTGCTTGCGTCTCAGCAGGCGAGCAAGAGAGTGGGTATGAGTGTGTGGATAAGGATGAGCAATGGTTCTCCCTCTTCCTGCTACATAGCCTGCGTCTAAGCAGGAAAGCAAGAGAGTGGGTATGAGTGTGTGGATAAGAATGAGCAATGGTTCTCCTTCCTCCTGCTGCTGTGCCTGCGTCTAAGCAGGCAAGCAAGAAAGTGGGTATGAGTGTGTGTGGATAAGGATGAGCAATGGTATTTCCTCTTCCTGCTGCTGTGCCTGCATGTAAGTATTTGAGTGAGAGAATGGGTGTGAGTGTTAGTGGGGTTGATGGATATTACTTCCTCCGCTTGCTGTGCCTGTGTCTAAGGTAAGGAAGAGAATGAGTATTGTTGTGTAAATACTTATGATTAATAATGTCCCCTCCTCCTGCTGTGCTTGCGTCTCAGCAGGTGAGCAAGAGTGTGTGTGAGTGTGTTGGTGTGGATGATCAATGATATCCCCTCCTCCTGCTGTGCTTGCGTCTTAACAGGTGAACAGGAGAGATTTTGTGTTAGTGTGGATGATCCAGTGTGTGGGTCAGCGTGCTAGCTTGCATGAGAGGCATTCAATGTGCTGCAGCAGCTCGTGCTGTCTGTGTCATGCTGTCTGTGTCAGAAATTCTCTTGGGCACCATATTCCTTGTGGATCACCTGCTACAAGTGACATCTTGTGTATGATATGGAACGGCCAGATCCACTTATCCTCTCCCACGGGAGAGGGTTTGTGAGATTAACCCGACGCTGAGGCAAACATGCCCTAATTTGAAGACTCGGGCGCAATTTGCGTTCAAAGATTTGATGATTCACGGAATTCTGATTGTGTGAGGAGGCACAGAAAATGCAGGCAGCTAAAGCATTCCCTGCTCAATCGAAGAAGGTGCTAGAAACCGTTTTATGTCGTTAGGACATGACTGATTTGTCCCAGAAGTGTGGAAGTGTGAGTGCGTGTGTGTGTGTGTATGTGTGTGTGTGTGTGTGTGAGTGTGTGTGTGTGTGTATGTGTGTGTGTGTGTGCGTGTGTGTGTGTGGCCGTTTCCCAAACAATGGCCAGTCATCAAATTAGTAATCCTGTGTTAGTTCCAGATTGTAATAAATCACAGGATGTGACAAATCACAGGTTTTGACGAATCACAGGGGTGTGACAAATCACAAGATGCAACAAATTACAGGGTGTGACAAATCACAGGCTGTAAAAGATCACGGCACTGCTGGTGTTTAGGTATTTATTAGTGGGTCGTCATGCGGTGTAGCTCTGAATAGCACCAGGCCAGATCAGTAGGGCTGGCCAGAACCATGTGTATTAA
>Ga0307974_1003563_pt1 | contig 11211 bp, 7 predicted proteins | sample OrgLakmetagen784_FD_201812 | JGI IMG/M metagenome (GOLD analysis project Ga0307974, IMG submission 201812) | Saline water microbial communities from Organic Lake, Antarctica - #784 | ecosystem: Environmental > Aquatic > Non-marine Saline and Alkaline > Saline | place: Antarctica: Organic Lake... | reverse complement strand
CTTCTTTTTCTGGTGTCTTGTTCAGTCTGGCCTCTTTCTCTTCTTGAAGCTGGCTTTTTTTATGCTATAGCTCAACTGCCCTCGCTGGCGGATATAGCTGTGTAACCCTTACCCTTACCCTTACCCTGTCTAACCTCCAGCCGCCGTGACTGCCCAGCCCCAAGGGTGAGGAGCAACACTGGGGGGTCTTTTGCCGCTGGTTATTGTCCAAAATCTACCAGAGAGCTTCAGAGGTCTGCGTGTTCATCCTCTCATTTTACAGACAGTCACAAGAGTGTGTGCGTGAGCATGGTTTCTGCTTGGCTCAAATGACAGCATTTCATATTTCATATGCTTTTATTTAAACTAGGCAGATATTTGCATAATTTAGGGCTGCTCGTAGGCTGCATCACACCCTCGCTTGTCTGTTTTTTCCTTGTTTCATCAAAATCATGAAATGTCATTTTGATCTTTACTCAGACTAGCAATCACCTACAAAAAAGGGAAATAACCGCGAAAAACGGATCATACCAAGGTGGTTTGTTTAATGGTGTGGCTTCACCTAAGTAATCCAAAATTCTTTGGCTGAGCAGCCCCCTATTCCTCAAGATGAACAGCTCAGCATTTGTACTCCAGGGCGGCGCAACATCTCTTCAGGTGGTGGGGCTGAGTACTTGGGGTCAGCACCTGCATGATCATCATAGGGCCTGCAACAAAGGGGAAATAAGCCATTAGACAATCACGTGTTGCTGTTACAAACAACCTTGTTGGCTGAATCAGTCACCAAATTCCATACTTTATACTTCAAACTTTGCATAGTAAGTCTAGAACGTTTCCAAGCACACCAACACCAACCTGGTTACGAGTTCCATAAGCGTTGCAAGCTCTGAAAAGTTGCCCTGCTCTGCCTCATCAATTGCCCACTGCATTAGGTGCTGTCTTGGGATAAACTTTGGGTTGACCCGGTTTTGGGCAGACATGCGCTCAGCGTCTGGTACGCCCTCCTCTCGCAACCTGCAGCAAGCGAGCCACGCACACAAAGCAGTCCTGTTTGGCTTATCTTTGGCTTGACAAGCACTGTGGCTGCATGCAAGTGCTTGATCTTAGGTGCACCTACTTGAACATGGCTTCGTCCTACTTATGTAGAAAAAGGAGGTTGCCACCTTGCCACCTTGATCCCTTGTCTTGTTGGGGACATAGCCTATGAAAACTTGCCTACTTTTACACGACCCTACACCCTCACTTGGCACAATGTTGAAAGAGGCCACGGCTTTTTACATAATTATGTCAATCACAGTCTTTACAGGCCTACAAAATGAGAAGGTTCAGCCCTTTTGCTAGCCTTATCCCACGGCAAGCACAATTATTCTGATACACAGCCATCTTGAGCAGTGTGTATAAACACTAACATGACTTTTGTCATGGAATCATTACTTATCCCACCTAACTGAATGAGCGCCAGCCCATAGTTGAATTTCAGGAATTAAAGACTAGAGGTCTGTCCTACAAGAGTGACACTTCCTTCTTCACGCACCTTGCCGAATAAGCGCCAACCCACTGAAGCCACGCAGCCGTCCTCTCTTCTGTGAATTCAGGAGTGCCAATGGCTGCGGCCAGTGCTGAAGGCAATATTTGAGGTGGTGCTGCAGACGAAAAGAGGGGCAAATACTGTTGAACAATGAGCTCCCTCAGGGTTAGTCTGGTTTAGCTACTGAGCATCTTGGGGGATGTCAATAAGGGGGAGAGAGAAGAACAGCCGTGCGCAGCTTCAAAAGCTGCCTGGAGTCTCAAGAAATAAAAGCTGCTATCGGTTTTCACGAATTAAAGAGCGTTTGATGTATCGTAGAATAACTGAATCTGTTGAGGACAGTTCTTTTTGCATAATGTGTGTTCCGCCTATGAAGCAAGTGCACGCTTGAGATCTGTGACTTACTGCTGGCGGCAGGTATTGTCCCCAAAGCCCTGAACGTGTTGGTCATGTCTGCATCGTCTTGGTACCTGATGGAGGGGGGTGAAAGAAAGGAGTGTGTTGCAGCTATTTTTAATCCAATGCCAACATGGACTCATCAAGGTTTAAGCCTAAAGAAAACATTTGACTCCTGTCACAGTGGCACACGCGACGAAAGAAATGGGAGTAGGTTGTCCTACCAGTCCATTTTGTGCTGTACCATAGCCACAATTTAACCTACATAAGCTTCATGAGCTCGGCCGAGAGGGTGGCGTCATAAGATTTTAGCCCCAATTTTGCACGCATCCTGTCGGTGTAGACATCCACCATGACCTGCAAATTGCCAGGATTGCACATCTCATAAGCAAAAACAGCCGATGAGATGAGTAGACACCTCCTTGAATTTCTATTTCGACCCTTGTATTTAGACCCTTAAAAGCCTTGAGATGGCATGTTTTGCGAGTACTAGTGTGTGCGTGTGTCTGTGTATGTGGGTGTGTGTGTTTATGTGTGTGTGCATGCGTGTGTATGTGTGAATACATGAGTGGATGTGTGAAACAGCTTTGAAAACCACATCTTTGGCTTTTGCACAGTGTCAAATTCTACAAACAAAAATGTAGCCCCTGCATATGACATAACGCTACCTGAAATCCCAACCAAACCAGATTAATTCTACAGACAACAGACGCACGAATACATTGTCTTAACACTTTGGGATTGGCACATTTGTGTGATTGGCACAACTGAGGTGTTTTTCTTGCGTGATATTATTGAACTGAAGCGAGCGCTTTCTGTTGCACAGGACTGTATTTAAGAGAGGAAGAGAGAACAGTGCCGCACATTCCCTGCCGTATCTGGACACAAGTGTCCAAAGGCACGCAGCCATCACGTCCGCCCAAGGTTTGCTTGGAGGGAACAAAGGCACGCACTGGCAGAAACACACCTCAAGAGTAGTGTGAGCAGCACGGAAAAGACAGGGTGGTGAGTTGAGAGCGTCTTATTTTTGTAGGCCTACGCCTGCCTTGCTCATATGAGCATGAGAACTCATGAGGCACCGGCAATATCAGCCTGGTTATTCATTTTGTTGGGAAGTGTACGGCCACTTTCTCCCTGACGCCCAAATTGGATTGTAGCTAATTGTTTTTAATTGTACATGTTTGCCCATCACAACGCAGCTTCATGGTACTGTCATATTAATTTGTGTGCATGAATATAACCTGGTGAAGAGAGGTAGCATGTATCCTCATTCCCCCCCCCCCCCTGTTTCAGCATGTGTGCACACTGCAGAGAGACGCGCACCTTGCTGTATGACAGCAGCTGTGCCTCAGCTTCCTCTTTACTACACAGATCTGCCGTAATCAGGGCGTTAGCGAGCATGACGAGGTTCACCTGCCCAAACAATAAAGACTTAAGTGTGTGTATGTGTGTGTATGTGTGTGTTTGTGTGTGTTTGTGTGTGTGTGTGCGCGTGTGATGAACAATGAGGCTGCTGATGATGGCGCTGGCTTTGCATGACATACCCTGCCAAAGGCGAGTGAGGCCTTGACATCACGCCTCACATACATATACCTACGAGGCCCAACCTAGACTAGGCTTATTTCCACTCCATTCATGCTCAAATCACCTGGCCAATCTCTGGCTGATTTCTGAAGGCGTACCTGTTTGACGTGATTGTGTGTGATGATGATGTTCTTAGTACAAGGGAAGTGCAAGCGGCTCATCTCACTGAGCGATGCTATATGCATGGTCATCATCACCACACCTTGAAGAAAACGACACGTTACATCAGTATTTATTGATATGCAGGGAGGTATGCTTGCAGGGGGTGTTACTGGGGTACAGGCATCATGCTCATGCGAGTCCTTCCTTCCTATAAATTCACGGAAAGTCCTTTAGGTCAATAGAGGCTACGCAACTCAATTGTTCAATAGAGCAACGCAACTCAAGCGCTACAGGCTTTTTGCAGAGATTTCTCAAAGCGGGTTGGACATAGGAAAGTCCAGTTACTATTTTTCTATGCAGGTAGAGTAATTTCATACAATTAGGCTACCGATGTTTTGGGTGAATGGATGACCCTGCTGGCCTGGAAGAGTGAGTAGCCTTGATTCTTGGCACAAATTGCCCGTAATTTAATCCGTCACGCCCCAACTGGAGCTTGTTTCACCCCCAAAATGCCACCCGCATATTGACTTTACGTCATAAAACAACAAAAGTGAATTAAGAGGGCAAGTTATGACTAGGGATCGGCGTTGGGTGATACCAGTATATGAAAGTTTGATAACCCCAGCTAAAATCGGAAGTGCCGAATCTGGCCGGAATAAAACTCGCTGAGGCCAATTGCAGGCCTCACAATGATATTCCAAGTGATCATAAAGCCCAAAGAGGGGCTCGAGGAATGGATGAAGTTAGGTGAAAAAGGGAAGCAGCCCCATGTATCAAAGGGCTGGAATGTGTGTGTGTGTGTTTGTGTTTGTGTTTGTGTGTGTGTGTGTGTGTGTGTGTGTGTGTGTGTGTGTGTGTGTGTGTGTGTGTGTGTGTGTGTGTGTGTGGTTGTGTGTGTATGTGCGTGTGTGCGAATGTGCGTGTGTGTGGTTGTTTGTGTAGTTGTGTGTGTGTGTTACCACGTTTGAAATTTCTGGCTACACAAGGCAGCACACGCAAGTTCCCCCTGCTATCCCATGCTGCCAACGAGCTCCTCTCACATACGTAACAACAGCAGCAGCGCAACTGGCATCAGCAAAGGCAATAGCTCAGAAGCTGATCTACACCAATGCGGACATGCCCAAGGAATAGGTGGAGCAAAATAGCAAGACATACAGATATTGAATGAATCAAACAGCAGAGTAGCATGTAGCTCAGCACATTATCATCAGATACAGGGACACCACAGGCACTTTTTTTTTATCAGGTACAGGGACAAGTTCCGATTTTCTCAAACAAAAATGGCTGAAATTTAATCTCACCTACCACTCAGTCTTTCACTCCATCTCACTGGCATCTTAATTTGCAGCACAACCAATAGCCTAGGGCAAATTAGGGGAGGGGTGGTACAGCAGCGCAGAGTAAGCTGCCGCCCACTTCCCATTTTGTGCACAGTTGCAGCGGTTCTAGTTTTGCACCCAAGTCCCAAGCCTCACCGCTTCCCGCCCTCAACGTCTGTCAGGTTGGGACTGTTGTAGGGGTCAAAGCGATCAAGGAAGCCGAACGGCCCGTAGTCCAACGTGATTCCTGATGATGCGAGTAGGCGCTAAATAGATCACAGCAGTTGTGTTGTGTGTAAGGGGCACAGGCAGGAGGGGTTATCATGATATCAGAGTCATGTACGTGAGACTGAGCAACAGGAGGCCCTTAGAGGATGCTGGAAAACCAAAAAGTCTGAGCCTCACCCAATGTGTTGCTCTGGCAAATGAATGGGGGTTGGTTGCATCAAGGCATCACACACACACTGTAGTAATTGCCATCACAATGAATTAATCACTGGCCTCTGTTTCAGACCGTCTGATGCAAAAGGTCACAGACATGGCCTGAATTGTCAACAAGCTGAATGCAAGCCTTTGCACCGTTTGTAAATGCTTGCATCGACACAGCCCGTTTTAGTCACTTCCACAGGTATGCTTAGTAAGGCCGTACGTTTTCTCTAAAACATATTGTAGAGCATCAGAGCAAGGAATCATGGAGACACTATTACAAAGGCACTCAGGCTTGCACCTACCGTGGATGGACATGTTGTCAGTGTTCAAGACTCCTGCGGGAAAAGCGTGCAAGGCAGGGTGAAAGTTTAGGTGTTGAAAAAGGTCCAAGGTTGACGTGGACGGACACGTTGTCAGTGCTCAAGGCCCCTGCAGGAAAAGCATACAGGGCAGTATGAAGAAAGCGGTAGGGGCATGAAAGAAAAGGGTCACAAGATAATGATCTTGAAGGTGGCGACATGGCTTCAAAAAGGTGACACACAACACATGCTGGATGTTACCTTGCATGATTTCATTCTAGACCAACGCCATACCACCGTCTTCCACCCACCGTGCACAAAGCCTACAGACTGCCAGGCTGCAACGAGACGTGCGGTGCTGTCACACACTTCTCCTAAAAACGCCACATAGGGGTTCCAAGGCAAAGCGCTGGCTGCTGCACAGGATGTCATCATTAGTAGGGGCAGTGCAGTGTGAGTGTATATGTAGGGGTGGCACAGTATGTGCAAGTGTAGTGCCACATGTAGGGGTGGTACAGTATGTGCAAGTGTAGTGCCACATATAGGGATAGTACGATGTGAGTGACAGACACTGTGACTTCAGAGTTTTAGGGGCGGTACGATTTGAGTGCAGGTGTAGGCCAGTGCAATGTTAACAAACGTGTAGGATAGTAAAAACTAGTGTGCATGCTTCCAAACACAATGGCTGTCCTACTATATAGGAAAGGTGCTGAGATCGCTCCTAAGTATATATATGACGAATGTCATTTGAGAATCATGCATTGACGGGATATTCACTAGCAGAGAGAGAAGGCATGTGCTTGCCCAGTTGCAAAAGGTCGCAGCAAATTTTCAACGCGCGCTTCTTCTACCCATCCAGCACCCAATGCATCCGCTACTTTTACTCAAGCCCCTGTGATCTTTCACCTTTTGCCACAAACACTTCTTGTCTTATTACCAGAAAGACCTCTCAGGTATAACTGTGGATACGGCATTAGAGTAGAGTCAGCTGCAGGGTCAAGTCACTGACTCGTTTGTTAGCAGAGCCCGGAAAACACCCACTCCTTGCACCAGCAAACCCTTTGCCTGTAACTGTGTATGGGGGGGAAGGAAATACTATAATCAGGTTGTCCATGCTAAGGCACGGGGGGGAAGGATTCATTACTCAAGTTGCCCATGCTAAGGCACGGCCTAGCCTCACCTGATTTTTGCTTTGCCTGGGAGCCTGAGAGGTGTGACATGTGCCAAATGTAGAAGGACATGCAGCAGAAACCACTGGGTGTGCTACGCTACGGCCATGCCAAGCATAGAAAGGTATACACTTGCCATCACCTATCAAAAAGCCCCTTCACCCAAGCGACAGCTGTGACGCTGCCAGCACTTCACAGCTGTAACATGGTCGACTGAGCACAACCATCTTGTCCAAAACATGGACCTGACATGCGTCGACAAAAAACTTGAGCAACATGCCAGACATTGATCTTTCCACTCAAACTAGTTAAGTGAATATCGCCCTTTTTGTACCTGGCCAGGGAGCCTCACCAGGATGCTCCTTTTCTGGGGTGCTCAGGAGGTGAGGCATGCGATTTTGGAGCACGTGATTTGGGAGCATGTAATTGTGGAGCCTCACCAGGTTGCTCCTTTTCTGGGGGGCTCAGGAGGTGAGGCATGTGATTCTGGAGCACGTAGTCTGCCACCTTCTTGACCAGGACCTCTTGGCCTCCGGCACGCATGGCAGGTAGCTGGAAGGTGCCAAAACGCACGAACGAGGGTGCCACCCTGCACGGATAGAACCCAATAGAGCACACCGTTGTCTCTCCTAATGCAAACAGGTAATAGATAGTACAGAATTAAAGTAACCCTACGACATAGCTGTAGCAACTACTATGGCAGCTGTTGAGCAGATACATTGTGGCGGGCTGCCAAATACGTGCTGTACTACTATGTACCTGCACACCACAGCTCCTGGCTCATATTTGGCGTTTCCCGAGTAAAACATGTCTCTCAGCACCTTCTCTCCGGTACCGACGATACTCAGAGCTCGTGTGGTGGGCACCTGCAGGAGCATTTTGTGGTGCCGCTCTGGCTATGTAAGCAAGGAGGGCCTTCAAATGTGAAGGGCTGGAGCTATCCTATTAGCTGATGTTAGAACTTAGCACGGACCCTGCTTTATTCCCATTTCTTCTATACATGCGTTTTCATACGCAACCAACGCAAACTGTATTTTGCCAAATGGTCATAATAAGTCGTATTGCAAAATTCAGCGTTGAATGCTTCTGAACCTTGCTCAAGCTTACCATTTAGGACTAAATGGTGCTCATTCTTTATGCCGTGGTTTCATGGCTTAAAAACACTTATTTACAGTTGCAGCAGCATACACAATGCTCGTCCTTCAAAAAGAAACACAAATAGAAGCATTAATTAGCGTATAGATAATGTCTACCCACCCCCAAAGCAGCCATTGCCTCAGATGCCACATATTCTCGGATAGATGAGCGCAGTACTGCACGGCCGTCAGCTCGCCGGCTGTATGTATTGCACGTGTGTGTGTGTGTGTGTGTGTGTGCGTGTGTGTATGTGTGTGTATGTGTGTGCGTATGTGTGTGTGTGTGCGCACATAGTGTATGAGTAAGAGTGCTAGATCAGAGGCACCTGCTCAAAAAGTTTTCGGACAGACGAGCGCAGCACTGCATGGCTGTCAGCTTGCCGGCCTTGTGTATTGCACATGTGTATGCATACATATCATATGAGTGCTAGATCAGAAGCACCTGTTCAAAAAGACACGCATTTGTTAGACGCAAGGAAACGTCAAAAAAGTGTGCGAATACATACATTTGAGGGTCAGGGACCTGCTGCAAGGTGCGCACCCCGTTCAAGGACCCTCCTAATAAAGTAAGCAACCCTGGCACAGGCAAGGAAGAATTTAGAAGTATGCATATAGAGTCACGGTGTTAGAGTTTCTTAACATAAAACACTGCAGTAGTTATTTCCTGCACCCCACCCCCAGGAGCTGTTGCTCGCATGGCTCCAAATGTTTCAGCTGCTTGTAGTAACGCATCAGCTGCTTGCTCGTGCAAACACAGTCTCAAACAAGGCCGCTCCCCCCTTATTGGGGGAAGGGGGGGTCATCCTCCAAGGCTTGCATCTGTAGAGGTTGTTCATCAATTGATCCACAACACACCTGTAAGGAGTTCGCCCCGCCCCTTTCAGCTGCAATTCCCACCGTTGACCCTCTTTGCCCACAACCTCTCCCAAGCTGATTGCTCTACCGTCACCTAGCTGCCCAGCCCTGGGAAGGAGAAGGCGTGCAATAGACAATTGTGCAACATAAGAAAGAAATGTGAGGGCAAAGCCTTTGAGGGCAATGTCTGTTGCCAGCTGTGAATTTCAAGCCACAAATATTTGCTTTTGTTTTACTGCCAGAACACAGTAAAGTAAATCAGCCTAGTCTGTTCATAAGGTACGCTTTTGACTCCCTTGTACAGATTAGCTTTGACTTTGGCACATTCAAATGCACTCCATAATAGCCCGAGGGTGGAATTGGTCATCAGGTTTTCAAATAAGGGCTGGGACCTGTAAGAACTGGTTTGCACGTCACAGCAAACAAAACATACAAATAAAGAACCCTACAGTCCCAGAAAATTGACCGCTTACTAATACCAACAATGAGCCTTTAAAAATGCCCATTCAGGCCTCAGACATGCCCCCTTTATATAAGTCTGTTAAATCATGATAACTGCCCTGACAACGTTTAAAGGCATTTATGCTTTTTCGAGTGTTTTACGACACCCTCATGATAAGGTCACAAAAGCAGCCAATACCGATGGCGAGGTAGAGAACCTTTCATTCCTGAGAGAACCTTTCAATCCTGTAAAGAACCTTCCATTCCTGAACCTTTCATTCCTGCCTTTTTGCTTCCCCTACTACTCACCACATTCCAAACTGGTGGCCACCTGCAAAAGCGTAACACGTGCATTGGCGGTAAGTATTTTTGACGCAAGCGTTTTGGCAGGAGAGGTAAAAACACGTGAACTCTAGATGCAGTCTCTTCTTCCCTTGCATCGTGTTCTTTTTTCATTGAAAGTACCGCTCACCATTCACCATGCTTGCATACTGACAGGATTGTGTCGGCAGCATATCAGCTTGTAAGCCCACTCATTCCAGATAGGCAAAGCAACACGATACAGGCACACAAGTCTGATTATCAGCAGCTCCTGCATTTTGGCATTTGAACCTTTCTATGTTTCCAGCTTGACACTCGTATCTTCAGGCAAGAGCCTATCTGCCACAAATTCTCACCATAGCACTGTGCGTAAGGCTTTGAGCCTACCAGCGGCGCCGCGCCACTCATCGTAAGCGCAAATTCAGGGCGCTCACACTCAGAAGGGTCTAGGTCCAGGAGCCTTGCCATCTGTACATGTTGTCAAAGGGGGGAAGGGCGTGGATGAGCCAGTCTGTCAATTTGAAAGATGGTGGAGGGTCGCTCTATTCCCTCAAATGTGACTAGTAATTCTACGCCATACTGTGAGCTCAGCTAAGAAATTCCTAGTGGGTACAGTAAGAACACCTTTTTGATTTGCCACATCAATTGTTCTCAGGAAGGTGACGATAGGGAAGCCATACACAATACATTGCAGAAGCGCTGTCAGCACCCAAACTTACACCAACCAAAGCTACACACCTCAGTCGAGAAGTCAATCAGGTAGGGCTCTCCAGCAGGGGGCGTGGGGTGAACATAGGAGAAAAGAGAATCATGGACCTGTAAAAGGTGAAGGAAAAGAAGGAAAACGAGGTTTTGTTGCAGGAGAAAGTAACAGGAAAGATAAAGGTGTGTCTTTGGAGGACGACTTGTCATTATTTCAATGCTAACCAGTCTTATGGGACATATCAAATACGTGCTGCATCTGCCAGTCAACACTGAGGTGTGTGCACAGAGCAGGACAATCGATTGTTGGCTATTACCTACTCCATATCAAGGTGTCCTCTCTCCACAACTCCTACAACGAGCCACCCAAAAGTGCGTACCTACCTGTCGCAAGGAGTTTGTCGTTACTGGATCTGCAGGAAGTTCGCAAACAAATCGATTGTCCCATCTCATGTCCTGTACGTGTAATTGCGTTTGCGTACGTATGTGTGTGTGTATGTGTGTTTGTGTGTGTATGTGTGCTTGTGTACGTGCGCACGAGTGTGTGTGTGTTTGTGTGTGCGTGTATGTGTGTCTGTGCCTGTGTATGTGTGTGTGTGTGCATGTGTGTACGTGTGTATGTTGTGTACGTGTAGGGTCGGCCAGAACCATATATCTGGTGATTCCCCTGCCACAAATACCGTGTATACACCGTATATATGGTTCTTTTGGAAGGCCAATGTATTGCGCATTAAAATGAGTGTGTATGTGTATGTGCGTATGTGTGTGTGTGTGCGTATGTGTGCGTGTGTGCGCGTGTGCGTGCGCTTGCGTGTGCGTGTGTGTGAGTGTGTGCGTATGTGCGTGTGCGTGTTTGTGTGTGTGTCTGTGTGTGTGTGTGTGTGTGTGTGTGTGTGTGTGTGTGTGTGTGTGTGTGTGTGTGTGTGTGTGTGTGTGTGTGTGTGTGTGTGT
>Ga0307974_1003562_pt1 | contig 11211 bp, 8 predicted proteins | sample OrgLakmetagen784_FD_201812 | JGI IMG/M metagenome (GOLD analysis project Ga0307974, IMG submission 201812) | Saline water microbial communities from Organic Lake, Antarctica - #784 | ecosystem: Environmental > Aquatic > Non-marine Saline and Alkaline > Saline | place: Antarctica: Organic Lake... | reverse complement strand
CACATTTCTCACCCACACACCATTCCACAGACCCTACACCCTCTCGTACCCCCCCCACCACCACAACCACCACACCCACTCCCACACCACATCCAACACCCCACATAGAACCCACACACCAACCCACGCACCTGTCCTCCCAGCAGCCTCGCTCACTCCCAGCCCTCTTCCCCGGCCCCCTCGCCCCCCCCCTGGCTGCTGCTGCTGCTGCTGCGGTATTGAAGCAGCATGTGAAAGCAGTGAGCCGCCAAACCCGCCACCACCATTGGGGCTACTTCCTTGCTGGTGTGTGCCTTGGGTGGGCGGGTAGGCACCTGGTGCGTGGACCGGGGCAGGGATGGAAGGGGCGGGGTGCTCCCAGGGAGTGTCTGTGTGTGTGTGTGTGTGTGTGTGCGCGTGCGTGCGTGCGTGCGTGTGTGTGTCTGTGTGTGTGCATATGTGTGTGTGTGTGTGTGTGTAATGTGTGATGCATATGAGGTATGAAGGGGCGGGAGGGGGAGCAGGAACATTACTGCTGCCCAAGGCAGTGTAGCACATAAGCCCGCAACAACTTACTCACACACACGTACAGACACACACGCACACACACAAAACACACACATCAGAAACTGCACAGGCTTGTCGACAAAGCAGAGCCACACTATTAGGGTTGGCCAGACCCGTATATATACACCGTATATGACCGTATATCTGGCAATCTCCCTGCCAAAAATACCGTATATGCACCGTACATATATGGTCCTGGCCAACCCTACACACTATCATACCTGATCCTGCTACGATGGGTGTGACACGCCCCCCAGCCTTGGTGGGCGCAGATGCTGCAGCTGTAGTGATGGTGCGAGGGGCGAAAGCTGGAGCGGCAGCTCCCGCACCGGCACTAGGCGCCCTGCATGTGTGTGTGTACGTGTGTGTGTGCGTGTTTGTGTGTGTGTCTGAGCTCGCGTGTGTGTGTATGTGTGTTTATGTGTGCATGTATGTACGTGTGTGTGTTTCAGTAAACCCACTGAAGTGACACGGAGCACGCACCTAGCTGCACCCACAGCCTCTTGAGCAGTTGGGGGCCTGTACAACAAGTTGCAGCATGGGAAGGGTGAGCAATTGAACAACCGGATCTTTGTGCGGAGTGAGTCAACAGGCACATGTCCCTGAGAACCAGCCTAAGACTTTAGTTGTTAACATGGAGTGCGGATGTGCGGGTTAAAAGCACGTCCATTTATGTGTTTTATTTCACTGTTCTGATGTAATCAGCCTGGCTAAGGGGTCACTTTGCACGCATGTATCACACGACCCAACCAGGTGCATACGTACGCACGCAGATTTGACTGTGACTTTTACCGCTTTGTTCCGCCTCGCTGCTGCTTGTTGTTTCCACCAGCATAGCCTCGCCCTGCACCTCCTTTGGCCCCAGATGGCCCTGATCATGGTGAACCGAGTTAGTTGGACGCCTGTAACAAAGACAGACTGTAACAGGCGAAGACACGGACACGTACCCGGTGCAAAGGGCTGGGCGTTGACCTTTAAGGCTCCCTGACCATCAGACCCACCGCTTCCTGTGTGTACGTGACAGTGTGCACATCTCCACGCTGTTTGCGTCGAACGCGGACCATACAATGGCCACTTTCAGGTACAAGTTACAGGTTCTTACCTCCAGGCACGAAAGGAGAGGCATTTGTGTTGAAGCTCTGTCCTCCCCCTTGACCAGAAAGGGAGTTCATTTCCTGCCTTTCATTCCTGCACTACCACTCTCAACTTATTGAATTAGCTGGATTTTTATGTAACCTTTTATGTTTGCTTCATTTCCAAGTCACGCAGCAATAAATAAGCGATTAATTTTTATCTACGACTCTTCACTTCATGCCCCTCTTGGATGCATCCACTCGAATGCCATCTGTAGTGTTCTCCGTACGCAGCCTGCATTTGTAGCTGTGGATCTGAACATGGGCCACGCCGCGTGTGTATCAATTTCTAGATCCGGACGTTTTCAGTAATTGCTACACCGCAGATTAGAACAATATGTCTGACTTCCCGCCCTCGAGCCCATACCAGTTCATCAAAGAGCTTGGAATCGGCAATTTTGGTGTGGCCAAGCTGTTGAGGCACAAGGTAGCACACAAGCATTTAGTGTCAAGGCCTCGTGGAAGATAACAGATCTTAATTGTTTGCATTCTCCATTCATTTCCCCCTTTCCCCCACTTGCTTGTTTACTACCACACTGCAACAAGGTCTCCGGGGAGTACGTGGCAGCAAAGTACATTGAGCGTGGGGAGAAGGTAACTTGGAGTCAGGCAGCAAGCACTTGGAGAGACATCTGTAACTTTGAAACAAGCACGAGCGTGTACGTCAAAAGGCACGGCAGTAATAATCAGACAGAGCAACGCATAGATTGTTACAAACTTGCTTTTTAAAGGGTGCACGCATGATCTCCTGCTTTTGGTCCACACCACAAATCGATAAGATCACGGTCGATAGTAATCCTCTGACAACTAACTTGCAAATCATCGTGCTGCACAAGATCGATAAAAACGTGGAGCGTGAGATCATCAATCACCAACGGTGCTTGCACCCTAACATTGTGCGCTTCATCGAGGTGAGAGGATCATCATCCGACTCTTGTCAGCGGGGGCTTAGATAAGTTCCTTGCTTGTCATAGAAGCGCTAGGCTGTGATACTGAGATGTGACGTACTATAAAAGCATTCAAGTGACTCTACACACAGGTCTTCCTCACCACAACCCATCTTGTTATTCTGATGGAGTTTGCTGCGGGTGAGTTATTTGTAAGCAGGAACCAATGATGGAAGTGGTCACATTGCCGCACATCCAGTCGCTTACAGCTAAATTCACAAATACAACCCAATACTTCCCTTTCCGCGTTCAAAAGAAAAAAAAGGAAAACTACACGGATAGCAAAAAAACATTCCCCGCTTTTGGTCAAAAAAGGAGGCTACAAACTACTATTGCTGTGTTGTGTATCTTTGTTACCGCTGCTCTTATCAGGTGGCGAGATCTTTGACCAAGTTTGTGCCAGAGGTCGGTTTTCAGAAGATGAATCCCGGTACTTCTTCCAGCAGCTCATCAGTGGCGTGCATTACTGCCATCAATCTGGTAAGGAAGGACTGCTCTTTTATCAGCAAAGCCCTTTGCTGGCAACACATCACCAGCTTCAGCCCACTTCAAACGATGAGTGGGGTGAAGCTGGCCTTCAAGGACAAAACAACCTGCATTCCAAGATTCCAAGTGCTTGGTTCAAAAAAGGACAAGCAACGCAGAATCACAACCGGCATGAATACAAATAAGCATATTAATTGAAGAAGAGACGTTTACTTGCCCCGCAATGATCAGGGATCTGTCACAGGGATTTGAAGCTTGAAAACATATTGCTCGATGGCAATGCCCATGCACCTCATCTGAAGCTCTGTGATTTTGGCTACTCCAAAAGCTCTATGGATAGCCAGGTGGGTCGCACGCTACATAAGTGTATGCATTTTATTGCAGCAGCATTGAGCAAACGTGCCCCACCAGACCCATGTATGAACTTAAGTGTTCTGTGCCTCCGCACTCACGAATATACACCTAACCATTGTGCACACTTGTTCTACGCCTCCGTATGCACATGAATTTATCACTAACCATTATCAGCAGCAACAGCATTCCGATCAATGGTCATGCTTTAACACACACAAAATACTCAAACCACTTAATCACTTACATGCAAATCTACATGAGCCGCTACCTTCAGCCCAAATCAACGGTGGGCACGCCAGCTTACATCGCCCCTGAGGTGCTGCAGCGCAAAACCTACTCTGGGTGCGTGGAAACTCCTGCACATAAAGCCCGGTCGGTGCCTACCCATTATGCAACATGTACGAGTTACTAAGTACAAACAACACGGTTGATGCAAAAGTGCTCCAGAGTTTGAACGGGTTGCAAAGATGAAGAACTATGCAGGCAGTGAAAAACAACTCCACACAATGATGAGAAAAGACATCCACTTCAGATCCGAGAACAGCTACAAATCAATTACCCTTATTCTAGTGGTGGAGCAGCATAACTCGGTACTGAAGCGGCTCTCTTCCCATAATTTACTTGGAAAGCGGTTCTCACTGCCTACGTAGTTTTCGTTAATTAGGGCTGTGATTCAAAGTGTCTTACGATCAGGACGTGGTACAGCAGATGAGTGGCTTAATTTGCAAGGGAAATGTGACCATTTCATTTGCAAAGCACCCCTGCTGCTTTAATTAGTATTAAGTACATTTGTGCTTTGGTGGGGGAGACTCACGGCACTTCGGGCCAATAAGTCTCCTTTTCCTTAATTGATGCAGGGAGTGTTTTGCTGTCTGCGTAGTTATTCTTTTCTTTTCTTTTCTACCTTTGTGCTTCTCGTCACTACTCAGACAAGCTGCAGATGTTTGGTCCTGCAAAGTGACCCTATTGCTTTAAATAGAAAATGCGTACCTTTTGTGCTTCCCGTCACTTCTCAGGCAAGCTGCAGATGTTTGGTCGTGCGGAGTGACGCTCTACGTAATGTTGGTCGGCTCGTATCCATTTGAGGACAGCCAGGACCCACGCAACTTCAGAAAAACAGTGCAGGTGGGCTTGCTGCCTGGTTGTATGGAACCTGCAACTCGTAAATGGTTGTAATCACAATACAAAGCATTTGCTGCGACCCTCCTGATCTCCTTAGCTCTTCTCTTTCTTTTCTTTGATGGAGGAGTTTAACGGAATCCGTATCAAATTGACTCCTCCTCCTTACACAGCAGTTACTAGCATTAGCAAGCTCACGTATGCAGAGGCCAATCAAAAGGATATGAAACGGGCCACGGGTTTCATTACAGCTGGCTGAAGAATGGATTGCAGTTTAGATCAGAATATCTATGTTTCAGCTACGTTGCTATGTTGCTTTATTGGTTTGCACCAGCTTTTGATCAGTCAGTGCCTCTGACGAGTGCTGTGAGTTGATCTGCTCACACAACACCCTGGCTTTCTCTACATAAACAAACGCGTAGAGGATTATGGCGGCAAACTTCTCCATACCACTGGGCCTGCCCCTTTCAGCGGAGTGCTCAAACCTCATTTCCAAGGTGAGCATTTCCACACAGCAGCCGAGGCGGTTGTATTTGTTCTAGTCCCAAGTTCCACTCTTAGTAAGGAGGAAAGGGAGTACTACGCAGGCAGCAAAACACTCCCTGCATCAATTAAGGAAAAGGAGACACATTGGCCCGAGGTGCCGTGAGTCTCCCCCACCAGAAGAGTAAGCAGGCTTTACCTGGATGCGTCCTCACTTTTTACTGAAGTGGCTCCTTTTTCTTGATTAAAGTGGGGAGCGGTTGTTATTGCCCGCGTGACTTTTTTTTTCTCTTTTCTCCTAGACAGGGATCGTCCAAAGCACAATTCTTGCCTTTTAGTCGCCTTGCACCGGTCCCTCACCCAACGCCACCACTTGGCCACGCATAGATCTTTGTAGCGGACCCAAGCAAGCGCATCAGCATGGACGAAATCCGAGCACATCCATGGTTTGTGAGGAACCTGCCTCAAGAGCTTATGGTGAGCCTACTGTGGACCTATCGTGAAAGTGAGGGTACTTATTTCTGCCCATGGGGGTGTCGGAGCAAATCACTGTCTGGACTAAGCATTAGATGATCAACCAATCGGCAGACAAATTTTGGCTACCGCACAATTGGCGCGACAACGATCAGGTTGAATTGATTAGCATGTTGCGTTCATTTTTGTCCTATAGCAGCTGTACCAAAACTTGGAGCAGCAGGAAGGGCGGTGCAAAGGAGCAAAATGCATGTTATTCAATTGCTCTGCCCTTTTTATCGCCAGTGTATGGTGTAAGGCATTACGAACCCTAGGATACTGCTGTGCCATCCATCTAGCCTGCCATGTTTTTGGTCATCCGCTTGACCAGCCTTAATCTACCTGGCACTCAGCAAATTTGCCATTAACTTACTTTTTGCTGCTACTCACATGAATAAAGTTTGTGTTTTGCCGCGCTCAGTGGTACATGACCACACATTATCTGCATGCATAGGACACACGTGCGTTTCAGCAGAGCACTAGCCCTACAAAGCAGAGTCCAGAGGAGATCCGGCTCCTCATACAGGCTGCTAGGAGCACAACATCTCAGCTGCCTGTTCCTTCAGCCCCTTTGCCAAGCAGATTGGTGGGTCTGAGGACAGGCAGAAGGGAGTTGTGGCAGTGCGTCTAATTGCAGCAAGGTCATTTGGTTTGTGTGTTTAAAGAATTTAAAGCAAGCCGTTACAGTTGTGCGTATGGAACTCGGAGTGCTTTGAATATGCACTCACACACACACACACACACACACACACACACACGCATGGAACTCGGAGTGCTTTGAATATGCAAGCAAGAGACCTTACATATAAACGTGGAGTGTGTAGGACACTATACATCTCAGAAACCATCCCGAAGAGGCATATTCAGCCTTGGCGCCTTGATTTGCGGTCAGGGATGCTGCCATGTACCTAGTCTTGGCACTTATCTATACAGGGGGGGCCACCTATCACTGCCGGTGTTCAGATTCAGCCTGGCGTGCCTCCCTGGAACATTGTGAATCCGTACCAAGCAGCCAACAATCCTCAGCAGCAGCTATCCAGCTATGGACCACCACCCCCTATTCAGGCACCGCCGTTTCCTTTCCAGACTTTCAGACCCGCCCAGCCTGTCCGGCCATTTGCAATGCCGTATGCGGTGCCATACCACGGAGTGCAGCAGCCACCGACGGTTATGGGCAACGTTACATCTGAATATAACGAGGACTAGGGGATTGCAAGCAATCCCTGCACAGATAGGATTTGAGGTGCGTTTCAGACGGCAGATGAAGCATCATCAGAGATTAACTTGTATCAATAGTTTGTTAGACTTAAGCGCATCATGAGACTTGCAGATCTCATAGGATTTGAGGTGAATTTCAAACGGCAGATGAAGCAACATCAGAGACCAAACCTCAACACTTAGTTAGACTTAGGCGTACCATGAAACCCATAGGTCTCACACATATGCACGTGAGCTATACCTTGGGGAGCATAGACTAATGTTCAGCTTGACTCATGAGAGACTTTACTAGTACATACATAAAGGTTTAAATTGGGGGGGTCACTTTACCTGTGCACTTGCTAGAAAAGTGCAAGAAGGTAAGCACTGTATTTAGTATTTATACTTGCATTCCTCACACCAATGCACCGTCCTGTACGTCTATTGCAGGGTTGTAGCTCTGCGGGCCTACTGTTGAAAATGTTTGTTGGGTAAATCCAACCAATTTATACCCTGTGTGTTTCAGTGCACTTTATTTAGCTTGATAGCACTAAGAAGTTGAAGCCAGGCTCTGATCCACATTTCGTAGTTTTTTTCCAGTGACTGAGTTTTTGCAGTGTATGTTGCTGAATACTTGTAGTTTGAAAAGGGCTGTGCAATAAAATAAGCGGCATTAATGGTCAGCATCTTGCCTAGATCATAGTACAAGAGCCTTATTTTCTGTTTTCTTTTTCCGCAAGGGCCTCCAAAGTGCAGCCACCATACAGTAATAGGTAGCACAAAAACTGCGTCAACATATGCTGCCGGCAATAAACCGTCGCAATGATAAAATTTAATCAAGTCGGTGCTGTCAAGGCCATAGGAACAAGAAAGCTAGCAGAGGGGGAAGGCTGGGTGGAATTGAAACAACCGCCTTTTGGCTTGAAGGGGAAATTGCTCAGATGCCCCTCCAACAAACTTCAACCAAATTGGCTTTAAAACGAGATCTGATGCTACAAGCTGCCCGAGCACTCATATCTTTGTAAGCCATCCTGTGTTTAGACTGACAGGAATAAGCACATGTATAATGTTCGACCAACTTTATGCTATCGACGGGGATAGGGAACATTGTTATCTTCCTCAGCATAGCTGTCTATACAGGAACACCAGAGTGCCAGATGCATGTAAATTGGTGCAGTGCATCAGAGTGCGTAATTGGAAAAAGCAAAAAAACAAAAAAAACTATACTGATAATAAAAGCCACTCTAAATTGAGGAGAAGTCAATTAGTAGCCAAAAGCAAGGCTCACAGTACACCACGGCTGATTTGGGACGTGCCGCCAAACATTGCAAATTGAAATGATAGCCGTAGGAAGTTACATTATATTCAAAGCTGCTTTACTGCCCAAGTAATGGGCCAAACCTTAAAACATTTAATTCAGCATCCCCATTCCGGTATAGTCTCAAAACTTTTTAACATACGACAATGACGCAGAATACGCAATAAATCATGACGAGCTTGATAGTGAAGAGTGATTTATCCATCATTTTACAACCTAATGGTTCCTTGGAGAACAAAAAGACGTGCAACAATACGAATGGATGGCTGAGCTTGGACTACCAGAGATCTAGTCTTTAGGTTTTTAGATCAGAGTTGCACATTTCAGGCTACAGAGGTTTGTAGCTTGAGGCCCATCGTATGCTTGCTACACTGCGCTACACCCACACTACATGCTACATGCTGCGAGAACAATAAAAGTGAGTCGAATCAATTTTGGTTTTACCAAACCAGCCCTTTTGGGCTTCGCTTTTCATTGTTATAATTGCAAGGCAAAGGAACGGCCTTGGCACGTGCATGTGTGGCTACATATAGTGGCGAATGAATAGTCAGAGGCAGACTTTTGCACGTCCCCTCTAAGATAATACCTCATAATAAGGCGTATACGTGGCATAGCGTGCCATTTGCATTTGCATAGCGTATCTGGTAGGCTTCGTGTTTGATTTTTGCAATGCAGTGGCTGATAAAGTACTACAGAGATAACGTAAGACTTCTAAGGGATCCCTATTTCGCCACCACTTGTAGAGGTTAAAAGAGGTTAAGAGGGCGAAATGTTTCGCTGATAAGGCATCCGTAGTTTTGATGACAAAATAAAAGCGAGCAAGATCAGGATTTCGACGCAAAAAGCCGAGATGCGAGCTCGTGGAAAATTTATTAAAAACAAATAAGATTGAATGCGTGCCTCCCGCCTACTTCATCGTGCTATTTTTCCTCAGGCTACGCACCAAAGTTTGTTCCCATCACTGACCAATGGCCGGGCAGAGTCTTTCCCAGCTGCGTCTCCAGCAACTGTGTCCCAGGCTCCTGGGGCGTATTCGCGTGCCTTTCTCCGTGGCCTCTACACTTCACCCACTCCTCCCCTTGTTGTTTTTGATTGGTGGGTCTCTCTGCTTCTGTTTCCCTCACTTGTCACTGATTCACAGCACTCCCCTCGACCTCACATCCTATGCAGTGCACTGAAAGCGCGCCACAGGGATCGCGCTGCTTATCACCTCTTGCAAAGCCACACAGAGCACCAGCAGGCGGTGCGTGCGTCCAGCGAGAAGAGTGCAAGCACCAGCCATGCTACGCTAGGCACATCACCCGCTATTGGCAATGACACCAGCAGCACGAGCACGAGCGCTCGCGCAGGTCAGTCGTGCCCATGTGGCAGCAAGAGATGCACAAACATGTTTGCATGCACAACCCCCGTGCATGCGCACGCAACGCCCTGCAAGAACACACAGAAATGATTGATGTCATTGTCCGTATCCAAATGCTGCACTTAACAAACAAGCGTGCGCACATGTACGTGCAGTCACACGCATGCACGCAAACAATAGAAAAATATTTCGCAAACTGTCTCTGTACAGGATATCGTGGCGATGCGCTGCTGGGTGGAGTGACGAGCAGGCTGCTGGACCGGCTCCTAGATGTGCGAGCACGCACGTTTCCAGACGTGCTTGTGCTGGGTGGCGCAGGTGTGTTATGATGCAATGCAGTTCTGTGTGGACTGAACAGTGTGTTGTGTTCAATGAAGGCACTATTAAGCTGCGGAATATTTACCAAGGCCTTTAGCAACTGATTGAACTTTTGCAGAGGGGGCTATCTGACCCCCAAAGTGGGGTTGTTTTTTAAATGTTCCTTGAGTGTGCGTGCCCCCATTGGCTACAACTAGAATTAGTTTCAAATGGCTCCGTAGCAGTTGAGTTTCATTGTAGCCAATGAGGGCACTTATGCCTTAATGGCCGCGGCGTGAACCCTACTTTTTGAGCAGCCATATGCTGTACCTGACCAGCCAGCAAACCAAACCAGGTGATTTATTGTGTTTTGAAGTCCTCATAATAAATTAAGATCACTGCAAGAGAAATGGGGCAAAAAGACGAAGTGGTTGGCGAGATATGCAAATTAATGTGCCATTCCCCCTGGAAAGCACCCATCTAGGGTACAGGTGCATGACGTGTGCTTTTAGTCCTGTCATTCTGTACGCAGGGCGACTTGTCTAAATCTGAGCACATGTTCGGGTAGCTTATAAAGTCAGCATCAGTTTAATGCTAGGTTGGGTCCAAATTGATGAAGTGACGTGTGAGTAGTTGCACCTTTCATGCAAAAAGGAGCATGTTTTGGCTTTTGCCCAGATAACCCCCTCTGGAACTTTTGACGAGCTCAAAAAGTGCATGGTTCTTTCACCTATTCGCATGGGCATGACCATTGACAAGGAACGTGACGTTCAATATATTACAGAAAATACTCGCATATGCCCCTGCTGTGCACAGCCGTGCATGTGCTCGACTAATTTGCAGAGCACCTAGTCAAAGTTAAAGACCTTTAAGAATGCATTTCAAGGACAAAGGTTCAGTCTGTCTCTATAACACCTGCTGCTCCTGCGTAGCTGTGCACGTGCTCGACCAGCTGGCAGGCGGGGTAGCAGGGGTGGAGAGGGTGACAGTAGTGGACACTTCACTGGGCATGCTGGAAGCTATCAAGGTGTGTGGGTGTGGGTGTGAGTGTGTTGGTGGAGAACGCTTAGGTGTGGATGTGAGTGGGTGTGGGTGTGGGTGTGGGTGTGGGTATGGATATGGGTATGGGTATGGGTATGGGTATGGGTGGAGTTGTGGGTGAGAGTTGTGGGTGGGTGGGAGCATTGGGCGCATTTCTAAGAAGTAGGGTGTTCTAATTTATTGACTGAACCCAAAATACGAGGAATGTTGCCTGGATCTCTATCATAAAGGTATACATGCACACGTACGTCACATTTTATGTGGTATTTATGGTCTGCATGTTCACATGTATGTCACATTATATGACGACGTCCATGGACTGTACCGTATGTGCAGGGTTGGCCAGAACCATATATATGTATATATATATATATATATATATATATATATACGGGGTGTATACGGTATTTTTGGCAG
>Ga0307974_1003560_pt1 | contig 11213 bp, 9 predicted proteins | sample OrgLakmetagen784_FD_201812 | JGI IMG/M metagenome (GOLD analysis project Ga0307974, IMG submission 201812) | Saline water microbial communities from Organic Lake, Antarctica - #784 | ecosystem: Environmental > Aquatic > Non-marine Saline and Alkaline > Saline | place: Antarctica: Organic Lake... | reverse complement strand
AGCCGGGTGGCTTATGCCGACGCAGCACCCTGTTCTGCTGGAGCCGCGTTCTATGGAGCCGCCCCATTTGCCCCTGGTTCCACCCTCTCTCACCTGCTCCACTCCAGCACTACAGCACCCGCTCTGTCTGCTGAGCCGTCCAGTAACAGCATGGGCAGCTGGGGGGGGTGCGAGGGGGAATGGGACAGAGTTTCATCTTCCGTGCACACCTCCACCAACTACCCTTCCTCAACGCCTGCCAGCACCAGCAACGAGGGCAATGCCATGTTCGGCGTGGACGCCAGCAGCTGTGGCTGGGTGTCGGTGCAAGACGCAGCCCCACACCCTGAGCCTGCATCAGGAAGAAGAGCAGGTGGGGCACCAACAGCGGCAGGATGGCTGAGTGCCCCCCCTTTCTCCTACTCTTCAGCACCCACCGCATCCTTGAGCAGCCCAGCGATGGGGAGTGGCTTAACCCTGGGCCGTGGGATGGAGTCTGTTTACGAGGCCTCTGCTGCTTACTTCTAGGCCGGTGACCTAGGCTGCTGTGTCTATTTGGTGTCTGTGCAAGGTAAGTAGAGAATGCTGCTTAGCTTCTTGCTGGTGCAGGTCAAATTGGTGCAGTCGACTGCAAAACCATTTTTGAAATGCATATCTTGACAAGTCAAATCGTCGTTGTCCATATTATAGGGTGTACCCACCTTCAAACCCTCCTACTTTGATGCATCAATAATCTCCACCTGCAGGTTTCAGGACTCGTGATGTGCCAGATACAAGTTTTGAGGGATGGCGTGCTCAAGCCTACCAGGTCTCAATTTTGCAGTACGTGATGAGCGCGTAAATGAACGGCCCTACACGCAGCTGTCTTTTGCAGTCAGCTTGCACCTTTCCCAAGGCATATTCTTGGTAGTAGTGATCTGCTTGACGATCCAAGTGCGTGTCGATCCTTACTTAGGCCTGGGGGGAAGCTGAACAAGCGCTACTAAAGAGTTATATTTCTGGGACTCGTCTGCTGGTAAATGAGCAGCTTGGTGCGTGCCCTAGCTTAAGGCGTGTGCGATTGCCCTCTCTTATTGCGCAGCATCAGCAGCATGAAGTTGCTCGTTGCGATTCTTGCGTCAGCGTGTAAACTCGAGCTTAGTGTATCAGTCCGTTTGCTGATTCTTCGTTTGCTGCAACTTGCGTTGGAGTCATGCGCGCAACTTGCGGCAGGATGGGAACTTGGGTGTTTGCAACAGGCATGTCGCATGCAAGGACATGTCTTCAAAAGATGCTTCATTGGCAGCTATTGCTGGGTTATTGATCTGAGTGTTGGATTATTAGTCTGTGTGCACTAGAATATCGCTGTTTGCCTCTGAACTGCTGTGAAGTGAAAGTTGATATTGTGCATGATGAATGGTTTAAATCTAGCAGCGCTGCAAGCGTGCTGCATGTTGCACTTAGGTATCCTGTGAGCAGGCTATTGAGGAGCTGAGTAACAGTCCTTAAAACTTTAGTTACTAGATCATGCGGACCAAGCGTAGAGAGTGATGTCGAGATCCGATGCTAAACAAGGATTTTATCCTGTGTCTGTTGTATGTTTAGTTGCGTTGATGCCTGCAAATTGCCTTTTCTTTCCTAGTAGTTGTCCTGTAAGCAGCCTTAACTCCTCCATTTTAAAACATAGAATTACCTCGATTTATTACTCACTAAGCATGTAATGGAAGTGAGATTATTTTTTTGCTAGGTTTAAAACTATATTTAGGCTTGATATTGGAAGGCTGTTTGTCTTTAAAGACATTTCCTAGTTTGATTCCAAGCGCTAAAAAGTTAATTTAATTCCAAACATCAGCCAGGACACTAGCTTGACTTGAATTTACCTGCTTAAACCGGCTTTCTAATACTGTGCTTTGGCGTACAGGAGTTTGCAGTCTAAGCGCAACTCTCCTCAGGAAACAAAAACCTCAATCGGTATGCTGGATACTGTACTGAATCTTGGCTACACCTCAGCATGGATTGCAAATATGCTTTCGAGCATGTGAGCAAAGTTGCAGAAATGGTCCGTCGCAAGGGGGGGGGGAACTGGGCAAGCGCTTCTAAAGAATTAAAATTCTGAATTCATCTGCTGGGAAATGAGCAGCTTGGTACGCACCCTAGCTTTAAGACGCGTGCAATTGCCCTCTCTTATTGCGCAGCATTAGCAGCATGAAGCTGCTCGTTGCGATTCTTGTGTCAGCATGAAGGATTAGCCTTGTGTACCAGTCCGTTTTGTCAGATCAAATTACCGTTACTGCAAAGTATAAGACTCAGCACCATCTACTAATCAGCGCCATCTACTAGTTTGGGGCGCCTTTGGACCAAGAAAGGCCTCCAAGGTGGAAAAACCATCCAGCAGAGGAGTGAGTTCTTTGCATCGCAATGCTTCTACCAGTTCTGTACATCAAGCCTGTGCGCTCTCTGCTCATACTCGTGCGACTATCTCTGCTGGTGCTACTCATCTTTGGTCGGATGCCACACCACTGTCCCTTCCCGGAGCTGGGACCGTTTAATCAGACATTCTCGGTCTCATCGTGTTACATGTTTTGACTAGGCGAACAGTATTTTGAAGGCCTTACACGGTACAGGGTCTCTTAGGGATCCCCTCTAATGGTACCTCTTAGAATGCTCACATGTTGTCAATTGATTACCCAAATTATCAAATCTAGGAAAAGATTATCAATAATCTGGCCATCCAGCTTATCGAACAAGACACGCAGAGACTCTCAACTGTTAACCAACTAACTGCTCTGTCACACGATTTGTCGCTGCTACTGATTGGGCGTGCAGTTTGCTGCAACTTTGTTTGCTGCAACTCACTTTGGAAACATGTGTGCAACTTGCAGCAGGATGGGAACTTGGGTGTTTGCAATATCAAGCATGAATGTGCCTACACAAATGTGCCTACATGATTCGACATCATGTTCTCTTTAATGAAACAGAGAGTTGTTCCATGAATTATCCGAGTGTACTGTTGCCACTCTTACTAGTTAAAATCCATTTAGCAGAATTTTTCTGTCCAATCAGAATCACTCCATAACAGAGCGTACAATTTGTGTAGTTTGCGTGGCTTCTCATAAAATGCTTGTAAACTTTGTTGTTTAACTGCCACGCTTAGGCAGAACTCTTGGAAGATATACTAACAAGATGTGCAAGGGCTGCCTATTACAAGTTGCTTTGCCCATCCCAAACCAAACACATTGACGTACCAAGGATCTTGCTGATCGGCCCGTTGCCAGCCTCGTCCTTCACTATCAAGCCAGCTGAGTCTGCAAGCATTTGGATATTGTGATGATGCCATATGTGCAGTAGTAGTGTTGGCGTCAAAGCGTGTTTAGCATCGTGAACGGTTGGCTACAAACATGCTCAAGAAACCTTCCAGCACCATTTCACGTTCAACCCTGCTTACACAAGCAAATAGCAATTATTAGCCCCATTCTCCCTATTTGTAGAGCCGTTATAATTCAGACAATCAACAGGCTCACATTTTCATATTGACGCATTTTTGTTAAATCTAGCCTGCGTTCCAGATGCAAGGAGACAGGCGGCCATACTATTTTGAGCTAAGCAGACATTTCAGCAAGATCTTGATTTGCATTCCTTCAAACTCACAAAATCTTTGAGTACTGCAATATTAGGCTTTACGTTCACTGACGACTTCCAACCATTGGTACTGTCTTGCAAATTCGGTGTTGCTGGAACAGTTAGAGGCAGTGGGGGTCCTTTTCTGAGATTTGCTTCATTTTATTTTTTCGATGATGTGAGGGTCACTGCTAGCCTTTACATGGACCAGGACCGCCATGAGACAGTTAAAAAAAAAGCCCCCCCCCCACTTCCCGACTGAAATGCCAGAAGGTATGATTTTATTATATGCGTCTGTGTTATACTTGTTTTAGTCTTTTGGTTTTTATGGTGCAAGCCCGTTCCTTGTACCAAAAGGTTACAGTTAGATAGTAGAGCGGCTGACCCTTGTACTAAAAGGTTACAGTTGGATAGAGAGGCTGTCCCTTGTACCAAAAGGTTACAGTTAGATAGAGAGGCTATCCAGGCATTGCGAGGTTCCTTTCCTTTCAGCATAATCATTGAGGCAAATTGATCAAGGGCGGGAAAAGGTTGTTGTGGAACGGGGTGCTTAATGGGAGGCATCCAAAACGTCATCGGCCTGTCACGGTATACAATTGGCAGTGACATATTGGCTTGACTGCTTAACATACTACTGTGTCGCATACTGGTAGTAGCAGGGAGCGACTTGAGCTGACAAACCAAAACTATCAAGGTTAGCCAGCACCAGATGAATCGCCACGACATGTTTTGTTGTTGAGATCAATTACCGCAAGCCTTGAACTGATCAGGCCCATTTAATGTCAAAAACCACCGGCCTGAGAGTACTGAGACATCACAGAAACTATCTTGCCTCGTTGCAGCTTGCGTGTATGCCGCAGCTGCTCTTCCAATCTCTCTGCCTGCAGCCGCTGCCCATCCAAGGCCATAAGCAGGTGCCGGAGGTCACTTGCTGTTCAGGTACATATCGGAGGACATACACACCATTGGCAAGCAAAGCGTTGGCTTGCCAGCACTTGCACGTGCATCTGTGCAAGTGTCTAGGGTTCAAAATTTTGGTGAAGACATCATCGCACGAGAGTCACTGGAGAAAGTCGATCAACAAAGCTGCTGGGCGCTCGCTTGCACAAGACGTAAATGGTTGGTCAGAATCAAACATGTATGATGTAAATGCGTTTTAGCAGGAAACCCCTTCAGTGTACATAACTGTATGGTGTGCATAATCATAACAATTTTGGCCAAGCCTTGATGACATGCGCTTGAGTAAGAAGGTTTCAGTTGAGCACTGCAACACGAGGCCCGTGAGGGATAAATACAGCAGTACTGCGAGGCTGTACCACATTTTGCGCTGCAATACATACAGGTCTGATCAGAAGGAGGTAACTTTGAACGACAGCACACATCTGTGCAAGAAGACAGGTACCCATTTGCTTGAAGGGAACTGACAGTGTTTGCCGCAAAATTTTTGCCCAATCCAGCAGCTGTTCAGAAGGTCTAATAGTATTCGCATTGAATTTGGTCAAAAATAGAATCAGCGGAACAAATGTCACTTTACAAACGACTCTTAAAGGTATTCAACACACACAATCGACAATAATAATTAGAACCCATTAGCACCCATTAAACACACACCACACACACGCACGCACGCACCCACCCACACCCACACAACCACACATACATACACAAACACAAGCACACTTAGACATACACACACAGAAACATACACATAGGCACGCACAGACACACAAATACACACAAACACACGCTTAACTGTCATGCGCTTCTGCTCAAATTCAGGAGCCACACTTTGCAAGCCTCTCCTACCCCCCCTTCTTTTTTCTGCCTGTGTGTACATTCCCTGCTGCATTTTATGATAAACTCCACGTTTAAGCGCTTCCTGATATGATGAATTGCAAAGAGTGGGCTGTGCTGTGTGATACAGCAAGCAAAGAGCAAGCCTTTGTTTCTTTTTCTTTGTTGGGCACAGTGCCACTGGCTTTTGTATCATATATATCAGATGATCTGAAAGAGAAAAATAATAGAGAATAAAGGAGCTTAAATTGATCATCCAATGACAGGTCGAGCCTTATTTGCTGTCCCTTATACACTGATATCTTAATTAAACAAATTGTCAGATCAAATTACGGTCTTTGCAAAGTATAAGACTCAGCACATCTACTGATTATGAGGCGAACGAGCTGCTGTACAAGCAAAAAATGCGCAGGAAGCACACCTGCATGATTGCCGCAAAGGACCTCAGGAAACTGATTTCAAATCATGACGGATTGGTAGGTCATTTCATTGTAGCTCTGCTGCTTTTGTTGTCCCTTCTTTGACATGATGATCAAGTGCCTTCAGCTACCGGTCGCTCACCGTGTCGGATAAGCATGCATTCAGCTACATCTCCAAACTATAGTTAGCTAATGTACAAGCTTGCCCAGAGAGAGAGAGAGAGAGAGAGAGAGAGAGAGAGAGAGAGAGAGAGAGAGAGAGAGAGAGAGAGAGAGAGAGAGAGCCTCAAAAAATTTCTGAGACCTACCACCAAAGCAATAGTAAACTTAAATGAACCTCGTCTCCCCCACCACAAAAGAAACGAAAATGAGTAGGAATTGGCTGGGGGGGGTTTACAGGCATGTAACAGCAAAAGTAACGTATAATGCGTTACGTATTGTACGACACCCTGCAACCTTTTCAGGCATCTGTACCCTATCACCTGTGAGTTTGTGAGGCTAGTGGTGTTTGCTTTAGCTAGATGCCGTTTCACATTGTTGTCCTATCTCTTGACATTACCCTATCAAGGGTCAACTTTACGCTGGCTGATCCAGCAATGCCTATCAGCACAGCTTATGTGGCTGCCGGTTACCCCACTTTGTAAACCAAATTTAAACCCTTTGTAAACCTTTGACATTACCCTATCACCGTGTGTGTGACAAGAAGCTTCAGCTAGATGCCTTTTCCATTGTTGTCCTAATTCTTGACATTACCCTATCACCGTGTGTGTGTGACAAGAAGCTTCAGCAGGCGTCTGTTTCTGCTTCTTTTTCCTATTCTTCTTAGCACTTCTCCCCTCCCCAGAAGCGTCCGATGCCTGGTATCCTCCAAACAGTAAGGCCTGTCGTTGGGCTTTACTTTGGGTGTGAGAGCTTTGAGGACCCTTGGCGGCAGCACCGCTTCCAAAGTGGGCTGAAGCATGAGACGTGGGCTTCCTTCCTACCAAGGCAGCTTTCCCTTTCTCATCGCCCTCATCACTTGAATTGTCATCGTCTGTGTGTGTATATGTGCACGTGTGTGTTTGTGCATGAACGCTTTGTGTGTATGTGTATATGTGTACGTGTTGTGTGTGTATGTGTAAAATAAAATTTGTGTAGCGTAGCGGCCAGAATGGATTGTTCGGAGCTTTGCTTAGGCATGTTACAGAATGTGAGGAAGGTTTTGGACTCATGAATGGTTGCTATTTCGTGTAGCAAATAATTAATCCATCCCAGGATTTTTGCCTCCCCCCTCTTTCAAATAACACGTTAACACTCGTAGGTGCTCGATTGGTGGTCGTTTCCTGCCATTTCCAAAAACGCATGCAGCTCGTCAGTTGATCCCAAGCCATTTCAACCTGCTATCTGTGTGGAAATTGACGTTCACGTAGCTGAGACCAAGTTGGTTTAGAAAGCAAACATTGGTTATGACACGAATTGCTTCTTTTATTTTACCATGTTTTTGCCTTGAGTTCTTTGTTGGCACAGCTGCTTAACTGTTTTAACACAAAAAGTATGGGTTTGCAGCATAGCAGTCACGACTGGACTGATGGCTTCACTTTTGAACAGGCGCCTTTTGTTGGCATAGCTTAGCACTGTGATCTGAAGTAGTACTGCACTTACTAGCTTAGCACTTAGCCTAGCACTGGGATCTGAAGTACTACTGTACTTATTTAGGGTTGGCCAGAACCCTATATATACACCGTATATGACCGTATATTTCCGTATATTTGGTGATTCCTGCCAAAATAACCGTATATACACCGTAATATATATGGTTCTAGCCAACCCTATATTCAATGCATTCGCATTTCCGTACCGGAGCACAGAAACGCTGGCAGACAAAAACACATGGGAAAAACATTGACATATGTTTTGAGTCAGGCAGATGTCGGCTCAAAAAGACAAAGAATAACACTGTTTAGGTAGATGGTAGAACCCCTACCAGGATGAATGAGCAAAAAATTTTCAGTTGCTATAAATAAATAGGGTTGGCTATACATACTATATTCTGGACTGCCCCAGCATTTAAACACATCAACTTCTGTCACTCGTAGGGCCATGACTAGTACAACACCGTAGGGTGTCATGATCAGTACAACACCGTATAGGGTGTCATGACCAGGACAACACCGTATAGGGTGTCATGACCAGTACAAAACCGTAAAGGGTGTCATGACCAGTACAACACCGTATAGGGTGCCATGATTAGTACAACACCGTATAGGGTGTCATCATCAGTTCAACACCATATAGGGTGCCATGATTAGTACAACACCGTATAGGGTGTCATGACCAGGACAACACTGTATAGGGTCATGACCAGTTCAACACCGTATAGGGTGTCATGATCAGTACAACACCGTAGGGTGTCATGATCAGTACATTACCGTAGGGTCATATGACCAGTACAACACCGTATAGGGTGTCATGGTCAGTACAACACCGTATAGGGTGCCATGACCAGTACAACACGATTGCACGTGGTTCCAGGCAAGCCTGACGTTCATATGTCAATATGTTCATAGACATCATCAAATAGTGTACAAGGTTGAAGCCAAACTAAACCCCATATTCACATTGCACGTCACCTGTGCATGTGGCCGACTGTAGCAAGCACCACACAGTACACGTGGCTCTGGTCAATATGGCACAAAATTTTGCACTCACCTGATGCGCCCCCTCCTTGAAGGTGAAGCTTCCCGCTAGCCTGCTTCTGCAAAATAGGGTTGATAAGGATAAGGTAGGGTTGGTGCTCCTGCTAGCCTGCTTGTAAAATCAGGGTTATTCAGGATATTTGAGTTGGTCCTCCTGCTAGCCTGCTAGCCTGCTTGTAAAATCAGGTAAAATCAGGATGGATCAGGATTTTTGAGTTGGTCCTCCTGCTAGCTTGCTTGTAAAATTAGGATTGATCAGGGTGAATCAATCCTCCCGCTAGCCTGCTTCTGTGAGATCAAGCTAGCAAAAAAGGAATCGTCGAATCATGTTGTCGTGTGGCGTGTGAAATGCGCTCTAAGCCCTTGTGACTGATTGAGAATGAGCATACCGTATGCTGCGTATGGCCAGGGTTGGCCAGGCCCGTATATATACACCATGTATGACCGTATGTATGGTGATTTCCCTGCTTAAAGTACCGTACATACAACGTATATACGTACATATGTGGCCAACCCTACATACGTCACAGAGTACTCACCTGTTTGGCTATAAAACAATTAAAGAGCTGACGCGAGATGAGCAGGTGGGCAATTTGCGTTTGAATTTTGTACACAAGAATGATAAAACCAATGTCTTTGGCAAGCAAGTCATTAATTAACACACACACAATCATGCTCAGTGAGAGTAACCCAGCTACGGCGCCACGACCCACAAGAGCAAATGAGCACGCTCCGCTCATCAGCTGAGACGGATCCCTGCCTCTTGAAAGCGTTGAACCGCAACGTTGATGCGAGTGCTAGCACAAGCAGTTAGCCAGCAACACACAGCATCAACACACGTACATACACCCACATGCACACACACACGCACACACATAAATACACATACCACACGCACCTGCCCTTGTTGCCAGCCTTCCCCCTCCTCCTCCAGGCTCCGTGAGGCCTTGCGCTTCGCGCCTGACTCTAACCGCTTCTTCAACCGCTCGTCAATGGCGGCGGCAAAGCCCACAGCCTTGTGGTGGGGCACATAAGTTGCCCCCAGGCCCAAACTGTGTGTGTGTTTGTGTGCGAAGTCGTGCTTTAGAGTATTAATCTTACTTTTACCATACTTTTCAGCAGGGGACACAAGAGTAGCTATTTTTGTAAGCTCCTCGCTCCTTTGTGCGCCTTGCGTGCATGTCCTCTTTCACAGCAGTTTGCCTTTTCTCAGCTGCGAGGCTACTGACGTTTGTTCCTTGTCTTGTTTCCACCTCAATATCCTGCCTGAACTGGACCGCTTTGCCTCTTTAAATTGCTCACCTCTATTAGACGGAAAGCACGTTCCTCATTTCATGCTCTTTTTGACAAAGAGACTCACACACTCACAATTTGGCGCGGTTTTGGGACTCGTCTTTGGCCTGCCGTGTGCCAGTGTTGTTCTCTTCAGACGCGTCCTCTTCCTGAAACAAATTGCGCGTTGGCAATCCCAGCCATCCAGCCACCTGAGGGAAGGGCGAAAAGACAGGGGGGAATCTTGACTGTGCATGCTTGTGTACGTGCGTGTGTGTGTGTGTGTGTGTGTGTGTGTATTTGTGTGTTTGTATGTGTGCTTGTTTGTATGTGTATGTGTGTGTGCATGTGTGTGTGTGTGTATGTGTGCGCACATATGTGTGTGTGTGAGTGTGTGTGTGTGTATGTGTGTGTGTGTGTGCGTGCGTGTGCGTGTGCTTGTGTCTCTGCGTATGTGTGTGCGTATGTGTGTACGCGTGCGTGTGTGTATGTGTGCACGCGCGTGTGTGTTCGGGCATGCAGCTTTTGCCTGTGTGTATCATCTTACAATGTCCAAGCCTTCAAAGGAGGGCACAACTTCTACTTCTCCCTTCTTTTCTTTTTTCATTCCCTAAAATAGCTATAAATCATTTTGTTAAGTAACTCCCAGGCTAAAAACTATCTTTGAAAATGCAGTGATGCTTGCATCCAAAAAGGAGGGACCTGCTGCTTGGCTTGGCTTCCCAAAGTTGCTCTCCCTGCTGGGCCATGAGCCCCGGCAAGCTCAGGTAGGACAAATGCTACACTGGAACAGGAAGCCCTGATAGGTGTTTCGGTACCGGTGCACAGAATCATGCACCTACACACAAACATGCACACGCACGCACGCACGCATACACACATATGCACGCGCACACACACATACACACACGTTCACACTCACGCAATCATGCATGCACGCACGCGTAAATGTGCACACATATGCGCACACGTACACACACACACATACACACACGCACACACACACACACGCACACACACATGCACGCATGTACAAATGCGCACACATACACACATGCACGCGGGAACAGACAGCTTGTGTAACGGATTTAATGCGCTCAAGCTCTACAAATATAGAGACACGCAAATTTGAAGTGCCTCCCCTTCCTTCCACATAAAGTTAAGCAAAGCTACACCCTGTGCGCGCTGCAGCAAGAGGCCGCACTTCTGGAAGAGCTGGCAGTGCAGTTCAGCAGCACGTATGAGTTTGTGGGGCCCAACAACCCCTCCGCCAAGCAATTTGGAGAGCTGTTTGACGCCTTGGTGAGTTTAGGGCCTATTTTTTCCGCTGCTCACCTACCACTGACTGAAGTGGGTTGGGCTTGTGGTGGCCCTGCTGTTTTGCACGTCTTGGATGCAATCTGCGCCTTTTAAATTCAGCCAGGTTACTTATGTGTGTGTGTGTGTGTGTGAGAGAGAGAGAGAGAGAGAGAGAGGG
>Ga0307974_1003557_pt1 | contig 11219 bp, 12 predicted proteins | sample OrgLakmetagen784_FD_201812 | JGI IMG/M metagenome (GOLD analysis project Ga0307974, IMG submission 201812) | Saline water microbial communities from Organic Lake, Antarctica - #784 | ecosystem: Environmental > Aquatic > Non-marine Saline and Alkaline > Saline | place: Antarctica: Organic Lake... | reverse complement strand
ACAGTACACAGTACACAGTACACAGTACACAGTACACAGTACACAGTACACAGTACACAGTACACAGTACACAGTACACAGTACACAGTACACAGTACACAGTACACAGTACACAGCACACAGCACACAGCACACAGCACACAGTACACAGTACACAGTACACAGTACACAGTACACAGTACACACTACTTACACCGTACACACTACACACTATTTACACACTACTTACACGGCTTACACTACACATTACACACCTGCAGGGTTACTTGCGCTTACACTACACACTACACACTACACACTACACACTACACACTACACACTGCACACTACACACTACACACTACTTACACGGCTTACACTACACACTACACACTACACACTACACACTACACGCTACACGCTACACAGTACACACTACTTACACCGTACACACTACACACTACACACTACACACTACACACTACACACTACACACTACACACTAATTACAACGTACACACTTCACACTACTTACACACTACTTACACACTACTTACACACTACTTACACACTACTTACACGGCTTACACTACACACTACACACCTTCAGGGTTACTTGCGCTGCTGGCCAGCTTCTTGCCACAGCTCTTGCATTGTGATCCCAAAGCTTGTTCAAAGGAGCAGTAGCCTGTGTGTGCATGCATGCATGTACATGTAAGTACTCGTGTGTCTATGTGTGTGTGTGTGTGTGTGTGTGCGTGTGTGTGCGTGCGTGCATGTACATGTATGCATATTTGTGTGTCTATTTGTGTGCGTGTATATGTGCCTGCGTGCGTGCCTACTTGTGTGCCTATGCGTGTGTGTATGCTTGTTTGCTTCATACACATATGCATGTAATTCATGGAAAAAAGATTTAGCCCAAGTGTATGGCAGCATTTGCATTAAGTGTGTAAGTGTGTACGGTAGGAGGCGTCAAAGAAAAAATGAGATTGAACAAAGACACTGCCGTGGGTTACTCAAAGACCTCAAGAGACAGCCAAGGTCACCAGCCTGCAATGCCTGACAAGAGGGTTCAGCAATAACACTGTTGTTTCTCACGTTTCTCAAAGTGATTGCATACATTTGACAGGCATAACGAGAATTAACAAAACGTACCGCACACCATGCGCGTGGCCCAACGAGGGCCATGTCCATCAGTGCTGAGTTCCTCATGGCACAGATCGCAGGGGAAACGCATGCCTGCTCAAAAGGGGAGAGGTACAGATCGTGGCATAATACATTAATAACGCAAAAAGCAGGGCTGTGATCGCCATTTCTGAGCTCCTCATGGCACAGATCGCAGGGGAAACGCATGCCTGTCAAAAGGGGGGAAGGTACAGATCGTGGCATGAAACATTAATAACGCAAGAAGCAGGGCTGTGCTTGTCAGTGCTGAGTTCCTCATGGCTCAGATCACAGGGGAGCCATGTGTCTGTTCAAAAGGGAGAAGACACAGATTGTGGCATAAAACATTCAAATCGCGAGAAGCAGGGCTGTGCTTGTCCGTGCTGAGTTCCTCATGGCTCAGATCGCAGGGGAGCCACATGTGTGTTCAAAATGGGGGGAGGTACAGATTGTGGCATAAAACAATAAAATCGCAAGAAGCAGGGCTGTGCTCGCCAGTGCTGAGCTCCTCATGGCAGAGATCGCAGGGGAAACGCATGCCTGCTCAAAAGGGGGAAAGGTACAGATTGTGGCATAAAACATTAAAATCGCAAGAAGCAGGGCTGTGCTTGTCCGTGCTGAGTTCCTCATGGCTCAGATCGCAGGGGAGCCATGTGTCTGTTCAAAAGGGAGAAGGCACAGATCGTGGCATAAAACATTAAAATCGCAAGAAGCAGGGCTGTGCTTGTCAGTGCTGAGTTCCTCATGGCTCAGATCGCAAGGGAGGCATGTGTCTGTTCAAAAGGGAGAGGGCACAGATCGTGGCATAAAACATTAAAATCGCGAGAAGCAGGGCTGTGCTTGTCCGTGCTGAGTTCCTCTTGGCTCAGATCGCAGGGGAGCCATGTGTCTGTTCAAAAGGGAGAAGACACAGATCGTGGCATAAAACATTAAGATTGCAAGAAGCAGGGCTGTGCTTGTTAGTGCTGAGTTCCTCATGGCTCAGATCGCAGGGGAAATGCATGCCTGCTCAAAAGGGGGGAAGGTACAAATCGTGGCATAAAACATTAAAATCGCAAGAAGCAGGGCTGTGCTTGTCAGTGCTGAGTTCCTCATGGCTCAGATCGCAGGGGAGCCACGTGTCTGTTCAAAAGGGGGGGAGGTACAGATCGTGGCATAAAACACAGGCAGCAGGGCTGTGATCGCTAGTGCTGAATTCCTCATGGTCAGATTGCAAGGCAGCAGGGCAGTCACGTGCCTGTTAAGAAGGGGAAAAGTAACAAACAGATAGACACCAATTACTGGCTACTGGTGATATTGTGGGTAATGCCTCACAATGTTCAATACAAAAATAATAAAGAAAATGCGTGCCTTGCAAAGCTAGGACTTTGAACACAATTAGTTTTGGCTGGAGCCTGCCGGTCTTGAGTCTGAATCCCTGCAAAGTGCACAATTTTTGCTTCTCACCCAGAACTGTTCACTGTCACAAACATGGGCAATCCAAGAAATTGCAAACCCTCTCATGGATGAAGGTGTCTACAGAAAAAGCAGAGCACACAGATAGCTCGCAATTGCAAAACCTCGTTAAGAATAAATGAATCATTTTGCTGGCCTCGCAAAGCCCAAAAATTCCGCAAATAAATTATGCTAGTTATATGGGCATCTCGCAATGAGTAGGAGTGCGCATTGCTTAGTAGCCCTACGGTACATATATCCAAGAATCATGGCCATGGATACGTAACTTTTACAATTATATATACACAATTTAGATCGACACTGAATTAAATTGAAATTTTGATGAGAAGTGCAATTATTACCAATTATTACCAATTATTGCCAATTTGCTGCAGTGAACGGAAAGGCAATCCAGATGCATTGCGGTTAAGGAGACCAAAGCTCTGCCACGAAAGGCCAGGAGGTCTAACGCCTTTTACAGCTATTTGCAGGTTAATAGGGTAATGCACAGTGGCTCCTTTTCCTGAGTTTATGTGGGCAGTGGTTTTCGCTGCCTGCATGGTTATTATTAGTCCACAACCATAGACACAACAAGCATAGACACAATAAGGCACACGAGCATAGACACAAGCATAGGCACAAAACAAAGTGTGATGCTTAACTCACCGCAGCAAGACAAACACAGCCATCTGCGTGGCTGTTTGTAATGCACAGACACAACATAAAACAAAGTGTGATGCTTAACTCACCACAGCAAGGGAAGCGCAGCCATCTACGTGGCTATTTGTAATGCACAGATACAACATGAAACAAAGTGTGATGCTAAGCTCACCGCAGCAAGACAAACGCAGCCATCTACGTGGTTATTTGTAATGCACAGGCACAGCATAAAACAGTGTGCTAAAGTCACCGCAGCAAGGGAAGCGCAGCCACCTGTGTGGTTATTTGTAATGCACAGACACAACATAAAACAAAATGTGATGCTAAACTCACCGCAGCAAGGGAAGCGCAGCCATCTGTGTGAGTGGTGGTAGTGCTTGCACGTGCCAAGGCCGGGCAGGGGTTGGCCCAGCTGCATGCATGGAATACAGAAGATGGTCAGTGCGTACGTTTTACCAGCTGGATACATGGAATACAGAAGATGGTCAGTGCATATGTCCAACCAGCTGGATACATGGAATACAGAAGATGGTCAGTGCATATGTCCAACCAGCTGCTACAGTTATTTGTTCAACAAGTACATTGTAGACAGTGTATCTGTTCAACCATCTGGATACATGGAATACAGAAGGTGGTCAGTGTATATGTATAACCAGCTGCTACTGTTCATCTGTTCAACCAGTACATCTGTAGACAGCGTATCTGTTCAACCATCTGGATACATGGAATACAGAAGGTGGTTAGTGCATCTGTTCAACCAGAGTAGAGAAGGAGAGGGCTAGAGGCAACAGTGTGAACAGGTGCTATTTATTAGCAGACAGCAACTGAGACAGATCCAGTCCCAGACACTTCATACACAGACAATAGTGACACTATCACAAGCGCCTGTGCCTGTGGCAGTGTCCGATCTACCGTGCAATCTAAGAGTGCCTGTGGCAGTGTGTGATCTAAGAGTGCCTGTGGCAGTGTCTGATCTACCGTGCAATCTAAGAGTGTCTGATCTACCGTGCAATCTAAGAGTGCCTGTGGCAGTGTATGATTTAAGAGTGCCTGTGGTAGTGTCTGATCTAAGAGTCCTGTGGCAGTGTCTGATCTACCGTGCAAGTCTCAGGCACAAGAGCCGCCAATAGCAGGGAGCCATACAACAAAAACCAAATGCAATTCACAATCATCATGGATGCCTGGCAGTGTCTGGTCAAACCGTGCAGAACAGAGAGGGGGCAGAGAGGATGCTGGCATAAGTGTGCAGCAGTTTTTGTAGTGCAGTTTTGGTAATGCAGTTCTGGTTATGCAGTTTTGGTATTGCAGTTTTGATAATGCACTTCTGGCATTGCAGTTTTGGTATGCCATTCTGACAATGCTTGCCTGCGAATTGCCTTTGCATAGCGAATGCACCCAGTGAATATATTACCTGAACAGATTTACAACAGCAGGTCTACAGCTGCAATGAAACTTGCAGCTTCAGACCTGATTGCAGAGTGGTGGGCAGGAATGAGCAGATCAATGGAAAACAGAAAAAACACGCAGGCAGTGAAAATAATTTGCCACGTCAATTATGTGTGTGAAGACCAACATACCATAGCGAATCCACGTACAGACTCACCCCTTCCCATTAACATACAATCCCAAGCAGACTCAGGTACACACACACACACACACACACACACACACACATACACACATACCTGCAGGACTCCATTAATTATGTCTGGTGCGCCCCTGAGCCCTGTTTTACTGAGCACTTAAAGATGCAACACACGCATACACATACAACACACACAACACACACATGCGAGCACACAACACACACCTGCAGGACTCCATTAAATGCGGCCAGTGCGCCCCTGAGCCCTCCCTTCTTTGCAGCTGCCATTGCTGCACGATTACTGGATGCTGCGGCTGCAAACGTCAGGTAGATAACGGCAGCGTCAGCTAGTGAAAACCACGGATGTAAGCTTCATACTTGTACACATTCTCTTTGGGGCTTTGCACCTTTTGCGTGCCATCACTGTTTGCGTGTTATCACTGTTTGCATGTCATCACTGTTTGCATGTCATCACTGTTTACGTGTCATCACTGTTTGCGTGCCATCACAGTTTGCGTGCCATCACTGTTTGCGTGCCATCACTGCTTACATGTTATCATTGTTTGCGTGTCATCACTATTTGCGTGTCATCACTGTTTGCGTGCCATCACAGTTTGCGTGCCATCACAGTTTACGTGTCATCACTGTTTGCGTGTCATCACTGTTTGCGTGCCATCACAGTTTGCGTGCCATCAATGTTTGCGTGCCATCACTGTTTGCATGTCATCACTGTTTGCGTGCCATCACTGTTTGCGCAGCACAGGAGTGTGTGGCGCCTGCGTAAGCCACACACACACACACACATACACACACACAACTACAATAAAGCATAAATGTTCCTAAGGGGTGGCCATAACCGTATATGTCCACCGTATGTGTCCACCGTATATGTCCACCGTATATGTGCACCGTATATGACCGTATGTGAGGTGCTTTCCCTGTGCTCAAAATACCGTACGTACATAATATATCGTATATAAGTATATAATTTTACATGTATGGTTATGGCCCTCCCTACAAATGCACAAGCTACTGACGACCTGGATTCCACTTTTATGTACTAACGGCTGCGCAGTCTTTGCATACACTCACAAGTATTTGCGTACACAAGCACACACAAACAAGCAAAGGTTATTCCAGTACTTGCACTTGAGTACACCTGTACTTGCACCTAGATTTCCAGGTACACCCGCTCTAAGTACACCCTCTCTAAGTACACTTGTAGCCCTCTCTAAGAACACCCATACTCGCACCGAAGTACACCCGTACAACCGTACACCCGTACACCCATACTTGCACCTTTATCTCTCAGTAGACCCCTCTCTAAGTACACCCTCTCTAAGTACACTCATACACGCACATATAAACACCTGCTGCCTACTCTAATAACACTCATACTACATTCATACAAACACCTGCAGTACATTCATACTACATACGTACAAACACCTGTAGTACACTCATACTCGCACATACAAACACTTGCTGCCTACTCCAAGTACACTCATACTACATACATACAAACACCTGCAGTACACTTATACTACATACATACAAACACCTGTAGTACACTCATACTCGCACATACAAACACCTGCTGCCTACTCTAATTACACTCATACTACATACATACAAACACCTGCAGTATACTCATACTACATACATACAAACACCTGTAGTACACTCAAACTTGCACATACAAACACCTGCTGCCTACTCTACGTACACCATACTCACACATACAAACACCTGTTGTACACTCATACTACATACATATAAACACCTGCTGCCTACTCTAAGTACACTCATACTCACACATATAAACACCTGTAGCTGTAGTACACGCAAACTAAATACAAACACCTGTAGTACACTCATACTACATACATACAAACACCTGCTGCTACTCTAAGTACACTCATACTCGCACATATAAACACCTGCCTAGGCACTTCTCTATGACTACATATAAACTCATGCGTAATAGAGATATACACTCAAACTTATATAAGCACTTCTCTATATAGGCACTTCATATACATATAAACACCTGCCTAGGCACTTCTGCCTTGCTGCTGACTTACGGGTAATAATCCAGACACCACTGAACAAGGCACAATTAACACACACGCAGCTGCAACTACAAGCACACACTAGCACGTAACACACACGCAGCTGCAACTACAAGAACACACAAGCACGTAACACACACAATTACACACACACACACCTGCTGCCGTTGCCTGTACCAATATGCCTTGCTGCTGACTCATGGGTAAAAAATGAGACACCAATGAATCAAGCATGGCTTAACACGCACGCAGCACAGCTCTAAATACAATCACAAACATAAACATAAACACACACGTACACAATACACAAGCACATAACATACACACCTGCTGCCTTTGCTTGCGCACAAAGGACACCATTAATTTAAGCAGGGCTAACACGCACGCAGCACAGCTGAATGTATGTACAAATACAAATACAAACACACACAAGCACATGACGCACACACCAGCTGCCTTTGCTTGCGCACTGCTTCCTGGCTGCTAACTTTTAGGCACAAACCACACAGCTGAAACACGTGAACAATTAAAACACACACTACACGCAAGCACATAACACACACACACCTGCTGCCTTTGCTTGCGCACTGCTTCCTTGCTGCTGATTTGTGGGCACAAACGACACAGCTGAAATGTGCAGAAGCAAACGCTGGTGGCAGCTGCTGCAGGTTCGCTCGTGGGGCAGGCCCACCTGCATTGAAGGAAGGAGCATGTGGCAAAGATATGTGTGTGTGCGTGTGTGTGCGTGTGTGTGTGTATGTGAGTGTGTGTGTATGTGTGTGTGTATGTGTGTGTGTGTGTGTGTTGTGTACAAGAATAAAGCCAAAGGCAGATGCCGCAGATATGCCCATGGGGCAGGCCTGCCTCGCTGAAAGCATGAGTGCGTGCATGTGTGTGTGTGTGTGTGTGTGTGTGTGTGTGTGTGTGCCAGCATGCAAATGCTTGAAGTACTTGCACGTGTATGTGAGCATGTTGGCATGTGAGCAATCTAGGGCCAAGCTGGCAGCTGCTGCGTGTTTGAGTGTGCACTTGTGGGGCAGGTGGGTTAGGGTTAGGTTCTGTTGCCCATGGGTGCATCTGTGATCTATGTACTTTTGCCAAGTGAGTAGGTAATGACTGTTTTACTATGTCCGCTTAAAAATCATCATGGGCTTACCTATAGAGGAGCAACTTGAGGCTTTGCACAAAACTGCAGCAGCAGCTGATGCACTGCACACAACTTTAATCAAAGGAACCCTCAGGGTAACAACAAAGCCCTTTTTTCCTCCTAAGGCCTATCATGGCACTGCAGCAGCTGCACCATTTCCTATTTAAAAAAGAAGCCTTACTTTTGCATAGCCTTGCCCACCTGCACACTCCGCAAGCTCATCACGGCACTGTAGCAGCTACACCATTTCCTATTTACAAAAGAAGTCTTACTTTTGCGTAGCCTTGCCCACCTGTACACTCCGCAAGCTCATCACGGCACTGCAGCAGCTGCACCATATTCTATTTAAAAAAGAAGCCTTACTTTTGCGTAGCCTTGCCCATCTGCACACTCTGCAAGCTCATCACGACACTGCAGCAGCTGCACCACCTATTTAAAAAAGAAGCCTTACTTTTGCGTAGCCTTGCCCACCTGCACACTCCGCAAGCTCATCACGGCTTGTAGCAGCTGCACCATTTCCTATTTACAAAAGAAGTCTTACTTTTGCATAGCCTTGCCCACCTGCACACTCCGCAAGCTCATCACGGCACTGCAGCAGCTGCACCACCTATTTAAAAAAGAAGCCTTACTTTTGCGTCGCCTTGCCCACCTGCACACTCCGCAAGCTCATCACGGCACTGCAGCAGCTGCACCATTTCCTATTTACAAAAAAAGCCTCACTTTTGCGTAGCCTTGCCCACCTGCACACTCCGCAAGCTCATCACGGCACTGCAGCAGCAGCACCATTTCCTATTCACAAAAGAAGTCTTACTTTTGCGTAGCCTTGCCCACCTGCACACTCCGCAAGCTCATCACGGCACTGCAGCAGCTGCACCATTTCCTATTTACAAAAGAAGTCTTACTTTTGCATAGCCTTGCCAACCTGCACACTCCGCAAGCTCATCACGGCACTGCAGCAGCAGCACCATTTTCTATTTACAAAAAAAGCCTCACTTTTGCGTGGCCTTGCCCACCTGCACACTCCGCAAGCTCATCACGGCACTGCAGCAGCAGCACCGTTTCCTATTTACAAAAGAATTCCTACTTTTGCGTAGCCTTGCCCACCTGCACACTCCGCAAGCTCATCACGGCACTGCAGCAGCTGCACTGTGCGGCCAGGAGGGAGGGCAGCAGGTCCAGTGGGGCACAATTGGTGGGCTTGAGCACAAGCAGCACCTGTGCACGTGCAGCAGCAGTAGGGGTTATGTACGCATGGTTGGGCATGGTAGGCTTCAGCATCAAGGTCCAGTGGGGCACAGTTGGTGGGCTTGAGTACAAGCAGCACCTGTGCGCGTGCAGCAGCAGTAGGGGTTATGTACGCATGGTTAAGCGTTGTAGGCTTCAGCATAAGGTCAAGTGGGGCACAGTTGGTGGGCTTAAGCACAAGCAGCACCTGTGCGCGTGCAGCAGCAGCAGGGGTTACATACGCATGGTTGGGCATGGTAGGCTTCAGCATTAAGGTCCAGTGGGGCACAGTTGGTGGGCTTGAGCACAAGCAGCACCTGTGTGCGTGCAGCAGCAGTAGGGGTTATGTACGCATGGTTGGGCATGGTAGGCTTCAGCATAAGGTCCAGTGGGGCACAGTTGGTGGGCTTGAACGCAAGCAGCACCTGCGCGCGTGCAGCAGCAGTAGGGGTTATGGGACATTGGTGATGTACCATTGGTTATGTATAGGGTTGGCCAGAACTGTGCATATATACACCGTATATGACCGTATATTTGGTGATTCCCCTGCCAAAAATACCGCATATAAACCGTATTTATATGGTTCTGGACAACCCTAGTTATGTAGCAGTGGTTGCACAATGTAAGGGCTAATGTGTAGGGTTGGCCAGAACCATAAATATACAGTGTATATACGGTATTTCAAACAGGGAAATTACCAAATGCACGGTCATATACGGTGTATATATACACGGTTCTGGCCAAAACTACTAAGGTGGCAGCATCATTTTGTGCTTGGTGGTTGAGCATGAGCAGCGCCAGTGTGCGAGCAGCAGCAGTACAGCAACAGTGGTAACTGCTAGGGTTGGCCAGAACCGTATATATACACACCGTATATGACCGTATATATGGTGATTTCCCTGCCAAGAATACCATATACACACCGTATATATATATATATATATATATATGGTTCTGGCCAACCCTGGTAATTTCACGTAAGGGGCACAGCAACATCACCATTTTTTAGGGTTGGCCAGAACCTATGTTATATTCATGTATGTATATACGGTGTATATACGGTACTTTTATCATGAAAACCACCAAATATACGGCCATATACAATATATATATAAACAGTGTACATACACTGGCTGTACCTGTCCCTAATCATTTTGTGTTGGGTGCCTTGTGGCATTTGAGGCAATGTTGGGCTTCTGTCTGACCTACCACCACCAGCGACCCACTCACGTTGTTTAGGACGTGCACAGACTTGACGTGCACGGAAGCCTGCCGCACGGCAGGACAATAAACTAAAGTTGGCCAGAACCATATATATACGGTGTATATACGGTATTTTTGGCAGGGAAATCACCAAATATACGGCCATATACAGTATATATACGGCTCTGGCCAACCCTACAATAAACTGCAAAGTGTAGTTTCTGTGTGCTGTGTGCTGGCTTAGATGTTGTTTGACATGCACACTTTTGTGGGGACAACCAACCACCGCCGACCCACTCACATTGTTCGTGTCGTGCACAAATTTGGTGCGCATTGAAGCATGCCACGCGATGCGGCAGGCCGGGCACTCTGAAGATGCTTGGTAGGGTGCGCCATCAGCCACAGCATCAGAGGAAAGAGAGAGCACGCCGGGCGTCGAGCAACGACCACAGCGCACCTGTAGCAGCAAAAAAAGGTCAGTATTCTCGTTTGGAATTTTAATATTTGGTGGCATGCATGCATGCGCTAAATAAGAATTATCCAAGGGTCGAGCAATGACCACAGCGCACCTGTAGCAGCAAAAAAAGGTCAGTATTCTCGTTTGGAATTTAAATGTTTGGGGGCATGCATGCATGCACTAAATGAGGATGAGCCAAGGGTCGAGCAACGACCACAGCGCACCTGTAGCAGCAAAAAACGGTCAGTATTCTCGTTTGGAATTTGAATGTTTGGGGGCATGCATGCATGCATG
>Ga0307974_1003556_pt1:2500-11219 | contig 11219 bp, 9 predicted proteins | sample OrgLakmetagen784_FD_201812 | JGI IMG/M metagenome (GOLD analysis project Ga0307974, IMG submission 201812) | Saline water microbial communities from Organic Lake, Antarctica - #784 | ecosystem: Environmental > Aquatic > Non-marine Saline and Alkaline > Saline | place: Antarctica... | reverse complement strand
GCCTCTTTCTCTTCTTGAAGCTGGCTTTTTATGCTATAGCTCAACTGCCCTCGCTGGCGGATATAGCTGTGTGTAACCCCCCCCCCCCCTAGAGGTGGATGATACTTGCCTTTGCATTCGTCGAAAAGGAATTACTCGTCCTTTTCATTAGTGCCTTGCCTCGCTTCAATGTTGCATGTACGGAAATACCGATGAATGGCAAAAGAGCAAAACACAAAAGACACCTGTTTAACTTAACTTAGTAACTTATTTAGTGGGTGCACGAGAAACATGTGGAAAAGAAATAAAAACTCAATGGATGAGCAAACTGTTGATTTTGTCATAGCATTCCGCCATGAGGGATAGCTTTGCCCATCAAAAGCTAGATCTGGAAAAATAACCCACGTCACGTAAGCATTCCACAAGCTGGGAATTGCCAAACCTGAAAAAAACTACCTTGCACCCTACTAAAGAGGAGCAATGCTAATGCAATGATTTGGAGCGACCTTCAGTCAGGTTGTTAGGCTGTCTCCGCTAGCCATAGAACATTCATAGGCCCCAAAACATAAAATGTTATGAATCCTGCTGAAAAAGTAAGGTCAAGATGAAGACAAGGACATGGGGACTGTGGCAAGATTAGAGCTTTGCTTTGTGAATCCGAGTAAGTTTTGACACCTCCTATGTTTTTTGAGCAAACAGACTCTCATCTCTGAAACCTGAAACCACACCAAGAGATCACTATGCTTGAAGGGCTTCTGCAGGCTTGGTCCACCTGCATATTTGTAGAGGTAGCAGTGCAGCGACACTTTGAATGAAAAGAATAGATAGTGTGATCACTTGCTCGACTGGCATGGAACAGGAAAGACTGTAGAGGTAAAATTGTACGCGCATGGCTTACAAAACCCTGCTGGAAATTTCAAAGCAGTTGGAACCGGATCGATAGAATGGAAACCCAGCAATAAGAAAAGAGGGAATAACTCACTTGTTAAAAGCATCCCAGCTGTGCGTGTCGTTGTGTGAATGCGTAAACCCCTGCGCCCGCTCCTCTTTTATGCATTCTGTTTTACGGAATGCCAGAACATATGCGTTTCGCCACCCATTGCTCTTATTTGAGCCAGATCCATGCACCACGCTCTCGTTATGCACCTGAGCAATGAAATTGTGAGAAGAATGGTGAATGATTTGCGCAAAGAACCTGCTTATTCGCGCACCTTTGGGCAAAAGCAGTAGACCCTAGAGCAACAATAGCTTTTTATGCACGCCACAAGGCAAAGGAGAAGAAAACTCACTGTTATACTTCCACGCTTGATGGGCACGTACACCACATCCTCCTTCTCCTCATCACTGCAATAAAAAAGATAGCTCATGTGTTTCTAGAAAAGCTTATGCAGGGTGCTATGCAAACAGCAGTGGACCCGTACAGGTATGATAAAGAGCTGTGCCACAATTATCCGCAGGACATGAAGTTCTTGGAGTTCAGGCAGACTGGTCTGCACCTGTGTCTGCACACCGCTTATTCCCTGTTAGATAGTTTCTACATCTTTGTGCACACTGGCTGTACTTCATCAAAGCCACGCTCACACCTGTGCACACAAGGCAAATGCTGTACTCACACTTTTGCACACAAGGCGTGGCTTTCCTCGCGCGATCCAGCAACTGCAGGTATATGGTCGAGGCGTTAAGGTTGGTCCATTTCAGAGGCTACAACTTGCTCTGCAGTCAGTGTTTTTGGCTGACGGTGCCTTTTGCAACCTCCTTGCAAATCACGCAGGTTGCCACATATATCTTCCCAGACAAATGTTGCCGTTCATTTTTAGACGGGGCTTATTATTTTGCTACGGCTATTTGGATCATATCAGCAATTTATAATATGTTTGCATCACAACCAACTTTGCGCCTAAACGCACACAAAATTGCTTTATATATTTATATACCTCCCAGTTCCCTAATATGAGGAGTGATTTACCACCTATATTCTTATCTTTATTTTTCCTTTGCAAATGTAAGTGACCAAGCAACTGCATCACCCAAGATTTTGTGGGATGCGCAAAGTTTGACCAAAAATGTGTGCTCAGATGATTGACCAGGTGTGCATGATTGGTTGTGTGTGTGTGTGTGTGTGTGTGTGTGTGTGTGAGGAATCCTGCAACTAAAGGCTTTGTTCGGCTGATGTGTGTGAAAAGGGCATTACAGTGACATTGAGTGTCACCTCTGTAGAACGCTAGACTATGCACCATTGCCACAGTTTCCTGCGTCATGTGCTACACGAGCAGAACTTCAGATCAGTTGCAATATACACATATACGCAGGTGTACACGTCCCTCACGCACACGCAAACATTGAGCATCATGCTCACCCGGAAAGTGCTGCCTCAACTTCTGTTCTTTGTGGCTGCTTTGCACAAAGCGCATGCAGCCATTCTCTTTGGTGGAGTCCGTGACAGCTAACCTGAAGACGGGGATGCAAGCAGATGAAATTCTCTTTGTTCTCTCCCTTTTTTTCACTGCTCCCAATTCCTTCTCAAGTAAACTGCACCATGATACAAACATGGTTGGATGGAAGAGCTGCACTACAGATTCATGGTGGGTTATGAAAGGACAAGGAATTTGTGGCTTACAGAAATAAACTGCGTGCAGCGTGCAGGGTGGAAGGTTAAAGCAATCAATAATTTGTGGGACCACGTGAAAATATTATAAAGGTATGCACACAGCAAGGACTACAGATGAAGTGGCTGTATGTGCGGAGGAAGGCAGGCGTACAGCTCATGCATAAAACCGAGCAAGGTTCTGTATTTCCTTTGGTTGTCTCTTCATAAAGGATTTCAAGCAACTTATGTTTCTTACTCACCAGCATGTTGCTGTGGCTGTTGAACTCGTGAATGGTGGCCAGTAAGCCTATAGGTAGAAGTAGGAAAACGAAAAGCTGTGGCAGAGATCACCTTTGGCAACTTTCCTTCCACGCAGCGTATGGAAACGCATTACACTCATGACAGACTTGTAAAATATCCAAAGGTGTGGTATGTGATATGGCTGTGCGTGTGTACAATGACTGGGTGTGCAGTGAGGAAAAGGCACCTTGATAGGTGACAGAGTCACAAAAGAAATGTATCACATTACAATACGTAATTAGGAGAGGGAAGATAGAAGATAGAGTAATGAGGCGCGAGAATGGTGAAACCATCTGCCTGAGCCTTGCGTAAGCCTGGACACAAGGAGGCTAGAAACGCGTGGTCTGACATGCCATCGTGTGCTGTGTGCCATGACAAGTTGGACGTACTTGCATCGTTATCATGTCCTTGAATTACAGCCTGGACCATCAAAAACAGTTAGGGCTTTCCAGAGTTGCTAAATGTGTCACGTGACAATTGGAATTGGACCTCATACATCTTAGGGTATTATACACAGTTCTGGCCCCCTACCACGCCTTGCTTACTAAGTAAGCACTCACCATATCTTGGTGCCATGCAAATATGGAGTCTTTGGTGTCTGGTCGTTTCGCAAGGATCTGGAACAGGGGCAGAGAATACCAGGGATTAGATAGTAGCAGCAAAACGACAGTGAGGTTGCAAGCTAAAACAAAAGGGCGCAATCTCCAATACCAACTTGGCTTAGGATGAAAATTCCCATTCCTTAAGTTCATTTATGATCAACATCAGGGATGGGAGTTGAGTGAGAGTGTGCCAGAGCAAGGGCAACACACAGTTTAATTGCTGCGGATCTGACGGTTGCAAGATGGTCGCAAGCTGCTAGAGAGCTTGTACTTGATGGCATGATATAGTCCTTGATCCATGAATGGTTCCCAGCACCCTCAACAGGAAGAATCAGGTGCTCAAGCGGACGGTCAGAATTTAGAAGAGCACTAAGGATAGGTGCACATGCCACAAGCAAAAGACGTACCTGATCATAATCTATGTCCATATTTCCCCCTTGAAGCTGATCCGCAATTTCCTGTTGTTACAGCAGATGGAGCCAAAAGTTTTGGTCTGCTTGAGCACCTCTTTTTGCTCTGACATGTTAGCAAATTAGCAGCCCTGCAACAAAATGAACCCGAGATACCAATGCATCGATGGAGTTCAAAGCATTGCCAAACTTTTTGTTGCACAGGAGTATTTTGGTATCGCCTGTCACCTCGTCATGCAGAAAGAGACTGCCACTGCTAGCCCACATTTTTTGGTTTCACCTGTCACCTCGTCATGCAGAAAGAGATTGCCACTGCTAGCCCACACTTTTTGGTATCACATGTCTCCTCTTCATGCAGAAAGAGACCGCCAATCACCATTATACTTCAAAACGCACTGCTCAAAAACAACTGTCGACGTCCACCCACAGAGCACACACACAGGGCAAGCACAAGGCCTACCTGACACCGGATTTCATACAAGTTCCCTTTTTGCGCGGGGTTGTACTTTCTCGGAAGGAGGACATTATACTGCATACAGTTCATGAAGATTGGACTAAAGCTTGGTACATGTACATCATAGATCTCAGTAATTGCAACATCAAAAAAGTACCAACGCAAGCAGCACACACGTTCTCACCACTGTGTATGCTTCTGGGGTCAACTGAGGGTGGATCCCACTCGCGTCACATAGGTCTTTCCCTTCTGGCAATATTTCTCTTTTCAGAAAAGAGACATACCAAGGATCAATGTGGGATTGCATCTCCGCTTCAGAAAGGACGTCAGGAATATGGACAAAGCTGCAGCGCGTTCATGTGGGGGTGCTTATATATACGCATACATACGATGGATGAGAGTCACAAATTGAACATGTGTGTGCGTGTGCGTGCGCGTGCGCGTATGCGAGTGTGTGTACGTGTGTGTGTGTGTGTTGTGTGTGTGTGTGTGTGTGTGTGTGTGTGTGTGTGTGTGTGTGTGTGTGAGCGTGTGTGTGTGTGTGTGTGCTTTTGTGTGTGTGTGTGTGTGTTTGTGTGTGTGTGTGTGTGTGTGTGTGTGTGTGTGCATATGTGTGTGTGTGTGTGTGAATGTGTGTGTGTGTATGTATGTGTATGTGTGTGTGCGCATGTGCGTGTACGTGCGCACCCATTTTCGTGGAAAAAGTCTTTTTGCTGTTGGGTGATCATAAAGCTTTTCATTATAATTTCAACATTTGAAATTGGTTTGTACGAAGGAAGGAGACCCCTAATTTGCTCTGATTTATCGTAAGTCTACCAATGCAGCTGAGCTTGAAACGTGATAATTACGGGAGCCATACCTAATCGGCCGCAGTGTGAACCGTACTTTTTGAGGAGCCATAATCATGCTGTATCTGACCAGCCAGAGCATTCAATTGATTGGTTTTTTGTGTTTTGGAGTCGTTTTGTAAACTAAGTTCATTGCAAAAACAATGGAGCAAAAAGAGCAAGTGATTGGCGAGAAATGCAAATTTATGCACCATTCCCCATGGAGAGCACCTATTTAGGGTACAGGCACACGACGTGTGCATCTAGTACAGTCATTCCTTACACAGGGCGACTTAACTAAATCTGAGCACATGTTCTGGTAGCTTATAATATCAGCAACAGTGTGAAGCTAGGTTGGGTTCAATTTGAAAAGTAAATGTTTTAGTAGTTGCCCCTTTCATGCAAAATTACTCGGTTTATCCAGGCTCTGCAAATGTACCTTGAGCTATGTAAAAATTTGTCCAGATTTGGTGTGCTGATGGCCTGGGCTTGGAAATAACCCTCATTTGTAACAATTAGTCCAGATGTCCTAATTTTAACCCCGTTCCTCAGGAGGAAATTTTTCTCCCCAAAGCAAGTACGGATGGGGAGCTTGACGCATACAAATTTTTGTACAAGTGTACATTTTTTTCACAAATATTTCCCGGTCACCAGAAGAACTGAGGGTGGTAAAGACCTCCCCTCAAGGATGGAGCAGAGGTCCCCTAGCCGCAAGGCTGCACTTTCACAGCAGGCACAGATCGATCTGTCTTAAAACGTACTTGCAATGCTCAGTTGAAGTTCAAGACAAACTATGTTGAGAATTAAAAAAGAATCTGACGAGAGATCTGATGTAAAGGAACAGAAGGAAAGAAAACGTTACTCTGCTACTGCATAATGTACACACACTCCGCAATTTTTCACTCGATGCTGAGGGGACGGTTTGGCCACCTGTGAGACAGGGCAGAAGTAGGACAAAGCATTACTTAAGCTACACGTTTTGAAGCAGGTTTAAATTTGCGATTGCTATTCATATGCATTTCTCATTGTTTTAAACGGAGATGATAATGCATCAGAATAGAAACCTGATTAAAAAAGCAGCAAACCTTGTTAACTCTCTTTACCTAATTGCAGTACTAGATTTAACACAGGCGTGCATGAAGCCAGGCTCTGGCTTACGTGAAGACATCAGTTGTTTGACTTCATGTTACTTCTCAAAATCTTCTCGCTCAAAACTAACTCACCCGTACTCCTCACGGTGGCGCAGGTACAGGTCTCGGATCGCATCAACCGCCTTCTGGTGCAGCTCATCCACACTCTTCTCAAAGTCTGGGTGGTCAGCAGAGATCTTGCTTACAGGGATGGGCTTTCCGTGCACCTAAGTAAGGAATTAAACGAAGATTCGTAAACGGTCTTTAAAGAGACTGACCCTTTTCGACATACGTTTGCCGATGATTGTATGCAAACCAAGAATCGAGGCACAAGGTTATGCAAACCGTGGGCAGGTAACCCAAAATGTTGAGTGCATGGCTGGGTGGGTGCTTCTTACCAGGTACAGAGGAATTGGACGTGGCATGGGCAGCCCCCACCTGCCCACCAGGATGCCTATAGAAACGCGCCACTTGCGCGAAAGCCTGGTGACATAATTAGAACGGTGAAAGAATGTGAAATAGGTGACGACAGGATGGGCCTAGTGAGTGCACATGCCATCTAAATCAGAGATGCTCACTGTACCTTGCCATCCATTGAGGACCAAAGTTGTTGAACAGCATGCTTTGCCCAAAGTAGTACACGGGCACCAGTGCAGTGCCTGTCTCCAGGGCAGCTCGGACAAAGCCTGGGAAGGGCGGTATTATCATAAGTGCTAGATGTGAAAATACAGAAGCCGACAACCAAGCCTGCGTGCTACAACCCTGCTGCAAAAAGTGAGTAGTTGCAACAGGAAATATCACAAGCGCTGTATAGCATTGCAATAATTACCTTTCCGGCCAGCCAATTTAATGCGCTCCATGTTTTTGTCACACATAAACATTTCAGCGATGCCTGCAGAGAAAAGCAATTCCGCCAAAATTATGGACAGATTTTTCTGGCCTCAAGTGCTCTTCCCACTCATAATACTGATCAACTGCTGAATTCTCAGACTTGTGTGTGGCTCAGTGTGGGACCCACCTCCAACAACCTGCAAAAAGGAGCAGGGGGCAATCCTTGTCAGAGACCAGAGTTCTGTTGAGATCAACACACACAGATCGCATGGTCCTAACTCACCACACCGACAGTTCCTTTCTCTAGCATGCGGAAGAAGTTGGTTCTGCTTGCTGGCACACTACCAATCCATGTCATGAAGTGACGCCAGAAGGGGCTGCATCACAGCAATTAAGTGGCTCAGTGAATGCACGTGAAAACATAGACTCAGGGTATGGTACAAAGGACGCAGGTCTACTCGTATGCGAAACACACTAGATCTACTTACATGTGAAACACAGAATCGGCTGCTAACGAATAAAGCGGAGCATTTGGGAAAAGGGTTTGAACCTGCAAGGTGGTCAGGGTGGTGTTAATTTGGGTGTTGCCAGCAAAGCAAGCAATGCTTGAAGGTTCATTACCAGTGTGCAAGCAGTCACAGGAGCGATAGGGAAGACGCCATGCGGCAGCTCGTATCTGCAGGAGCGAGACTCAATAATTGCAGGTGCATGATCAAGTATAAAATGCAGGAGTGAGCATGCAATGCACAAAGCATACTTGCTTAATCTAGTGCGCACTACTTCAACAGTGAGCCAGCGTTAAAAAGGTTTTGGTGCAAAGTCTTTCAATCCAAGCAACTAGGCTGTATAAGCTTTGCACAAATAATCAACCTAATAGGTTTTACTTACAAAATGTAGCGCGACTTAAGGTCAAGCTTCTCTGCAGACACAGCAAGCAGTACACATTTAAGGAGTGTTTGCAGCAGGCATACGAGGACACTCTAGTAGGTTTTGGAAGATATAAGCCAGCAAGAGAGCCCACCTTCAAAGCAGTAGGAGAACTTGAAGTACTCACGCCACGTCTTAAATATCTGAAATTCAAAAGCAGAAAAAGGTAAGATATGTTCATGGTATTGTAATTTCAGCGTTGGGCTTTTGAGGCTTCAACTTGTAAGCTATATAGAACACACCCATGCTCTGTTGAAGGCGTGCCACAAGAGAGGCTTTGCGGGGAGAAACAGGGAGCTCCAGATCAGGATCAGCATCATCCTGTTGTGTTCAATGCGTGTGTGTGTGTTTGCAAGTGCATTCTATACATTTTGGTGTGCAGGTGTGTGTGTGTGTGTGTGTGTGTGTGTGTGTGTGTGTGTGTGTGAGTGTGTGTAGGTAATAAGACGTCAATATGAAATATGAAAGTTTTGGCAAATCTGGGAATGAACAGACTTACCGGGCAGTATATGACCAGTAGCTGAGAATGGCGAGCAGTATGATAATGTTGACAGTCCCTATTGCATCAAACAAGATGACAAGATATAACAGTTGATGTGGGAAGGGGGAAGAGCAAGCAGCAGTGCGGCCGTCCAAAATGTTCAAACTGGTTATTACCCCCCCTTCTGTGCC
>Ga0307974_1003555_pt1 | contig 11223 bp, 11 predicted proteins | sample OrgLakmetagen784_FD_201812 | JGI IMG/M metagenome (GOLD analysis project Ga0307974, IMG submission 201812) | Saline water microbial communities from Organic Lake, Antarctica - #784 | ecosystem: Environmental > Aquatic > Non-marine Saline and Alkaline > Saline | place: Antarctica: Organic Lake... | reverse complement strand
CCAAAAGTCAGAGGCACACGCGCTCAGGTGCAGGCCGCGGGGTGAATCAAGCCAATGGAGCAGCAATTTACCCCAAACTTACAGGATTGTGCCAGCATGATATAGTCAGTGGAATTCTGAAGAAATGGAAGCAATTTTGGACTGTGCAAGCCAGTTATGGGTGCCAGATAGGTCACTTGTGCATGGGCGTCCGTATCTCAGTTTTTGCCCCATAACTCTGCAACACTTCAGTTTTAGGTCTTGATGTGTATGCAGATGGATGCCTGTTTGAAAAAGGAGCAGATTGGTACCCTTTTTGTCCGGGTGGGGGCACCGGAAGGGGGGTTCAGGGGGAGGGGGGGGGGGGGGCAGGGGGGTCCACCCCCCAAAAATAAAAAAACAGCCTCCTGAAGGATCCAATAAAACCAGGATTTAAGTGTGCCATAACAAAGGGTGTAGACAAATCATAGACTGGGAGGTTTCGTTTATGTTTGCTGAGCAGCAAATAAGACGTGAATTAATAGCATCAGGAGAGAGATTTATGATGTGTGCCACACATGTGTTCGTATTAACTTATTTGTTTGCTTGAGTGTCCTGTAAACTCGATGCAAGAGAATGGCAAACAACTCATTAGGTTTGCACAATAAAAAGGGAAAACAGGTTCGAGGAAATTGCAACAACTTCTCTAAGCACCTGCATTGCTTCTTGTCACAGCAACATCATGATATACCATGGTATTCATTATTGTACTGACATTACAGGGCTGATGCATACAAGTACAGCAACATCATGAATTTTTCAGTATTGTACTCACATTACACGGCTGATGCATACAAGTACAGCAACATCATCAAGTTGGTATTTATTATTGTACTGACAATACACGGCTGATGCATACAAGTGCAGCAACATCATCAAATAGATATTCATATTTGTACTGACAATACACGGCTGATGTATACAAGCACAGATTTGCATGCGTGCTGGAAAGCATTTGTGTACATACGCATGCACTGTTTTGCATCAATACGACTAGAATGGCAAGGGTGCACCAGCAATTGAAAAGAAACAACAACGAAACATATCTAGAATAATAATAAATAATAAAATATACCAGACTGTTCCTATTGTAGAGGAAAGGAAAAAGTAGCCAGCTCAGATAACCATTAAACTCGAGCATCAGGGACTTGCTGGGTCACTGCAAGGCAAGCCTGTTAAGATACCTAAAGCCTAAAGATAGGAAAGTGCTTGTGTGAGTGCATGCACCCTTGTCATGAGCCACTTCCCAATCGACCAGCCGATTAAGGGTAAGCCTTAACTGCAATGATTGCCTTAAACAAGTGGTCACATTTGCCAAGCAAGAAAGCGAACAGTCACTGTGGCCGTGCACACCGCAAAGAAAATACAGGAGATATGATTTTGCCAAGCAAGAAAGCAAACAGTCATTGTGGCTGTGCGTACCAAAAAGAACACGCGGGCAATGTGATTTGGCAAAGTCTGTGCTAGATCAAGCCCAAAATCTAAAAGAAAAGAACATAAGCTGTACCATTTACTAAAGTTAGTTAATGAGAATACGTGTGAGGCAAGAGGAAGAAGATAACACAACTGACCGCAACAGCGGCTGACGCGGCCATGCACCCCGCAAAGGCACAGCCTACTGGAACGCCCAGGCCCAGTATCTGCGCGGACAAGGTTTGAGAGAAGAGCACAATCCTGGCCGCGTAAGCATGTCTAGGTAAGTAACTATTAAGGTAAAATTGAAGAAGAAAGCAAGGCTCAAAGAGGGCCGAAGTAGTGTGTGCTAGTGCCTTAAGTGCAGCTCAATGCTAATTAGTGTTACAGAGAAACACGTGCCTGAAGCTCCAATGCTTGTGTGTACTTTGTAATGTGAACTAGTTAGTGCAGTCTTTGCGTAATGAAAAATCAAGTGTGTATAGCTTTGCTTGCAGTCAAGGTGCACAGCCACGCTCCCCAAGTTGGACATGAAAGTCAGAACGATTGGTATTAAATACAAGGATTGCCAAAATTGTGGCATGCAGCTGTCATCCCTGCTACTTGCACTAGTCCTAACCCTACTACTCGCTCTATCTCTTGCCCTAGAACTAGCGTGTTCCAGCCCTATTCTTAGCATGTACTATAGCCCTATTACTAGCACACACTAGCCCTGTTACTAGCGTGTACTAGCCCTGTAACTAGGGTGTACTAGCCCTATTACTAGCGTGTACTATAGCTCTACTGCTTGTGCTCATACGCGACCATGCAGGTGAGCCTGGCTGATGCCTCTCTCATTGCCTTGCTCTCAATAAGTCCATCACTGATGCAAACCAGCAGGCAATACACCATCAAGTGTCTTAATGCAGCTGTCTATCTGACCAATTGCTAGGGGGGGCGGGGTGTCTGCACAGGCGCTATTGTTTACAACGGCACTCAAAGAACTGTAATTACACTGACCTGGTTGTAAGCCATGTATGCATTTAATCCCATTCCTGGAGCCATGCCAAAAGGGAGGTTGGACACCAAGCCGACAGCCAAAGAGGCTCCCGCTGCAAGAGAACATGTACAGATGGGAAATCAAATTCCGTGCACGTGATTTTCAGGTACCAAGAAAAGGGGGTTGCAGATAATTGAGCTACCCAAATGAGAATACAGATGGAGAATTCAAAACAATGTTGCGTGCACATCATTTGCAGGTGCCAAGAAATGGGGGTGGAAACATTTGAGCTCCCAAAGAGAAAGACAGACACACATTACTTGCAACTCCTTGGAATGTGTTGTTGATCTTCAGATGGAATAGAATAGTTTGCTTCTGTACAAGAACTTTAAACAGCCTGACGGCAAAGCGGAATTCGGTTTGCAAAAAGTCAACCATGTGGCTTAAACAACTTTTTGATGGAAATAATCATAACTCCGTGGTATGCTGTGATCTTTCAGGAGCAGATCGCAGAGCTGATTGCGCAACCTGTTAGAAAAAAGAGGGTCGAAAAATGAAAAGATACTCACCTGAAGTTAAGGCGGTTGAAGAAGTCACGGCCGCAGTAGGTAGCCCTGAAATTGATTGATGAGACAGAATCAACTTACATTTCGACTCGGCCCTTAATCAGAGGGTGGAGTGGTTTAACTGACTGCGTAGTCTTATCTTTTCTTCTTTTTTCTCAAGTCAGCCCATCACCACAGCGTTTGCAAACTATGCCTTGTACACCTTTTAAAAATATTAAACAAGCAGGCATCGTTGTTCAAGATATTGACATAGAGAGTGACAGACGACATTGGGATTGATTCATAAGTTTAGAAGAAGAGGCGTGAGTTTCAAAGAACAAGTAAGGTGCTGATGGTCAAGCAGGGACGGTTTCTTGTGCAAGCCTTACTTTTGAAGAAGCCAAGCTCATTGCACAATGCAGAGTGTACCCTTGCCATTTGACATAGTGCTCTCTTTGTACTTTAATTTTCTTTGGCTTGTGCTTTGCCGCACGGTGTGCAGTGACTTCGAGATCATGGAAGAACAATTGAGGAACAATAACTGTACTGCATTTACACAGCAACTATCCCTATTATTTTTGCACAGGGCCCACGAAGCGAGAGCTTTGCCATTCCGGGCAAAGTGCATAGAATAGCACAATGTTTTCCGTGATATGATTAGTCATCCTTAATTATTGCCGAGACTTTCAATGTCCTTCCCAATTTTTGGTGACTGTAGATGTAGAAAACACAATACTTCACACCAACGTGACAGATACATTAAAATGCTCACTTAGTTGGAGCCTGCGACACATATTATCACAGAAGATCAAATGCAAGTTATCAGTGTTATATAAACCTGCGTTCTATATCTTAACCCTTGCTTTATTAGGATGCTCGAGGGTGCTTGAGGGTGCTCTGGGATCGATCAGAGTGCTTGAGATTACTTTAAATGCTTCAACACTTGCTCATTTGCCAATGCACGTGTCCATTTCAATCTCAAACATCGTAAAGCAATCCTCAAGCATTTAAAGCAATCCCGAGCATTTAAAGAAATCGCAAGCACCCTAATCGATCCCAGAGCACCCTCAAGCATCCTGAAGTATCCTAACCAATCCTCAAGCACTGTAACCAGCAAATCATAATCCTCAATCACTAGCACTGTAGCCAGCAAATCCTTATCATCAATCACTAGCACTGTAGCCAGCAAATCCTTATCATCAATCACTAGCACTGTAGCCAGCAAATCCTAATCCTCAATCACTAGCACTGTAGCCAGCAAATCCTAATCCTCAATCACTAGCACTGTAGCCAGCAAATCCTAATCATCAATCACTAGCACTGTAGCCAGCAAATCCTCAAGCACTGTAGCCAGCAACCTTTGGCGCACCAGCTTTTGAAAGGATCTGGGGATTAGTGAGCAGGATCTGCGAATTAGGGGAGTGCATGAGCAAAAGATCGCTCTAGAATTAGGGAACGAGGCAAAGCTTGTTCAGGGTGCATTATCATAACTTGTGTTGCAGACCCTAATAATGTGTGTTGCAGATCCTTGTAAACTTTGTTGCAGATCCTAACAAATTGTATTGCAGATCCTAGTAATTTGTGTCGCTGATCTTATTTATTTTTGTTCACCAATTTCAGGTGTTGCAGATCCTAATACTGTATCTCTCCCTGAATCTTCGTTTTTACAACATGGGGGAAATGCAAATGTGATAAACCCAGCCGTCCATTCTAGTTGTCTAAGGCTCATGTGAATAGGTCCCAAATAGGTCTGACGCAAGTGTGCGGGTGTAGTCCAGACAAAAAGTTTGTAAGGAGGTCCCTTTAAATGGTACAACTAACCAGCAAGGAAATATGCCTCCCTGGCTGCATTCTTTTAATGCATTAAGGCAAATGTTTTTAATGGCATGTTGCAAGTGCTGAAAAGAGACCAAACTCAGAGACTGTGAGAATTGCGTGTGACACATACCGCGCTCATTGTGAGGAATGTAGCAACCCCTGCACGGATCTCAGTCACAATGGTAGAACCCCTAGCAGAAATGCAAAAATACCTGCGTGTGCGTGTGTGTGTGTGTGCGTGCGTGTTTGTGTGTGTGTGTATGTGTGAGTGTGTGTGTATTTATGTGTGTGTGTGTTTGTGTGTGTGCGTGTGTGTGTGTGTGTGTGTGTGTGTGTGCGTGCGTGAGTTTGTGCGTGTGTGTGCTTGTGTTTGTGCGTGTGTGTGAGCTTGTGTTTGTGCGTGTGTGTGTATGTGTGTGTGTATCTGAGTGTGTGTACGTGTGTGTGTACGTGCGTGTGTGTGTGTGTGTGTGTGTGTGTGTGTGCGCGCGCGTGTGTGTGCGTGTGTGTGTGTGTACGTGTGTGTGTGTGTGTGTTGTGTGTGTGTGTGTGTGTGTGTGTGTGTGTGTGTGTGTGTGTGTGTGTGTGTGCGCGCGCGTGTGTGTGTGTATGTGGAAGCTCTTGACCACCTGTCTACTGCAATTGCACTCATGCCCGTGATCACGTGGAAGTTTTGGCTGTGATTATTCTATGTTCAATATTTTTCTAAAATTATAATTATCAGGCAATTTGAATTGAGTACATGCATTTCCCCACGTAGTTACCCGCCAGTCACCCAGTCACCTTCATGTTATTGACCCAGTCACCTTCATGTTATTGAAACTCAGGATTTCTAGTGACCTGTGAGGAAGCTTCTCTATTTTTTGCCCATTGAGGGTGACCCATAAATGGCCGGGCCTGTTTCCTTGAAGCTTTTGTGGGGAACGCTGGATGCTGCTGCACAAAGAGCGAAGTCAAACTGGGAGGGCAGTGCGCAAGCCCCAGCCCCGCAAGCCCCAGCAGCGCAAGAAAAACAGTATCTCAGGTACCTGTTGGTGTGAGAAATGCGCGTGCTGACGAACGTTGACTGTGCATGACGTATGTTCATGCGTGCTCACTAGATGACTGATTATTGCATGAACAAGAGAATATCTCTCGAGAAAATTGATGTCCTGCATGCTATACGCATATGCCCGCACAAACCTGGCAATGGCACGCTGCACGTGTAAACCACGTGTTGTACGTGTCGTTGATTACTCTGTATACTTTAATACCCTGGGCTCGCTGAAATATGCACGCATGCTGTTCGCAACTTGTGTGTGTACACGCATGTACGCTGTCTTGCATGTGCATGTGTGCAGGCTGCCCATGGAGAGTGCCCGTAAGCTTCGGTGGTATGATAAAGGTGACACCGCGGCCATTGTGAAGACGCATCTCAGGGAAAAGCGGGAGATGGCTGAGACACTGTTTGCTCTGAAAAAGGTAGAGGTCTCTAGATGTCTGTATCTGCGCCATTTAAACCGGAACATTGCAAAAGAGCAGGGATGCTTAACCTGCTTGAGGGGAGGGAAGTGGTGGGGGCAAGCCAAACAGGTATTAAGGAGAAATGGACAATTTGTCCTGCACAAACCCTCAGCATTCCACGTGGAGCATATTTTTGCTGTCTTCATGGTTTTGCCATGAAGCTCTATAGATACAAGACCATGAGCAGCATTGCAAGTCTCCTCCCCCTCATCATTATAGGAAAAAAACTTTTACTGGCCGTGACCGAACCATGCATTACCACATTACCACCCAACAAAACCTTGCAGATCATCATTAGATCAGGTATGACAGAGGCACAGGTGGACGCGGAGGTGGTGGCGATGCTGGAAGACACAGAGAGTGTCAGAGAGAGCGACGAGGGGGTGAACTCGGTGCTGCTGGCTTCAGCTCAGGTGTGGGATGGGTACAAGTTTTGGTGACGTGATTGGTAGTGAGACAAAGTTTGAAAGATGCAGTGAGCACTTTGACAGTGTGGTGTACGGCTCAGTTCACTGTGTCTAACTTCATCCGACATGCACATGAAACGCACCTCCCCCACCTCATGCTTTTCATGCATTTGACCAGCCCTGGCCAACCTGACATACCTCTCGCTGAAGCTTTTTTATTCAACTTGCAATAATGGCCTCTGAACCACTGCAGATGGAGCTAGAGGCTTTAAAATCCTCGAGCGCGCAGCTGGAAAAGGAGCTGGGCGAAATGCGAGAAAGGTTAGTGCTTTTGCACACCAGGTTGTTTTTGTCTCTAAAGTAGTGCTTCTTGATAAGCACACAACCTCCGTGCTAGTTGTTGTATTGTTTCGCTGTTACCTTTTTTGCTGTATTGTGGTTAAGGAAAAATCGCATTCAGAGGCTCTTGGGATCAAGAAAGATTGCTAGGCTCTCTCCTTGCGGTTCTAGCAGAGTCGTCTAGGAAGAATGGCTCTAGCCTTGTCTATAATATCTTGCCTCATCATTGACTGCTAGCAAAACTGCTCATGAAGAGTGTGGCGAGGATGTAGATTTGAAGGAGTAAACATTAGGTTTGATCATGAAAGCAGTGAAGAGGGTCGTGCTGGCAGTGGAAAATAAGCCTTCATGTCATTAAGGAAGCTCTCGTCTTTTTTGCCAAGCAAAGGCACATAATATTGAAAAGAATCGGCGCAGGCAGTGAGAACACCAAACCCACGCATGTATACAAAGGACCAGGGCACATAAGCACATAAGGATTCAGAGTTCAGGATGGGAAATGACAGCATCTTGGAATCGTCGTCACTGGCTGGAGGCAGAACTGGCAGGTGTTGTGTGTATGTTGCATATTCATGCAAAACTTTATATTTGTCACACAGCAAATAGTACGCACTGCTTATACAACACACCCTTTGCTGTCCAGTTCATTGCTGTGTTTTCTATGCACACGTGTGGGGAGTCAGTCTAACTCAGTTTCAAACCGCCCAAGAATTCAGGTACTGATATTATGTAAACCATGCTTTAGCCATGATTAAGAGTGGGTCATGACCTCACCGAGCCTCGCACTCGACGAGCCTCTTTCCCGGTGTGGAAGACACTCGTCGGCCAGCGAGGGTGTCCACTTTTTGGAAATCAGCCCCATCTCCCCCCAATTCCCATAAACTCTATTTTAAATGAGTTTCAATGAAGCCAACAATATATGAGACTCATGAAAAGGATTTGAAGTGTATGGACTTGGATGAGGAAGGGGCTGTCTTCGTTGGCATACAATGGAGAGTCCCCAACATCTGATGATGCCTTCCAGCACGCCAAGGGCTGCAAAGAGAAGGGTAAAACCGGGTGGTGGCAGTGTGTGCGCATGGTGCTCGTGTCTTTGAAGGGGAACTCTGAAGTCATCTGCCAGTCACAGTGCAATTGCTGCGACACATTCCTCAGCCCCTCCAACCCCTCCAACCCCTCCAATGCCTGCAAGACACACTCGAAGAGCAGTAACTGCAGCGGGTAAAGGGAGGGTGTGATTTCGATGGACTCATTCCTGTAGCGGAGTTTGTCCACGACCTCTCTCAGCGCAAAGTGTCAGAGAGCAGCGAGCGCACTGTCATCCCCCAAACCATCACCGTGTCAACTTCTGGCGCTATTGGGCTAGCAAGCATGGCTTTCGAGTCTTGTCACGCGTCACAGCCAAGCTGCTATGCATGCACCCCACTGCATGTGCTTGCGAGCGCAACTATTCAGCTTGGGGCCAAATGAACACCAAGATGTGCTCCAAGATGGCAGTAGAGCGCGCAAGGAAGCTCATCTATGTGCACAGCAATGGCAAGGAGAGTGGCAAGGAAAGGGAGGACTTGAACTTGTGCCTCAACCTGCTAGAGGAAGAGGCATAGGCAGCAGCAGTAGCAGTAGCAGTAGCAGTAGCAGCAGCAGTAGCGTAGTTAATGGGGCAGTAATAGGCAGTGTGCAGCTGTGTGGGGGGGGAGGGGCAACCAAAGTTTTCGTAAACCGAATTTTTAGTTAATTGGATTTTTTGGTTGACACGCGTATTTTTAACCAAGTCTCTTCGTTAAAAACATTTATTGTTATATTATAACAAAGGAAAAGGGGGTGTGTAACCGCTACCGACAACACTTTTGGAGGGGGGATGTAACCGATAACCGGATTTTTCTGGCTCACACGCCCATAATTTCCGCCTGATTGCAACGTAACATTAATTTATATAAATAAGCTAACAACAAAAAAATTTTCCGGCTCAATCTTTGCAGAATAGAGAAAGTGATATTTTAATCGTAATTTCCAGCTAGGGCCTCCCCAACGAGTGCCGAGCCTCGTTGAGGCTCACCGAGCCTCGCTGGCAAAGTCAGACACCCTATTTACCCATCCATAGTCGTGATTTATGTTAGCCAGAGTCGTAAGTACGTACAATGAACATACATTTTTATGTTTTGTGGTTTCCCTGTCAACAGGGCCTTTAATAATTCTGTATATGTTTAATTTAAGTTAACTTTTGTCAAGTGTCAGCAGCCCACGCTTGTTATTCTTTGGCGCATGTTTTTTAGCTTTAAGAACGATAATGATGTGTGCACCGCACGCTTGACCTGATTAGTTCAAACAGCAGTAGGGACACTGACAGGAGTAGACTAGACCTCTAGATCAAAAATGGGCATGGAGCCCTATTTGTTTGTTGCAGACACTTTTTAGGGGTGGGATTGCTAGGGTGATATAGTTAGGCAGGTCATCTGTGCTCTGTGCACTGTACACTGCAGGGTGGTGTGTATGCATGGTTCAACTGTATGCACTGTGCACTGTGCAATGCACACGCTGTACGTTTAAAATATGGACCGTGCGTTGTAAATCCCCTTGAAGGCTCGCACCCACACACCCACGCGCACATGAACACATACCAAACACACACAAAACACACACATAATCTGCAGGGTGTCACACACTCATAATCTGCAGGGTGTCACACACACATAATCTGCAGGGTGTCACACACTCACACACACACACATTAATTTGCAGGGTGTCATGTGTGGAGCAGGAAGGCACTGTGGCCAAGGGCCGCAGCGAGTGGAACTCCAACTTCTCCCTGGACGGAGGAGACGGAGAGGGGGAGGGATACAGTCGGACGGGCATGCCAGCTCTGGACCCAACTTTGGTGTCTGATCTGAACAGGTGCACTGCTCCTGTGGCACATTGCTGTGATGGGGCATGATTAGGGCTGGCCAGAAATATATATATATATATATATATATATATAGGGTTTAGGTTTTTTAGGGCTCAAGTCTAAATCCTAACCCTGAAACCCTTACCCTATATATATATATGGTGTATATACGGTATATTTGGCCGGGAAATCACCACATACACGGTCATATTCGGTGTATGTATACGGCTCTGGCCAAACCTAGACATGATGGTTGCCTTTTTGTCTGACACAAACAGCATCCTTTGTCCTTTGGCATGGACAACTGAATGTCGTTGCTGATTACAGCCTTTAAAGGAGCAGTAGCATAGGTGGAGGGAGGCACAATTGTCAATTGCGAACGTGTCTTTGGTTTGAAATTCGTAAGATGCACGCACCGTTTCTTGGCAGTCTGATGCGGCTTGGTCAGTCGTGATCTGTTCCTGGGAGCGGCAGGGGAAGGGCAGCAGTAACGGCTTTGTTTTGTAATGAGGGCAAGCACTCAGGTAGAACAAAGCTACACACGCAGGCCGAGCAGTGTTCTGGTTCCAGCACTAAGAAGCAAGGCGCACACACACACTGAGATATACACACATAGACATACACACACATACGCGCACACACACGCACACACACACACATACACACACACATACACACACACACACACAGACAGACAGACAGACAGAGCAGCTTTGCTGGCAATCGTGCACCTTTTCACCTGCAGGTGTGTGCAAGTGCTGGAGTCCGCATTGGCCGTCTCCGCTGCTAGTGCACGCCACACACACGCAGCAGAGGCTGACCTGTCAGCGGCAGAAGTCACAGTGGCACTGCAAGCAGCCTTGGCTGCTAGCAACAGGGGGGCAGCCTGTGGGATGCAAGGTGTGGTATCCATGTGTGTGTGTGTGTGTGTGTTTGTGCGTTTGTGCAAATGTGTTTTTTGTGGTGGTGTGTGTAGGTTGTGCGTGTGTGTATGTGTGTGTGCGTGTGTGTCTCCGTGGTTGTGTGTGTACGTGCTTGTGTGTGCATGTATGTGATGTGTATTTGAATTGTCATTCCCTTAGGGCAGCCTGCAGCTGCCTCTGCACTTTTGTTTATTAATTACAACGCCCTCAAACGCGTTTCTGCAGATGGAGAAGACTCGAGCGATGGTGAAGGTGGAGACGCCCCCCCTTCCTCTGGGCAGACCGCAGCCACTGCTGCACTGCTGGCAAAACTTCAGGTCCGATGTTCATCTATATATACATGTGTGTGTGTGTGTGTGTGTGTGTGTGCTCATTCATGTGTGTGTGTGGGGGG
>Ga0307974_1003552_pt1 | contig 11227 bp, 9 predicted proteins | sample OrgLakmetagen784_FD_201812 | JGI IMG/M metagenome (GOLD analysis project Ga0307974, IMG submission 201812) | Saline water microbial communities from Organic Lake, Antarctica - #784 | ecosystem: Environmental > Aquatic > Non-marine Saline and Alkaline > Saline | place: Antarctica: Organic Lake... | reverse complement strand
CGTGCGCGTGTGTGTGTGTGTGCGTGTGTGTGCGCGTATGTGTGCGTGTTTATGTGTGTCTATTGAAACACGCATGCATCGCAAACATGATAAAAAAGCATAACAGTTGTAAGGAAGAACCCTGCCACGATCCCCTTACCTACAGCATTTGCATACATGCCTCTGGCCGCCCCCATCCATTTATGTGATATCATACAGCATTTGCATACATGCCTCTGGCCACCCCCATCCATTTATGTGACATCATGTGGCAAAAACAACACCTTTCTTGTGGGTATCGTTCACGTGTTTTGCTATGACTGCGTAATATCTGCAACTGCTATTTAATCTGTACTCATACATCCGCCACAACTGGCGCGGTTGTACCATAAACTCGGATCTGAACAGCCCTCTATCGCATATTCTTTTGTTAAAGCTCCTTCTCCTAGAAACAAAACAAAAGATTACGCAGGCAGTACAAATGGCAGTGAGAAAATTTTCCCCACATTAATCAAGGAGGTCTCCCAAATCACTTGGCACCGGATTTCATAAAAGCTCATTGTACGATGGCAGACCATAAATGCTCCAAGAAAGAAGTTTCTCCTTCCACTGATTCCGCGCAGATCATGGGCTTCCTTGTTGGCCTCATGACAGAATTTGGCACCCGCGATGACATGGGCCCCGTGGTATGCTCTTGTCTGGGTTGTGTGTGTATGTTTGTGTGCATATGTGTGTTGTGTGTGTGTATCTGCGTGTGTGTGGGTGGGTGGGTGCGGGCGTGTGGGTGGGTCGGTGTATCATGCGCGTATGTGTATGCATATCCTTGTGCATGTGTAGGTACTCCACGTGACACATGATTGAGCATCTTTGTTCACACAAGGGGCCAGAGTTTTCTGTGAGCCAGCAATTTGGTGTTGCTGAGTCACACAGAACACTCCACAGGCTGCTTAGCACCTTTGTGCAGGAGAGTGCTGTGATGTGTGTCAATGCAGGATCAAATATAGTAACTTTCTTTTGCTTTCGCATTCAAGCCAGAAGACTTGACTAAATGAGTTGAATAAGCATTGGTTATAGAAGTGCCAAAATGCTGAAAGTAGCCGATGGTAGGTCTTTACAAAGAGTTGTAGGCCAGGACCAGTAAATGAGGACGGGCAGAAGCCTCTAGTCTAAACAGACATTCTTACCGGTGAAATCTGCTGCTGTTAGGTTGCCGAACACACACACACACACATACACACACACACATATATATGCACATAGCCACATGTACGGGCAGAAGCCTCTCAGAAGTAGGGACTCAGGAAATGGATGTACTATGTTAGCATGTGAATCATGTGGTGTGATTCAATGCAGCATTATCATATTACTCTTTAAAAAGTGTCTCTGTGTATACGTCTTGTTGAAGCGTGCATGCAAATCATGCATTACAATGAGCAAAAACAGATATGCAGACTTATAGGCAGCAGGTTTGACAGAGTCTTTGAGCTGATATACGCCTGCCTGAGTGTTTGTGTCCAAACATAACATTTTTCCAAAACGATCTCCTCTCAGAACAAGGTTGGTGCGGTTACTCATGCCATTCTTGCCTAAACACTTTGGAACAAGGAAGGCTTTACAAACGCTTTCAATCAATTGTTGCCATGTACAGGGCAACTTTTTTGCTTTTCACACCCAAATGTGACACAATTTGTAAAACTGTGCATGCCCTCGGATCGCACAAACGCCACACCAAACACACAAGTTCACACACACACACACACACACAGGCTAGCAGTCAAACGCCTTGACTGAAGGCCATTTCCTTAGTAATCTTAATCCTAATCCAAGCATACAAGCTCCCACACACACACGCACACACACGCACACACACATACACACACACGCACACACACACACACACGCACACACACATACACACACACCAGGTTGGGCTGGAGGTGGTTGATAAGCTGCCTGGCCACGCGCCCTTCAGTCCTGTGGTGAGTGATTTTGAGTATTGCACTGCTGAGCAGTGTAGCGAGTGCTGTGGTGCAGTGGCAGCGGCACAGAGCAATCACTGAAGCAGCAGCTCGGATTCCTTTTTTTGACGGCCTCCTTGCTCTTTTAACATATCAAGTGCGGCGTAATCAGCACCGCTGAGTAGTGCGCATCTCCCTGCTGGCACAAACTGCTGCTTTCACATGCCCCACAACTGAAAGGAATGTTCAGCCTTCAGCTGCATCCTGCCTACCATGGGCTCTTGTTTGTTTGCTTTTTCTTCCTGCTTGCAGGCAGGCCGCGCACGTGCTCATCCTGTTTTGAACGGCCCTGCTTGCAGGCAGACCGCGCACGTGCTCATCCTGTTTTGAACGTCCCGTGTTTAAATGTACAAATGTGCCCACAATTAAACATGCCTGACACTGCAAGTGACCAAGCATGCTCACGATTAGGGTTGGCCGGAACCATATAAATACACCGTATATGACCGTATATTTGGTGGTTTTCCTGCCAAAGGCACTGAAAAAACACCGGCCAGCCCCACTTATGGTCAAACGATAGTTACCAATGCATGCTCCATTGCACCCACAACTCTCAGAAAGAGAAGAAAAGAAAACCCACACAGGCAGTGAAAACCACTCTTACATGCCACGGTGGCTCGTACTCGTGAACATACTCACAAGTATACTCCCCATGTCTGCACAGACTCTGGTTTATGGAATCAGAAGCGGCCATGACCAAAACTCACCGCCACTTCAAATCAAGCTCTAGCAATGGTATCTAGGATGGCATGGTTTTAAGTTGCCCAACCCAGCACACACATGCTTTCCTGACACGGACACGCACACACAGACACACACACACGCACACGCACACACACACACACACACCAACGTCCTCATGCGCACAGGGGTGGGGGGCTCGTCCGCACATAGGGTCCATTGGCCGCAGTGCCGGTGTCGTAACTGCTCTATATTTGAAGAAGGTATGTGTGTTTATGCTTGTAGGGGTGGTGAGTAGGTGGGTTGGGGTGGTGTGTATGTGCAAATGCGTGTGTGTGTGTGTGTGTGTGTGTGTGGTTGGGCAGGAGTAAGGGTACGCTTTGGTATGTAGGCCTCTAAGGTGTGCGAATGCAGCCTTAAAAACTATGATTTCAATACATCACATCTCTTCAGAACAAAAAGATCAACGCCTAGTGTAGTCAGTCGTTAAACACTGGTTTGATGATCAGTTGAATAAATAAAAACGCAGGGCTACTACGCTAAGGAGAGGATAGACAGAGTCATCAAGGAAGCAGCGCTGCAGGTAGGAACACAGTTCTCTAGGCACATCCTCATCTTGGGCACAGGTATCCAGCCAGGCTGCACATTGATTCTCAAGTCATTTATGTCATTTGCAGTGAACTAATTTGCGGTGAAGGAGCTTTACGGTGCCCAGTACCAAAGTGGATCCCTCTCCTTATTTAATGTGGGGAGTGTTTTTTACTGCTGCATAGTTTTTTCTCTTTTCCTGTTCTCTCTGTCATTTGCGGTGAACTTATTTCAAGGTTCTACGTGCACAAGTGGCTCCTTTTCCTTCACGTTGTGGGGAGCAGTGTACGCTGCCTATGTAGCATTCTTTTTCTTTTATGCGGTACTTTATATCTAAGTACCGCTGTCCAGACTTGTACATAATCTTTGCTAGCTTGCTACTGGTCTCAACTCTATGCTCTCACCCATTGATTGCGTTGAAGCTCTGTCAAATGTGTGTTCAGACCTCCACCCTTAAATATAGTCGCATTGCCACTCATGCAATTTGCTATTCTTCAAATGTGTGTTCAGACTTCCACCCTTAAATATGATCGCGTTGAAGCTCTGTCAAATGTGTGTTCAGACCTCCACGTCTACCACCTTTAAATATAGTCACACTGCCACTCATGCAATTTGCTGTTCTTGCCCTGTATCCTGTATTGCTACTCGCTGTGGTTTGCTTGAGATGTCTTGACAAAAAAGTGCTCAAAACCAGCATTGATTGTTGACACCTGTTGCCATTAAACATGGATGTTCCTTGATGGTTCACGGACCCACTGACCAAAAGGCTCCAGTACTTTTGATTCACGCGTAATGGACAATTGTATTTCGCAGCACGCGCGTGTAAACACACGCATGCGTGCTTACACATGTATATGCACACGGCTATACACACACATACATATACACATTTATACACACTCATTGAAAGGGTGCTGCAAGGACTGCACAGCTCATGACCAACTCGCCAAAGCCACCTGCACAAAACATATGTACACACACACATACAATCACCCATACACACACTCATTGAAAGGGTGCTGCAAGGACTGCACAGCTAATGACCAACTCGCCAAAGCCACCTGCACAAAACATATGTACACACACATACATACAATCACCCATACACACACACTCATTGAAAGGGTGCTTCAAAGACTGCATAGCTCATGACCAACTCGCCTAAGCCCCCTGCACAAAACATATGTACACACACATACATACAATCACCCATACACACACACTCATTGAAAGGGTGCTGCAAGGACTGCACAGCTAATGACCAACTCGCCTAAGCCCCCCCTAGATCTGTCCAAGCCCCCTCCCAAGAAGGGAGGCTCAGGAACCAAAGAACCTTGGGCCGAAGGTCAGTTTGTCCTTTTAATGGGAATGGTAAGGGTGATGGATGATGGTATTGGTAATGTGCGCCATTGTGCACTGAGTTTTTGACATCATTTAACATATTAAAAACTTGTGCTCTCATGCATGCCGCCGTGCTTCTATAAAGCTTATCGCTTCCGTGTTTGTTTTCACGTTCCTGTATGCTTCTGTCTATTGTCTCCATAAACCTTGTGTCTTGCAGTGCAAATCACAAATCGATTTAGGATAATCCCGCAATCAAGTGCTTGACGTGCCAATTGCAAAGTTATTGTTTCCTCCTCAGACTTCAGTAGGGTGGCGAGCAAGGCTTTTGGTTCGGTAGTTGGGCATCAAGGAGGATTTGTGAGAGCTCGCCCTGCAAAATCCCACCTGCGGTTCTCAGAGATAGCCGAGTTTAACTCGCTGTATGAGTAGGGGTTTCCCAAAGCCGTGTGTGTGTCGTCAACTTATGGCGTTGTAGCAGGACAATCTCTCCAATCATTATACGGCCAAACACAATGTGCGTGTATACGTTGATGTATATGGCTCTGGCCAAATCGGTGCAAGGGTGTGTGTCTGTGCATGTATAGCACATCCCCCTATTTTGCAAGGAAAGCAGTGGACCAGCACACTTGTACATGTGGGCCATGATGAGGAAGCTGTGTTCTTTAATTCTGATCATCCTGAATCTGTGTCAATGCACCCACTGGGTGCAGGGGAGGCAGAGGCCATGACACGCTTATACATGCGGACCGTGACAAAATAGGGTTCTATCGTGTTCATCTTAAACCTATGTCTATACATGGATGCAACTGCACGCACCCCACTGCGTGCAGGGGAGGCAGAGGCCATGACACGCTTATACATGTGGACAATTATGAGGAAGCTGTGTTGCCCCGCCATTTATGCCCCATTGCCTGCGATAAAAGAGAGCCGGGAGCTGATTGCTGAAGCAGGCAAGTCCAGCTGAAGAGAAGGACAGAGCAACTCCATTTTGTCAGGTCTCTAGTAGCAATACAGGTCACAGGTTACAGATTAAGCCATCAGTCAAAAAGTGCATGCTAGGCTGCGTACGTGTGTTGTAGCACCACTAAGAGCATTACCGCCAGTAGCCGTGCCTCTCCACCATTTGCATTGATGTGAAGCATTTGGGCAATTCGAAATGTAGGTGTAAAAGAGGAGGTGGTTGACATATCTTTGAGTTGTGAGCCCAGCTACGTTTCTTACTGACGCTGAGGCAGCAGGTGCAGCAACAAGCAGTTTCTTCGCTTTGCACTACCACAGTGTTTCAGCGTGTACTTAACACATTCACTTAACATATGCACAAATGTACATCACACGTGTACTTAACACATATTTCTTAAAATAAACGTACATAACCACCAAAGACACCTGCGCTCAGGGGAACCGCTGAGGACAGAAGCTTCCATCGAAACCATCGAAATGCGCACAGGCAGGGAGGTTTGTGATATGAGGCAGGACACTGAGGCCTTTTTTGCTCGATTGGACCTTAAGGACAAAGAGAGCAGCCAAACAAAGGTACACCTTTTGAACAGCACCCATCTTGGCAGATTACTCACCCATCTTAACAGCATTACTCACAATCCAAGCTGACCTTGTTATTTATCTGATTTTGGGTAACGCTGCATGATTGTCCACGTCTTGTTCTGCAGAAAAATAGTTGTTGCTAACATTATCACCTTTCTGTGTTGGGAAATAGTTTTTGCGTTTTTGCTAACATATTCACAACTTGAAAGCATTTCAATGCATTTCCAGGCTTGAGGCGCTGTTAATGCTTCCGTTTTAAATTATGCAACTACCATACTTATCTTGGCCAGAGCTCGTGGGTAGAGCCGTTTCATCGCTGAGTACATTTCACCAGCTTGCCAAAACTGCACTCCCCTAGCAGCTCTCCGTCATCTATCAGCAAATATGGCTTGGAGTTTCATACTTATGCACCCAGTATCTTTTAGGCTTGTAAGTGGAGCCATTTTACCGCATTGTACATTTCACCAGCATGCCAAAAACTGCACACCGTTAGCACAGTGTTTTGCTTAACCGCAACACGTCGCCACTGTGTCGCATTTTGGCCATCTTGGGTGCGACACAGTGACGCCCGGCAGGGACCAGACTTGCAAGCGCAAAACTGGTCATTTGAGGCAAACGGCCAACTGATATGCAAACTTCATTTACCTTAATGCCAAAGTTTTGGTGCAGCTTTTTAATTAAGTGGCTACACTCTTTGTTAGCAAAAGCATCCTGTGTAGTCAATTGGCTACACACCCAAAAACCTCAATAGAAACACTGCGCTAGCAGCCCCCCGTCAATTGTCAGCAAATTCTAAATGTAGCTCATGACATTCTCATGCTACGCGAGAAAGCTCACCTTGCCTATCACAGGATACCCACACTGTGCAACCACTTGCAACCCACCCTTGCTGCCACTTGCAACACTTGCAACCACTTGCGACCACTGGCAACGCTTGCAACCACTTGCGACCACTTGCAGCACTTGCAACCACTTGCGACCACTTGCAACCACTTGCGACCACTTGCAACACTTGCAACATTTGCAACCACTTGCAGCTGCCACTTGCAACACTTGCTGCCACTTGCAACGCTTGCAACCACTTGCGACCACTTGCAACCACTTGCAACCCACCCATCATGTGAAACCTTCACCTCGCCTATGACAGGATACCCACTTGCAACCCATCACAAAGAGCCTTGATGAGCTGATAGGTGCGCCTAAAAACGACTGAGTTTGCTGTAAAACGCATGCCGCTCGTTCTTGCAGTGCAGCAAAGGTGACACGTCACTCTGGATCTTTGTCAGTGTCTCTCTCATGTCCTCCATTCTTCATTGCTGAACATGAGTTACTTGTCTAGTGCATCTCACAACGCAAACAAAATGGAGCAGAAATATTAACGCAGACTTCCAACTCTATGCACGATCAGTGTGGACATCAAAAGCGGGCTACGGTAAACAAAGCTATGACTATCCAAGGTTTCCTGCTGCTTTAAATGAAGAACTGGTTTCGATTAGCCTCTGTTCGTGGAAAGTGTTGTACAAGTAGGGTTGGCCAATACCATACGGTCGTTTCATAGAAGGAAGATCTCAGAATGCATGGTATTTTCGTACAGATCCATCAGCCCTACATATAAGGCATGAGCCATACCTCCATCATTCTATGTGAACATGTTTTAATTGTCTCAGCTCTGCCCCAAAAAAAATATATAGAGAGAGAGAGAGAGAGAGAGAGAGAGAGAGAGAGAGAGAGAGAGAGAGAGAGAGAGAGAGGGAGACCATGCATGACGTCCAATCTCAAGTTTGCTTCATACTTACTGAGCCTGCTGTTTGGCTCCCCTGTGCTCCCATTCCCAGCTCTGCCCGTCAAAAGCCTCAAGCAAATACTGAGCCAAAGGAAGATCACATGCCCGTCAGGCATGGAAAAGAGGGAGCTCGCTGCGTTTGTGCTGGAAACAGCTGGTCAGGTACAAACCGTCAACCACTGGCTTGTCCCCTTTTCTTATTTCTTTCAATTATGTTTGTGTTTAAAATTACCTCAGTCTCGATCAGCACGCAGCTTCAACGTCATAAGCAACCCAACCCTGCTTTCGCACCTGCAGAGTCATAGTGATGCTGCTAGCGCTGCTGGTGCTGCTGGTGCTGCTGCTGGCAGTAGAACCGCCAAGGGCAGCAGCGAGAAGAGCGGCGGCAGTAGCAACAGTGCTGGCCTGTGGGAGCGACAGCACCAGCAGCAGCGGAAGGGTCATGAGCCTATACCTTTGTCTGCTACATCGGGATGTATAGTGCCACCTGGTCTGATCTTTCCCTGTGCTGTGTGTCATGCCATGGGTAAGTGGAAAAGGTGTGGGAATTGCGCCAAAGAAAGATATTGTGGGCGGGACTGTCAGGTCCTGGGGTGGAAGGAGCACAAGAAAGAGTGCAAGCCAGCATGAAGATGTGCAAAGCAAAAGCACCTGCCCTTTCAGTCACCGTGTAAAGTACAAGCCAGCGTGAAGTTGTGCAGAAGTACCTTCTGTTTCGCTTACTGTGAAAAATTCAAGCCAGCATGAAAAACTGCAAATATGCCTGCCCTTTTCGGTCACTGTGTGGAGTACAAGCCAGCATGAAGTCGTGCACAAGTACCTGCCTTTTCGCTCACTGTCTGTTTGGTTAGGGCAGTTGTTGTTATGAATTGCTGTTGTACTGTTTTTAACATTGGGTGCATTCCTAATAATTTAGTTGGTTGTGCGCTTTTGCTCCATGGAGCAGGACCTTCAAGCATCTGTAGGCTTGGTGCATTCCTGCGTCAGAGACAAAGACCATTTGTAGAGTGTTTGTTATTTTGTGATAAGAGCCTGTTTCATTCTACACGTAGTTTCACACAACAATGAAATAGAGTGCACTTTTCAAACTTGAGCAATAGTCGTGGACCGACTCATTTTGTGGACTCTTGTCTCTTACCTTTATTGTTGTAATCTCATCAGTGGTTCAGAGTTCTCTTTCTTTCATGTTCACTTGATCACCACTTGTGCCCATTTTGTTGCTCCTCTGCCTGTTATGTTACGTTGAGAACCTTTCCGTAATGCACGCTGTTGTTTATCAGCAAATACTGTTACTTTTATGTTCACGGAAAGGTTGAGTGGTTACTTTCTGCTCGCACCTTCCATGCTAGTACATAGAAGCTGGCTTTTTGTAAATTACACATAAAACGCTCTTTTCACAACCACTTGTCCAAGGAATTTAACCTGAAAATTAAATAATTGCAAGGTGGGGTTGCCTGGTGCGTTTTGTGCCATAGCAGCTAGAGATTTTTGTTATAGAAAGGCAGATGACCACCTTGAGTACAACAAGCTTATTGTCCAAGAACTTGCATACTAGGTAAACTCTAGGAACAACGAAGTCACACCTCATGCTATACTCCTTGGAGGCAGGGGCACAATCTACAAACAGTGCACTACAACTCCTCTACTGTTACTGGGCATTCCTTTACATTAAATCACACCAACTAGCCATTGTAATACACTGCCATGCATCTTAGTGGTCTGGAACAAAGCTGCCAGGGAGAAACTTATTACAAACAACATATCTTGGTTTAAGAAAATAAAACAAGACATATCACCAGTGGCAATCTAGAATTTAAAAAACGCAGGCATCATACCTTTTCTTGGACCACCAACTGAAAGGATACAAAGGGTTTACAAAGGGGTAAACCGGTAGCCACCTGTGTTGGGCTGATAGGCATTGCTAGATCAGCCAGCGTGAAGTAAACATAAGGTTGTAAAAAGTACTCTCCACATCATCCTTTTGGGTGTGGGCGGCACCATCTACAACACTCACACTCTGAAGCCTTTCAAGGAACTGGGTCTCGATTCTCAAAGAGTTAAGAAGCTTGCCTCCAAGCTCCATGTGCACTCTGTAAACTTTGCTGCTAAACTTGTCCATACCAGACGTGCCCTTTCCAGTACAATGGTTAATGGTTACAATGGTTACAATGGGGGGTGACCTTCAGCCAGGTAGTTTGGCTGATCGGCTGCTGACTGGTCTCGGCCAGCCACAAATAAATGCATAAGCTCAGAAAGAAAAAGAAAGTCTATTGTTTTGCTGAGAAAGGAAATCATGAACAAGTTGGTCGTTGACCTGTTGCAGCGAAAAGGGTTGGGCTGCTGAAAAGTCCTCAAAAAAAGGTGAAAACAGAAAGGAAAAGTGTTTCCTCAGCTCACAAACTCGATGGTCTTGGCAAATTAAAAGAGCATGCACCTCGTTCTGAACATGTTCATCTTTACCAGGACATTGGTCACATACGCAAGAACCATCTTCATGCCACGCTGCTGCCTCAACTTTCAAAGTATGCGCACACAAGCGAAATCTACTTATATTGCGCATAACATGTTTGGACAGATTAAGATGGAGATACCGTGGTACATTAATCGGCATATGCTCATTTCTAGAAAAAGGGATGGCAAACCAAGAATGATAGGTGGCCAGTTTGTTGTTGTGCGTGTTAGGGTCCACCAACTCAGCGTTCCTCCAAACACCTCTCATCCTATGTCTCAAATCTGCAGTAAAATTATGCATGGGAATAGCACGCCCAGTTTGAACAGCTCGTACATTCAACTAACGATGAAAATCGCTCAGCAATTGAGCAGTCCAGCAGGCACTTGAACGAGGCTGTAAATTGAGATCAGCTTGGACTACTCTCCGCAAAAACTTTTTGCTGAACTTTTTGCTTGAAGAAACTATCATATTTACATTGGTATTTCATTGGTATTAAGCATACTATTGAAAAGCTTGACAGCTGACCGAAACCAGTAGATAGAATTGCAACGGTTTATGTCCACATTCTTGGAGTACAACATGTGTGAGACGTGCACACCCGCGGTTCCGGTGATAGCCCCTGATACACCCTCAGCCAGCAATGTCGTCAATATCGTAATATTAAGGGGAAAAAGCAGAGGAGACAGGGGGCAACCTTGTTTAACCCCAAGAGCCGGATGCACACGAGCAGTCTTATCACCATCCTTCAAGACATACTCATCACGGTAGTACATGTCTTGAATCACAGACAACAAAGGCGCAGGCATGCGAGTACGCCTAAGGTGTTTCCATAGTGCATCC
>Ga0307974_1003550_pt1 | contig 11231 bp, 14 predicted proteins | sample OrgLakmetagen784_FD_201812 | JGI IMG/M metagenome (GOLD analysis project Ga0307974, IMG submission 201812) | Saline water microbial communities from Organic Lake, Antarctica - #784 | ecosystem: Environmental > Aquatic > Non-marine Saline and Alkaline > Saline | place: Antarctica: Organic Lake... | reverse complement strand
GCCCCCAAAAGTACTCTCTCCCGTACCCCAAAAACTGATCCATTGATGTAAACCCAGACTGCCTGGTAAAGTTCAGAGATTTTCCACATCCTAACGAGCCCCGCAAGACTGTTGTGTATAAAAATGGTCTAATGTTATGTGTGAAGTTAAGGCGTGTGAGTATCGTTTGCAGATTCAAAGGTCAGAAATTAATAGTGCGTGCAAAGCTGTACCACGTAAGCAGCATGGCGCTAGCTTGCCACTAAACTTGAAGTAAAGCTGTTTCATGTGTGTTTGATGCAAACGTAGCCTGCAAATGGCTATGCCTGAGCGAGAGAAAAAATGTGATGCTTCATTTGATTTTTGCTACGAGTTCACGGTATGCAGATCATATTGGCTGAAGAGGAACAAGTGCTCTAGGTCTGGAGATTTACATCATCTGGATTTTCCAAGCTGCAATCTGTGTTAATATTGCCAGCGGCGGAGTTTTTCCAATTCTTTTTGCCCCCCAGAACCTGCACTCCTTTGTTTCCCTTCAAGTTCATTGGCTTCTCCACTCCTCCCTCTTGCCCCAGTTCATTTTGTGCCCTGGGGATTGCAGAATTAGAAAAGAAATAGCATGCCACCATTTTGGATTGTAATTCCATAGTTATGATGTCACGACAATTCATTGTACTAGAGCCCGTGCTGTGTCCTGTACTTGGTAGTGACGGTGATTTAATCTGACAGCCATCCCAGGGGAAATCACATGATTCGTCCATGCCACTGATTTAGCATTTCAATGAAACCGCATCGAGCCACACAGCATGTAAAATACTGATTTCAACCGCTTCGACGCTAAATTCAACTGTGGCCTTTTGTCTTGTCTGGTCTGACAAATAGAGCTTTTGAAATGACCGCAAAGCGTCAAGATGAAAATACACGTGGCTAGCGCTAAAATAGCGGGGAGATACATATTTGCTGTGCTGCCAAACAGCTGGCTATGCAAAAATTCCATATCCTTAAAACAGTTGAAACTAGAATTTTACCGAAGTGGCTCTTTCCATTCTGCTTCTCTGACATTGACAGATTTAACTCCAGCTGTCCAGATGCTGAAGTGGTCGCTCCCATCTCCGCAAAAAAAAACTAACAATGGATGGGGGTGGATCCTTAGGAGTGGCAGGGGGCAACTGAGGGAGACCAGGAGCATCTCAACAGCACCGCCAGCCATTAGCAAATTCACCTTCCCCAGACAGCATTGACCCAAAGATCTCAGCATTCTTCAACGTGACATTCACCTCATCAAGGTCAAGTACTGTAAGGACACTCGACCCCAGAACCAGCTGAACAAACGGCGTGCAGGAACAGCACATAGACTTCTGCTCCACCCCTCAAGGAACCTCCACTATCCTCCATGCCACGCTTTTGGAGTGATTGGCACCATTTACAACACCTACACGATAGAGCCATTCAAGCACTTGCTTGGGTCTAGATTCTCAAACAGCTGATAAACTCGCCTCCAAGCTCCATATGCATTCTGTCTACTACTACGCTACTAATCTTGTCCATATACCAGGCGCACACTTTCCCTTCTTTATATTCTCCAGGTGGGATGTTGTGTGTCTCTGCATCCATTGGGTGGTGCAGAACACAAAAAACATCCTTTCCTAATCCATGCCAGTAGTGTTTACACTACCTGCATTCTTTTTCTATTTCTTTCTTTTCCGCACACTTTCCAGTACCATTACCAACTCATTCCTCAGGCTGGTCAATTGGGAGTTAACATGGGAAGTAGCATTTTTTTGACCTGCACAGGCCATCAGGCGAGCCGTACAACACAACCTCCCACAACACAACCAGAGTGCAGCTGCTGCCACAACATGTGTGGCTACTAGAACAGCCCTGCCCATCAGTGAAGAAGTAGTAGCAGTTGAAACTAGAGCAGTTGATCTCCTCCATGCAGCTTTAATAGACTTAGACTTAAGCAGACTCATCACCCGTTAGTGCATGATAGGCCGAACAGCTCCTTGGCTATTTTGCTGTAGCTCCTGTCCTAGCTAGACTCTTATGTGTTGGCCGACCGTTTCTAGGTATAGGTAAACCAGCCTCCCCCTTTCCTAGCAGCGGAGTCCTTTTATTCTATCAGCGGAGTCTGCACCCAATTGCCTAGGCCATTGCTCCCCTTCCTGTCCCACTATGGAATTGGTTTTTAGAGAATCTTGACCATGTCTCTTTCCATCGACCCAGTAACCACGCCCCACACAAAACCCAACAAACATGCATGCACGGATGCAAGAAGAGCTACTCATAATAACCTAATAGAGGGCACTACCAACTCATACCCCTTGGCTATGAAACCAAGAGACATACAACCAAGAACGTGATATACCTCTTATCGAAATCAAGTACTGTGTAGACACTTCCCCTACTAAACAAGCAGAAAAGGCACAAGAACAACAAATGCTGCTAATGCCTCGCTTTCTCGGGCACCGCATAACCCTTCACACTATCCTGCTAGGAGCAACAGGCACCATCTACAGCAGCCACACAAGGAACCCACTCCACAGCCTCGGAGTTACTGGTCTACATGCCACAACACTCATTAAAACATTAAACCTACATGCAATTGGATCAGAGACATTGAATACAACCCCCACAAATATCTTAGCAATACTCCTGGTGGTGTGCAGACTTCTCCTCCCAACCACCTGATCCCCACTAAAAAAGCTTATTTTATTCTTTTCGCATGTTGGCTATGAGTGGGACTTTGTATAGACTGAACGCCAACATTTTGAGAGAACTGGTGACCAAGTGGTGTGCTGAGAACCGAAAAGCTCCTGACACATAATTTGGCTTCTATCCAGACTGTAGCACAATCCAGCCTATGTTTATTCTAAGGCACTTAGTCCACGCTGTCAAACAGATTAAACCAAAGGGTTGTTCCCACCTTCACACGGCCTTTTTTGATTCTAAACAAGCATATGACACTATTGACAGACCCCACCTTGGGGATCTTTTAAATAATATCAGGATGCCCACTCACCTTATCAATGTTATCAGACAAATGTACGATGGAGACGAGTTTGTTTTGATTGATGGTGCCAAAACCACCAGTACCAGTAATTCAGCTGTACCTTTAAGAGGTGTAAAACAAGGTTGTCCTTTATCTCCTCTCCTCTTTTCCCTTTTTATCAATGATGTGGATGATGAGTTTAGGAGTCGCTTTATGGGTGCTGTTACAGGCACTGAGGGGCTCAGGGTAACTCACATGCTCTATGCTGACGACCTGACCTTGACAGCTTTGACCCAGTCCAATTGCAGACAATGTTGAGACGTCTGGAATCGTATGCTGCAAGGAAAGGACTTACAGTAAATGTGCAGAAGTCCTACATGTTTAATTTTATTGCGTAACAAAATCCCAGTGTTTGTCTCTACAAGCAGAAGCTTGAAGAGAGAGATTAATTTACCTACCTGAGAATGTTATTTGATAAGCACTTGAACTTACACCATGCTGCGTCCCATGCTTTGAGGCCTTTTAATGCAACTATACGCAGAGTGAAAGAGTTTGGTATTGAGAAAAGGATTTCTGACAGGCCTCATGCGATGTTGTGGCTTTTCAAGACATATGCATTGTCAGCTGGCATGTATGCTAGTCAGATTTGGTCTACGCAATTTCTGAAGCATGACAATGTTTTCAACAATCCCTTGCAGGTCGCACACATGGTGTTGTTAAAGAGAATTTTGAGAATTAAATTTGCTTCTGCAAACTGGTGTGTGCTTCGAGAAGAACGCGCACAGGAACCCTTGCAATTTTACTGGTTCAGGTCAGCTGTCAAATTTTGGAAAAGGATGGTTCATTCAAACAGGAATACTTCACAAGATGTGTTGAAAGCAGATTATTCCCTTGGGAATTCCGGTGCTTCTAATTGTTGGACTAGGCAGATGAAGGATGCTTTTGGTGATTTGCAGAATGGCACTGTATACAGAAGTGACTTTTTACATTACAGGAAGCTGAATATTTCTGATTTGCGCATAGACTTGAGATTCAGGCATCAGGCAATTTGGAGAGAGGCACATGGTCAAGACCCTTGCTCTTGATTAAAAAAGTCTGCGGCATACCACAATTGGTTTGCTTGCCTGAGAAACCGGTTTCTGACGCACATGCACCATTTGTCTTGCCGGAGAATTTGAAGATGGTGCTGAGCAAGATTGTCATGAGGAACATAGCTCAGTTCAGGATTCGAGGACATGGGTTGAAGTGTGAAACTGATTTATACGGCAGGAGTCCAGACAGGAGTGCACGTGTTTGCAATTTGTGTGAAAACGGGGACATTCAAGATGAGATACACGTTACGCCGTTCTTTTTAATTGATTTATATGTTGGGACCTATAGGTTGAGCAGCCATGCCAGACTGGAGGCCTTTGTAATCCAAACTAGACTAAAAGAACTTATTCTATTCTTCAACCTCCTAATCATTGGCACTTATTGGCCTTCCGGTAGCACACCAGAAGCACAAGCCTCCCGCTTTGAAATGCAAGGACAAATAAAAACTGTACCCCTCTCATCATTGGAGATATGAATGCCACAACCTCCGCCCACGACCGAACAAGCACAAACAAATATATCGCAGACATAGTGTACAAAAACTCCATTAAGGACCACAACCTATCCCCACTGCCCCACCACTCGCCTATTGACACAAACCTACCTGAACGAAGACCCTTCTCAAGGTCCACGGGAAAGGACAGTTTAGGAAACACTATTTACTCATTTAGCCGTATTGATGATATCCTCTTGCCAACAGCCCTCGCAAACACGTGCAAACCAAGTTACACTTGTGATCTAGGCTACCTGAGCGACCACGTGCCACTCCTGGCCATAGTACCCATCTGCACTCTAAAACTGCGGATCCCTCACATTGTAAAAGCCCAAGCGAAAAAAGCTGCCAAACAAGCCACTCTTACTTGCCCTGTCAGCGCTTCAGACCAGTCAAAATTTACACATGCCCTTTCTGACCCCTCTCATGGCATTATACAAGAGCTTGAGGAAACCCTGCTTGTACTCACTCCCGCTCACACACAAGCCCTTGCGTTTCTTAATGAACTGCAAAGCAAAAGTGCCAGAAACACTGCTAGGCTGCAACACCTGAGTGAAAAGCCTGCAGAAGAGCAACCTGAGATTTTGGCTATAACAGTGACAAATCTTATCGAGTCGGTACACAAGGTAGCCCTCAAAACCTGCTCTAGCACATCTAAAAGTACCACTGACGATCAACAATAAATAGAACTCACTCAAACTGTTAGGTCACTCCCCCCAAACCACCACTATAGCCCACGACCAGAAAAGAACAATAGAAACATACAAACTACATCGAATCAAGCAAATCCAAAACCACCTGTCCTCCTTCTACATAAATGCCCAGGGCACCACCGAAGGAGTCTTACAACAAAACAGCGCCAACCCAGCGCTCATGAAGGCAATTTAAAATATAAAGCACATCGTGCCTGATCAGCCCCTCAAAAAACAACTAGATGACATGTACACATAAACCAGGCAAGCTATTACCAGTAAAGATGCCCTAAACAACAAAAAAGACAACGACATTGCTCGTAAAAAGCAGCAGCAGCTGATAAATAAAACACCAAAGAAAGCTCACAAAGAAATAATTAAAGGTAAATATGCACAGCCACGGGCAAGTCTCCAAGCTGTGAAAGACCCTGAAACAGGCAAGATTAAAACTGAGCCCACCAAACAAGCCCAGATCTTCGAAAAGTACTTTAAAGACTCCTGGCAAGCTATCGACATTAAACACGGCACCTACCTACCTGAAGAAGCACCTAGAAACTACCCATGGGAACACAGAGAGAACGAGCCAGGAAGTCCCCTTTATATTACAAACAATTATCACGCAAGATGAATCAGATGGCACTAAAGATAGAAACTGGCTACACTCCTCTATACTTGACAAAAGTGCATTTAATGAATGTATTAAAACCCTGAGCAACTACAAATCCCCAGGACCTGATGGTATTGTAAATGAGCTTCTACGTATGCTACCCACAAAAATCCAGGAAACCATACACATGCTCTTCATTATTAGGTGGGCAACTGGCTGCACGCCAAAAGCTTGGAAAATCAGCAATACTATACTAATAAACAAAAACAAAGGAGATGAAACGGAGGCATCTTCCTATCGCCCAATTTGCTTAGCAAATACCCTCTACAAACTATGGACGCGTCTCATCACAAACACTCTCTACGAATATGCAGAAGCAAGCTCCATACTCAGCACCACGCAAGCTGGTTTTCGCAAACAAAAAGACCCCATTTACCAGCTTGAAAACGTGATTATGGCACTTGAAAATGCCAAACTCTTTCACAAAGACATCTATGCCCTTATTGTGGATTTTACCTCAGCTTTCAATACCACTGACCACGATTGCATGCTCTGGATAGTGTATGACCTCGGTTTCCCAACTGACACCAGTCAAAAATCTCTATGAGAATGCCACCACCCAAGTCAAGCTTCCTTCAGGGATCTGCACAGGTCAAATACCAGTAGAGAGAGGCACGATCCAGGGAGACACCCTCTCCCCATTTCTTTTCCTTCTCTATATGGACCCCCTCCAGCGATGGCTGCATGTAGGAGGACGCGGCTACGTCCACACCTGCATCCCCAAAGAAAACGAGCTTCAGACGCATCTGGCCAACAACATCAGTAGTGCCTCCTTTGCAGATGACCTCCTCTGCCCCACGGGTAACCTGAAAAACCTTAAATTTGCAAGCGAATAAACTCACCCTTTACTCTAAATGGGCCGGATTGATTATATCTGGCAGTAAAACCAAAGTCACGGGTAGCCTAAAAGCGTCCCCTTTAAAGAACCAAAATGGCCTAACACCGTCTGAAGCACTCGAACATCAACTCAAAAACAACATACTGGTTGAAAATTAGGCAACAAAATACATCACACCCAGCTCCCCCTTCCTCTATCTAGGAGTCACCCTGACAATAAATCTCAATTGGAAGCACCAGCACCAGCACAGGCACATGGACGAAAACCTAAAGCAAAAGCTTGACGCCCTTGAAGGCTCTTATGCCTCACCACGGCAAACACTAAACATAATACGCACAGCAATCATCCCTAGTCTGGCCTATGCTTTTGCGGTCACACCATGCTCCTACCCAGACCTAGATAATTGGGATGCAATGATTGGAAGGGTGATCAAAAGCAAGCACAACTTATGGCGAAGCACACTGACTGCCATGATCCGTGAAGATGTCCATAGTTTTGGATTGGGTGCCCCCTCCATCTACGTGGAATACCACAGGCGCTCAACAGTAGCACTCGTAACAAGCCTAGAAGACCCTTCTGAACGTCACTAATCTGTGACCATGCATCTCCTGACCCACCAGGTCGCCCAACTCAAGGCCCATGCCACCACATTCCTTTCCACAAGAGAAGGAACGTCGCTACCAATAAAACGGCAACTCAACCTACAGATGCGAGCACGTCAACTCGCTAGCATCCACGCCAGCAAACTCCACAGCCTTGAAAGGAAACGGCAAGTTTTTAGACGATCTCGAGAGTATCAGAAGTCACCTCTGCCCGAAAGCCCCCCCCCCAACATTAGCCACCCTCATCAATTGCATTACCAAACCGCTTATGGACCTAGGCATAACTGGCTTCCATGACCTCACATCAGCTAATGAAAAATACATTGTCTCTGGGAAACAACTCAAAAACAAATAAAAAAGCACATCATAGCCCTGAATAGGCTTGCTGCCAATGCTAACCTGCCTGGAACACAAGAGCTAAGCCCAACATAAATTGCGCAAATACTCCAAAAAAGGAATTCAGAACAGTCTATCCTACTTAATAACTGCAAAACAAACAACTCCTCCTTCACAGGTCTCCTAGACACACACATGAACACATCAGCCCACGGAGAGGTGCCCCCAATTCCCGCAAACACCCAAACCCAACAAACTTTGCCCATCTACACAACACCCACACCACAGTCACGCTCAGCAACACACCATCGACACCCCATTACAAACAACTTAATCAGAGGCCCACCACCTACACACACAGATCCATCAACTACAAGTAATGGACACCCAAACATTAACCAATCCTCTGTTTTTGAAACACCCAACCTAGAGCCGCAAACATCCCCTGCCTCCTCTATAATCACAACCGAACCTCAAACAGAAACTCAAGGTCATGTTGCACTCAACGTACCTACACCTTCATCTCTAGAAGAAATTTATCCCCAATGTACAAAATCCAACGCTCAACCCAGGAAACGCATAACCCAGGAAACGCTCAACCCAGAAAACGCTCAACCCAGGAAACGCATTGAGCTTCCCCAAACACAACACTCCCTCATCGCATTGGTGGAAGGGCCTCCCCCTTCACCACAAACGGAAATCTCGCGCTCACAACGCCACTCACAAAGGGTATCCAATCAAACAAAAAGGAACCGCAACTCTATAAGCACATCGCCAATACCACTGCCACAAACTACAGCTATTACTTGCCTCTCCGACCCAATACCCACTAACCACCTGGACACTCTCTCCCAAGACAAACAAGCAAAGCATGCACGGCATACACAAGATACCCTCCCCGGTACCAGAAAGAGGACAGGCAGCCAACCAGTAAGACAGCAACATACGCCCCTGACTTAAATTATAGACACTGTTGCATTAAACTCACAAATAGCATTTCAGCCTACTGAACAACCTACACACAGTCAGCCAAACAAACGCACCACACACTCACAAATCACTAGCCACAACCACCATGCAACACAAGCGTTCACACAAATGATCACTCCTCCCACCCAGCGTATCAATATCATCAACCCAATAACTTACCAGGTACACAACTCTGAGATTTCAGACCACCCAGCACCATCATCACAGCGCAGACCCCAACGGAAAAGAAGATGTGAGATCCTCGATATACCCCTTGACCTTCCTAGCCTAAATCTGACCCCCTTGCGCACCACGCACATTCAACAAGAACTCTGGACGTACAAGAAGGATAAGGCCTTTTCAATGACACCCACAGAGGCCATCAACACACTCTACTTTGATGATATGGACATCCTGCACATAAATAATTGGAGGTTCTTCACCCACAAGAAAAGAGAGATGAAACACCCAAAGACAGAAATAATACCATACATACTATGCCCCTATGAATATTGAAAGATGGACCCTACCCCTCTTTCAATCAGTTAGACTAGTGCCCAAATCCAGTGAGACTGTTGCCCGGAGCCAAATTAAGTGCACAAGCTGTAAAATTTGCTCCTACCATCTAGGACTTGAATATCCAGACCTCTCCCCACCTTTTAAAGACATGTACATCTGTGACGTATGCAACCGTACCTACCACTAAAAATGCTTGCTTAAAACAAGCTGCTGCAACGCCACTGAAGGGAAGCTATTGATGCCAATGATTCATGGGCCTGCCCTGCCTGTATCAATCTTACCCAAAAAGGAAAGGAAAGCCGATCCACTTTCATAAAAGAGAGATTGTGGAAGTCTCATGGAACCCAACCTGGGAGCCAGAAGAACTACAAAACACGTGTGAAAGCTTCAAGCAGAGCCTCAATAAGTTTGAAGAGCATATCTTTTAACCCCGCACCAAACTTATCTCAGCCTGCACCAGATGAACACCTAAATGGTCTTCAAAAACAAGGGTTCCTTGCCATCCAAGAGGACAATGCGTACCAACCCTACAATGTCGATCTTCGGAACAAAGTTAGCTTTGACATCCAACTCACCAACCCACAGGCTGACATTACGGCCACAGGGCATTGTAAGTACTAAAATACAACCATTGATCTCATGGAGTATCAAGAAAAGAGTATACTATCCTCCCCAGATGACACTATGCTTCCTGAAGTGTACACTGACACAGTAGCCTGTAATTACAATGTCGACGGAAAGTGTAAAGGTATGCTTAGTCCCGAGCGCCTTCACATACTGTAAAAGGCCTTTGATAAGGCAAAGTGCAGCGGCCTACACGGCCACATTAAAACTCCACCCATAAGCTTTGCATCAGAACTTGTAGGCCTCATTGCTCGTAAAGACATCTCGACCTCTAAACATACGAACAAAAAAATCAAAGACTCTTTATCCCGGATACTTCCCTCCCATATCACCGCCGCCTTTCAAAAGTGGGCCCTGGTCACTAAAGGAAAATGGCATCCCCCCTCGACTATGACCCCAATTTCCCCCATTACTGGAGTGAGCACCCAAGGGACAGAGTGTTTGGGGCAAACACCAAAACCTTCTCCTCCCGATTCTCTGGGTTCTCCATCTGCCATCCCATTTACCATGACAGCACCATGCTCTTAGCAACAAGACACGCCATCTACTCTGCTGCTGTCAACACAGAGGAAACAGCCACATTCATGCTCCTCCCTTCTTGGAAAAAAAATATGACCACGGATCCCTATGCATCACTCTGCCACAAATATCCACACATGTGTTAATTCCTGGGCACCATCCCATCAAAACAACTCCAATATGCGAAAGTGCCCTTCTGGAACAGCATACAAATACCTCTTTCCAAACACACCTGGGAATTGAAGATCATTGCCATATGGAACACCAAGGGCAGGGTCTGCCTCAATGCTCACAACAAAGACTGGCTTAAAGAAACTGCCAAAGAGATCTCCAAGGCAAAGTGGGAAACTAAAAACATACATAACCACTCCTACCAAACAGTATTAGGTTCCGGACAGCACTCAGGACTCAACAGATTTAATAAATTACCCAATGACCACCCTCAAACCCCAGAAGGCCCAAATAAAACAAGTGCCCTGATTAGCACTGACCAACCTCATAATTATAATATCGACGAAGCACCCCAAAACAGCTCCAGCCAAAACCTATTCCGTAAGGTAAAAGATTGGCGGGATTGGACCTACACTGATGGCAGCCTCCAAACGGATGAAGTAGGGCACGACACCGGATCAGGCGTATACCACCCTCACTTAAACGTTTCCCACTATGTAAACCCAAAATGCATGGGTATAACGGTATAACCAACACCATCTCACGTGCAGAGCTAGCAGCTATAGCAGCTGCAGTCATACATGGCTACTCACATATAGCCACAGACAGCCTTACATCACTGCATCAAATCAAAAAGCAGCTATCACATCCGAATCTCCATCGCCACCACATCCAAGGAGATGTCCTTCAATCCATTGCTAAAGCAATCCGCCAATCACCATCGCCCATCCACTTCTT
>Ga0307974_1003545_pt1 | contig 11238 bp, 16 predicted proteins | sample OrgLakmetagen784_FD_201812 | JGI IMG/M metagenome (GOLD analysis project Ga0307974, IMG submission 201812) | Saline water microbial communities from Organic Lake, Antarctica - #784 | ecosystem: Environmental > Aquatic > Non-marine Saline and Alkaline > Saline | place: Antarctica: Organic Lake... | reverse complement strand
GTTTAGCACCACTCAGACAAGGAAGGGATGCTGGAGGAGGCCCAGCCTGCAGCGCTGTGGTGCTGCTCCCACTGTTTCCCTCCCCACCATTGCCATAGCCTGCCAGCTCTTCTAAGCCTCTGACGAGTGTGGGGCTCTGCTGCAGCGGCTGTGAGTTGTTGGTGCCAGAAGCAGGAAGCGGCCCTGGAAACGCCGCCTGCGGTAAAACGTACTGTCCTGGAAACGGAGGAGATGGGATCTCTGGCAGCAGCATGAGGGTTGGAAGGAGGGGTGGAAGCTCCGAGGGGTAGGAGGGTAGAAGCGGCTGAGGGGGAGGGGGTATGGGGTTGGGGGTGACGTAGAAGGGGGAGCGGTGGGTGAAGAGTTCAGGCTTAGGCTGTAGCCAGGGGGTTTGAGGGGATGGGGGAATTGGGGAGAAACACCTGCACGGTGGGGCAAGGAAGAAAGAGGTGCGTGGTCATATTCTAAAGTAGGTATATCAAAAGCCCTCGCCAGGTTCTACCGGCAGAAACCCTGAAAAGTGAAGACAGCCTTTTCATGACAAGAGAGATGGTGGGGAAGCACATGCCCAGGCAGTTGATAACATTGGTTGTGAGGCTTGTGAGGGGGCGCACGCTCTAGAAGCGGCAGCATTTTGTACAAACCCATTGCACGGTTTGACAGCTTCCAGACCTAGGACTCCAGCAGGCACAACAAACCAGATCAATCCAGTAAAGACTTGATCATGTGCAGCCAGTCACGCACAGTGCAGCACATTAGTCTTTCAGCAATTCAGGCAAACACAAAGTAGGCTGCGTTAAGGTACGGACAGGCGGATAGGCAAGAACTGCACCAGAACGCGCGTGAACACACATTGACACACCCAATACTGATAACTAAAATTGGCTAGAACCATATATACACGGTGTATATACGGTATTTCTGGCAGGGAAATCACCAAAGATACGGTCATATACAGTGTGTATATACGGTTCTGCCCAACCCTGCTAATAACGCCCATTGCAGTGCCTCCCCTTACACAGAGACACAGATCACGTGAACATCCTGCTGCAGATGCGCAGCGAGCCTGCCCAGCACACGAGAGTGTGCATATGCACACACACACGCACATCCACACACAAAAACACACGCATGGACTCACACATAAACTGCTGAGTTCAGTGTGATACACATGAACTCCAGTCCTTGTAGTGCAGCACAAGTGATATGCTACTCACCACCCTTGCTTTTCACCTGTGTTTCTCCATCTTTTTATATCCTTGATCCTCTCAACTTGCTCTGAATTTAAGCTTAGTTTCATTTTGCCTTTGTTCGTTATTTTTGCTTTTTTTTTAAGAGCAAGCTGTGAGGGCCTTTGAGCTGTTGTGAGTCATCCTTGATAAAAAGTCCCCCGGCTAGTAGTACCGCATCTCACAATGCAAACAAACAAAAACCCACACAGACCCAACACACGGAAACTCACTGTGGCTGTGCAGCGAGCCATTTCAGCACACGTGGGTCGTCCTCTTCTGCTGCACCTCCCTCCCCTGTTTCCTTTCTTCCTTCTGCTTCTTCCAGATCCGGCCCAAGCAAATCCACTGTGAGCACTTGCTGAGGTGCAAGGCAGGGAGCTTTTGGGGGGGGAGGAGGAGGAGGGGGGGGAAGAGCCGGGGCGTTCTTGGGGAGGGAGGGGTTAACGCTTATATGTGTAGCTCGCAACACAGAGGACGTGGTGCCACCTGTGTGGGCTGCACGCATGACCGCCACACCACTGCTGCTAGGGAGGGTGTCGCTGACTGAAAAGGTGAGGGGAAAAGAAGCTGGATGTTAGATAAGAGGGAGGGAAGGTGTAGGTGTGTTTGCATCCCCCTGTGCAGCTGCGCAAAGGGCTGGCGAAACCATTGCTTCAAGGGAGAGGGAGAGAGTTAAGAGAAGCACTCATAGGCGCACACGCACACGCACGCGCACTCGCACACAAACATGCACGAGGAAACTATTGTCATCTATCTTGTGGGTGCACAAAGAAACCTGTCTCCTGTTGGTGCCAAAGGAGCTCAAAGGTTTACGATGCATTGAATTAATAGTGTCCTGCCTCCGAGTAGGGTGCACTGACGATTACACACTGCACACTGCGTTGCAGCACAAACGATCTTGCACTACGCACTAAAAACAAGTAGCACTTCAGATCCGAGTAAGTCACACAAGAACATTTAAACAAATGCACGCAATTCAGCGTCGGCTCGTTAGTATTTAGCCTGAACCCATGAATACGAATTTGATTTCACAGTACCAATATGCACTGTCAAGGCCCTGTCTCTTATCATCACGACATCACCTTCTCCAGGTCTGCGTGCATTTGTACATGGGCATGTTCTTTTCTCTCATTCCTTATGATCTCACCCTCAGAGTGTGAAAGCGTTCACACACCTACCCCACGCACCTACAGCGCCAGCCACACGTCCCCCGCCCATAGCATGCTGCCCAGAAGCTATGCCGGCTGCAGCTGCAAGCACTTCTTGACCCAGCACAATACCCTCGTACTCCACCTTATCACCCTCCCACACTTGCGTGCCATCTTCGCAGCTGGATCCAGCATCATCGCATGCTCCCCCTTTCACAGTACCGCTAAGTGCAGACCCTGCCTCTCTGCTTGCAGGGGAGGGATTGCTAGCCTCTCCCCCCCCACCCTCAGCTACCATGCCCGTCCCTGAGTGTTGAGCTACACCGTCCCCAGTTGCCTTTACCACACCCTGCCCTCCTCTTCCTGTACGTTGTACTCCTCCCAGTGCTGCCGCTGTCCCCTCTACCACAGGTCCTCCAGCAGCACTCTCAGAGCAATCGTAGGGTACAGTGGATATGACAGGGTCGTATGACTGCTCCCTCCTCCAGCGGCGCAGCACGTACTTGCTGAAGATGAAGCGCTCTGCCGCTTGACTGTACAGGTGTGTGTGTGTGTGTGTTGTGTACCTTGATGCAACGTCCAGGGCAGTAACTGAGGGCACAGAAAATTTTAGGTAAGGCAAGGGATATGAAACAACTGGTTGTTGTCCCGCAGTGCGCGCTTTACCTGTCAAGAAATAAAGGGTTTACTTCACTCTCTTCATTGTTTCACAGAAAGAACGAAGACATCCCTTGCTTCCGACTCAGGCATAGCACCTATGAGGTCAACATTACCCCCTTTCTCGACCCTACAGCTGCTATGCCTGAGTCGGAGAGGTCAGCATCACCTCCTTTCTCAGCCCCACAGCTGCTATGCCTGAGTTGAGTGTATCTTACATCTGAGGTAAAAACAAAATTCACGTACTTCTCATTTGATGTTGTTTTGGTTTACACACCCTGCGCATTTGATTTCTCATCAAGGCCAGATCACGAGCACTCGCATACATTAAGTTGTTACGACGCAATCTAGGATTTGTCTTAAGCTGTGCCCAAGTGGAAACAGCAAAATTTAAGCATGCCATCCCACTCTAGCAAGGCCACTACACACACACACATACACACATGCATATACACACAAAACACGACATACACACACACGCACACACCTGTCCGTCTTAGCTTGCGTCTGGGTGTGAGGTAGCAAAGCTTCATAGCAAGCGTTCACAGAAGCGTTGCCCCCCGCACGCTCCATGGCCTCGACTAGATCTGGTGTCCAGCGATCCAGGGTCACAGAGCGCACCTTTGGATTCATAAGCAGCATTCACCTCACATCATGTGTTTACTTTCCATAGCTTTGTGTACCATGTCATGTGACGATATATCAGTGCGTCATGCAAACATGCATATCGATCCTGTGAGTAATTAACAGGCTGGGAACAAATGTCCCTATGGGAGCGGTGCGGATCTGGTGTGCTCAAAATGGTCTCTCAAAGCATTGAGGTTCAAACGCTCAAACAAAGTTATATACGTTTCACACGTTTACCCACACACATGCACATACACACACAAGCACGTAAATTGCTTGTACCTTGGAAATGTGTACGCCCAAACTGCGATGGATGCCAGCACAGCGGATGCACAGGAGCACGCCGCATATTGTCGACGCCCTGATGGGTTTCAGGTTCGTGTGTGTGTGTTTGTGTGTGTGTGTGTGTGCGTCAGCACGTATATGTTTCCAACACACTCGTGTACACTCACATACTCTTGCATGACATGCCAGAAAACTGGAAAATTGTTGGGTATTCTTCCAAAGGTGCTGTGGCGTGCAGATCAAGGTAAGCCTGAACTGAACCCAGGTCCTTTCTGCTGCAAAGCTCCCACAGCCGTAGAGTTGTACTTTTACAAAAAGACGGTAAGCAGCCCCACGGCCCCCTACCCAGATCACCTACTTCCTCAAGAGTCCAAATCCAAAGCTACATGGTCATTGCCTATAAAATCATTGATAAGCAATGTAGCGAGCGCAGATATAGCGAGCCGTACATCTCACCAAGTTGGCAGTGTAGCGCCCTCCTTGCAATCTGCGGCACATAAGTACAGTGCCACGTGTGGGCATTGGGGTATTAGAATGGAGGAGATACCAATAAGAATGACAAGAAGCAAGCACAAAAACATGATACACAGCATTTGCAGCTTGTTTTGACTGTGACCTAGGGCATTCAGGAATTCCCAGTGTGTATGATAGAATGGAGGAGATACCAATAAGAATGAGAAAAAGCAAGCACGAAAGCATTATACACAGCATTTGCAGCTTGATTTGACTGTGACCTAGGGCATTCAGGAATTCCCAGTGTGTATGATGCCAGGGACGGACGTGATGCATGCTGCTGTTGCTGCTGACCCTCCCTCCCCTCAACTCGCAACGCAGCGTGTCATCCCAAACCCCACCATTCATGGGACTTTGTCGATACTTGTGCAGGTATATTTCTTTGTGTTCCTGCTTTCTGGTGCACTTGCCTGCACAACTTGTGTTGCCTTCCAGGGTGAGCACGCGTGCGAGGGAGCTGCAGAGCTCCTTCTTCTGCTCGTGGCTGAGAGGCACCTGAAGTTTTCGGTCGGTGCGTGGTTAGGACTGGCCAAAGCCAAACAACACACGCACACAATTGAGAATTCCGGTGGGCACTCGAAAATGAGCGGTCATATGCAGTGTGTTTGTTCAGTTCAGACATACCACAAGCGTGCACAGTCCAGGACATCATGGAAGATCAAGTGCTATAATGACAAGTGCTAATGACACGTGTGTACAGCTGTCTCTGTGAAATTAAAGGGTGCATGTTGTAAGGGGCATAAAAAGGCTGAATATTGTGGATGACGTCGTGCAATAATGAATGAAGGTTGTGTACATTTGCAAGGAACTCGGAAGGTACCCCTGAGCACGACAGAGAGCGTTTGGTTTTGAGGAAGTTCCAGGTCCTTTGTGAATGTGGTGCATTGGTTTGCAAATGAGAGGACAATAAGAGCAGTAATTGAAAGGAGGGCAAGGACCTGTCAGATGCACCCTTGCAAAGGCTCAAGCGTTTGACTACGCCAAAATAAACTTAGCTGGTTGGTTTGTTGAGACGTGTTAAAGCAATTTTCTCTTTCTTTTTGTACTCTGTTGGTCCTACCTCTCTGACAGGGCCTTTTTTGTCTGCTGGTAAAGGAGTTTTACGGTACTCGATACCAAAGTGGCTTTCTTTTCCTTAATCAATGTGGGGAGTGGTTTTTACTGCCTGCATAGTTTTATCTTTTCTAAAGCAAGGCAATCCCTACCCCTATTGTATGGCCAGCACCTACCCTTGTTTAAAAACCAGCCCCTTGACAAACCGTTATAACCAGAACTTGCCCTTATTTGATATTTTACGCAAGCACAGAAAAAAAGCATGGTGTGCGTTCATGGGAGAAATTTACACGTCAGCCGTGTTGCGCCCCAGCCCCTCTGGGGCTCTTTCCCTCGCCCCTCTGGGGACCACACACATTCAAAGGCAGCGCAAACACATGTTAAATGTGCTAGATGTGAGGGTGTAAGTGCTCATGTGTGTGCATGTTGCTGCAGTAGCTCATCTCTAACAGCGCGCTCAATGTTGCAGCAACGCTGAGAGTCATGCTGCAACGATGAATGCTGCAACGATAACCGGTGTGCTGTTGGAGCACACGTACAACAGTTATCACAATTTTTACATTTTTTTACATACGCAGCCTAGCAGTCGCACGTTTTTGACTGATGGCTTACTCTGTAACTCTGTTCGACCACACGTACAACAGTTATCACAATTTTTACATTTTTTTTAAATACGCAGCCTAGCAGTCGCACGTTTTTGACTGATGGCTTATACTCTGTAACTCTGTTCGATCACACGTACAACAATTATCACAAATTTTACATTCCTTTTACATACGCAGCCTAGCAGTCGCACGTTTTTGACTGATGGCTTATATTCTGTAACTCTGTTGGATCACACGTATACAACACATACGGGGATGAAGTAACAACCGGGCAAGAGCTGTTGCACAGAGATTTTCTGTTGTAGCTACCTTGGCCTTGGGCTGCGTGTTCTGAGGCACGGCACCGGTGATGCACTGGGGGCTTGAGGTGGCACACCCAGGGGCTCCAGTGTGGCCTATGAATAAGGTGTTGTATGGATGGAGCATTTATGATGCATTTCATATACGAAGGGCTGGCCAGAAACCATACATACATATACGTACATGCGATACGTATTCAGTATTTTTAGCAGGGGACTTTTACATGTATGGCCATACAAGGCAAGAGTTTTCAGTCTGGCAAAAAAATTATGCATGCTACAATTTAATAGCACAGAGCACTAGCTGAGGCCCCAGCGTGGCCATGGTTTATGAGTATGGTGGCCTACGTTGTGCGTAAAGAGGGAATGAATGGTGATTCATGCAGAAAGTGCAAGCACTAAAAGCGTGGGTTAGGAGAGGAGTTCCTCGAGCAGTGGGACAATGCGAGGTGGACTATGTGAGCGAGGGGTGAGATGAGCTAGGTGAGCGAGGGGGAACAAAATCAATCACAGCATTTTGGACAAGCAGCTGGCTTGACGTCATATGATTAGAGTTGGCCAGAACTGTATATCTACACCGTATATGACCGTATGAATGGTGATTTCCCTGCTAAAAAATACTGTATGTACACCGTATATACCTACAAATGTATGGTTCAAGCCAAACCTACATATGATCTAAAAGGGGCGCTTCACGATAATGCTCACGGGAACAGCAGCGGGAGCCAAGGTCTGTTCTCCTTGTACGATACAGTTCAGCGTATGAGGATCTGACTGAGCTCTCTGCACATAGCTCTGATCAATCACGGATATTGTATGCATGTAATGTCTGTGGCAGAAACCCTTCCGCATCTGACATTCTATGATGATGACCTTGCTTCGAGGTTTAGCTGCCACCTCAGCCTGAAGGCCTTGTGGAACCAAATCTCACACTGATGTGCAGCATTAGTACCGTATCAATTCTCATGTACACACAGCTCCGGATCTACACAACAAGAACGCTTAAGTCCACACTGCTTTATATATATTTTTTGGTGTCAGATACAGCTCGTAAGTCCCATCCCATTCTGCTGCAACTGTAGGGACGTAGCTGTGCGCTTTAACTTTTGCTGCGCAGAACACACACTCACACAGTGCCATCCCATTCTGCTGCGACTGTGGGGGCGAAGCTCTGTGCTCTTGCTGCGCTGCTGCTCTACTTTGGAAGTATGCTCTCTCAGCCTCCAGCCCCTCTGAGTCAAGCAGCAGGCACTTTAAAGTTGCTGACCTGAAGAGTGTGGCAACAGAGGCAATAATATTAAATGGCACAAATGTACACGCACACGTATGAGGATGCACAAATCAGTTGGCATGAGCCCTGTAGCAAGCATTCTCAGCTGCCAAGCTGGAGAGTGTGGCAACAGAGACAGTGTGTGATGGGTGGCAAAAAAGCACACACATGTATGTTGATGTGCATGCATTGACAAGTTGTGAACGAGCAGAAAGGTGCGTACGCACGTACTTGAGAAGCACACATACACACACATAAGCACATACGCACACCATCTGACCTGAGGCGCACGTTTACTCCTGTGTCCGTCCCATCTTGAGAAGTGTGGGTGAAGGTCTGAAGTGCCTCCAAAATAGGGATCAGCTGCTCAGCAAGCTGCACGCAGCAGGGCGCCCCCCTGACAGCAAGAAACTGGACCACATGCAGGGCCTGTGTTTGTATGGCAGAACAACATTTACACACATGTGCTTGCAATGCTAAGCGACCTGTGGGCTGGATGAGTGGTAGGCACTTGTGGATTTTTGAGTCCAGGCATGCACTGAAGGAGAAAGCAAACCAGTTTTAACCTTCATTAACCATCATAGTGCCTGCATGCATGTGTACACATGGCACGCACTCAAGGGATCGCTGAGTATTAAAATGGTTTTAATTTCTATAGTCTGCAACGGTGTATCATCATATCATCATGCAACGCAGGCAGGCAAGGGACGGCCTGCACGCTCCCATACGATACGGAGCTATGAGTCTGCTTGAAAAAAGGTTTGCGAGAAGAAATCTACACATTGCAGCAAACATACAAGCAAATGGTGGATGACCATGATTCTCACTGGATCTGAAGATCTGATGCACAAAAAACTGCTTAACCGACTTGCCTGGACAGCTTGCAGAAAGGCGTGCGCGCAGTGCGCAGTGCCAAGTCACAGGTTTTGCTGCCGGCTACCTACTCAGGTACTTAAGCAAGAAGCTGCCTTCAAAATTCATCAATTTTAAATCACCCTGTCGAAAGTAGCACCGTGAACTTTTCAAAGGTTGCACCCTGTCAAAGTGCTAAAGCACCGTGAAACTTCCTGACCTTATAGATCTTCCTCCACCTGCTGGAGGGAGCCTGCAACCTGAGTGTTAGGGCAGCCTGGAAAAGCAAGGAAAACAACGGGAGCTGCATGAGAAAGAGACGTCTTTAACATGAGCATGTGTACGGTTGGCTAGAAACGTAAATAAATGCACACCGTATACGACCATACACAAGGTTCCCCTGCTAAAAGTACCGTACACACACACCAAAAATACAAACATATGCACGGTCATGGTCAACCTAAACGTGTGGGAAGCATGCCTTCTTGTGAGCAACCATCAGGTTGTGCTACAGGTCAGTTGCAAGAGCTGTGTGAAACACTGTAAGGAAGTTGCGTGAAGTACCGGTGTTGAACACGGCGTAAAAAGTGCCTGCACGATGAGGTAGCACGATGAGGTAGTCGATGTCCGTCAATACACATAGGGTGCTGGAGTTATTCAGGATGTAGCAAGCGTGCATGCCTTTGACTTATTTCCCAAGAGTGCACGCACAAGCTCTTGGCAGTTTATCTGCACCCGCTCTGGTATGGAACTCAGCAAGCATGGCACCCACAAAGATTTGCGCCGCCTGCCCCACGTGGGTCAGCTCCCTCAAATCACTGAGTTGGCTACCGGTAGGTCCCCTGATGTGTGTGTGTATGGTGTATGTGGGTGTTTATGTGTATGTGTGTATGTGTGTTTATGTGTGTGTGTGTGTGCGTGTGTGTGTGAGTGTGTGTGTGCGTGTGTGTACGAGTGTATGTGTAGGAGTTCATAGAAGTGTGTATGCATGTGCAAAAAAAAGATCAGTTCAACCTGGCTGTACGCTTGCAACAAAATTGTGCACGGCAAGTTCTGACCTCAACCAGAGGTGTGATCTAGAAAGTCATTTACGAGCAAAATGGATTGGTCGCCTCATTGTACGTGCAAGCAGCCTCACCAGGGTTCCTTTGAGGTGGCGCTTCTTGTCAAAACTTCCCCAGCACTGCCGGGCTGTTGCTTGACACTTGCACCCGCAAGTTGCTTCTCGCCCCATGCATTTCCACGTGGCTGCTCCTTTGGAATGCCCAGTTGCCTCTGTTCCCTGTTCGGGCTTCTCATTGAACTTTGGGCTGTGGAGTCAGAAGTGCCACCCGGCATGGCAGACGGTATGGCGCTACCGCTCCATTTCTTGAAGCCCATTCTTTTGAGGCCAGGCTCCACCTTCAGCTCTGTGTGTGTATATGTGTATGTGTGTGTGTGCATGTATGTGTGTAAGTATACATGCTTAAGTGTGTGTGCGTGCTTGTGAGTGTGTATGTGTGTGTATGCTTGCTTATGCGTGTGTGTGTGTGTATGTGCGTGCGTGGGTGTGCGTGTTGGTGTGTGTGTGTGTGTGTTTGTGCGAGCGTGCGTATGAACGTGCTGGTGTGTTTGTGTGTGTGTGTGTGTGTGTGCGTACGTGTGTATGTGTGTATGTGTGTGCCTGTGTGTGTGCGTATGTGTGTGTGCATACGTGCATGCGTGTGTGCGTGCTGGTGTGTGTGTGAGTATGTGTGTGTGTATGCGTGTGCGTGTATGTGTGTGCGTGTGCGTGTGCGTGTGCGTGTGCGTGTGCGTGTGTGTGTGTGTGTGTGTGTGTGTGTGTGTGTGTGTGTGCGCGCGCGTACATGCATGCGTGTGTATGCGTACGTGCATGCGTGTGTATGTGCTGGCGTGCGTGTGTGTGTGTTTGGGTGTACCAAGGAAGTTCTGAGGAGTTGGAAGAAGCTGGTCATCAGACACAAACCAGAAAATTTTATTATAGTTATTGTTAATGTTTCACCACTGTTTTATATTATACGAGGCACGCCAGTCATTCCCCTCGGCAAGCTTTCCGCACCAAAACGTTAAGCCTGCAGCCTATATTTTGTTTAAAAATGAGTGACCCGAGGCTGGATTTCTTCAGCCAAGAATTTGATGCGGGCCTGGCGCTCATTGCAGCGGACCTGCAGCCTCCAGATCTTACAGCCCCCGCACTGGACAACATGTCAAAATGCCGCTTACTGCTGCCCAAGGAGATGCCTGAGTCGTTGGCTGGAGTCAAAGGAAAATCAGGGGCAGAGGTGCGCATGAGTGCATGTCTAATTGCATGAGCTACAGGCTTGCTTTGTGTCCTAGTGTCTGTGTTAAGACGTCTCTTTCTCTCGTGTGTGTGCACGCGTGTGTGGGCATGCGATATGCGTGACCCAACATGCACGAAAGCTGTCGCTTGTCTGGCCTCAACAAATTTGGGCTGTGCCTCATTTGCGCAGACCACCCGTCAGAAGCACCAGGGCTTGAGGGATAAAACGCTGACAAACATCCAGCGTATTCGAGAAAGGACAAATATTTCGTTGCAGGGTGGGTTTAAGAATGCTGGCAAGCATTGTTAAGCCAGGATCACTCTTTACCTTTGCTTCTCGTACGCATGTGCCAAGATACACGCGAGTGCTCATATACATTCATGCACACATACATACATACATACATACATACATA
>Ga0307974_1003544_pt1 | contig 11238 bp, 8 predicted proteins | sample OrgLakmetagen784_FD_201812 | JGI IMG/M metagenome (GOLD analysis project Ga0307974, IMG submission 201812) | Saline water microbial communities from Organic Lake, Antarctica - #784 | ecosystem: Environmental > Aquatic > Non-marine Saline and Alkaline > Saline | place: Antarctica: Organic Lake... | reverse complement strand
CTCGGCCGCCTGTTTCGTCGCGCCAGATACCTTCAGGATCAAGTGATGCTCATAGGCGTCGCGGAAGCGCAGCATCCGCTTTGGCAACGCCTCGGGCAACATCTGCGAAAAGCGCTGCATAATCCGGTCGAGCAGATTGCTCGGCAGCAGGCCGAACTTTTGCAAGCGCGTGTCCAGCGCCCCCTTCATTCCAAACAGCATGGGCATTCGCTGGGTGCCGAGCCAGTGGATCAGCAGCAGCGTGTCCTTGCCGTAGCGGTGCGCGATGTCGAAGCAGTCGCGATGCAGGTACTCGCCCGAGATCGGCAGCTCGTCGAGTTCGGTCAGCAGGCCCCGCCGCAGCGCCGTCAACTGTGCGGTGTCATTGGTGCCGACGTAGTAGACCTGCGCCTCGTCCTCGGTCTTGAACGTGTCGAGGCGCAGCGCGAAGACGGCTATCCGGCCCGCAGAGCCGGAGCTTTCGTAAAGCGCGCGGGGGTCGGCATTGTATCGACCGGGCGTGTCGGCATCGACGTCGCGGACGACCTGCGGATACCCATCATCGGAGGCCCTGCCAACGTCACGGATCGCGTCACGACCGAAACTGCCGTCTTCGACGCGGCGCAAGATCTCTTCGGGGTCATTGCCAAGATCGATGCCCAAGTGGTTCACAAGCTCCAGCTCGCCCGTCTCGGTGCGGCGCGCGAACAGCGACAACTCGGTATAGGCCGGGCCGCGACGGACCAGTGCGCCGCCTGAATTGTTGCACACCCCGCCCACGATGGAGGCCCCAAGACAGGATGAGCCGATGATGGAGTGCGGCTGCCGCCCCAACGGATCGAGCTTCTTTTCCAGCTCGAAAAGGGAGCCTCCCGGCAGGCTGACAACCTGTTCGCCGTCGCCGAGCAGGTGGATGGTCTTGAGCCGCAGTGTCGAGATGACCACGACGGGGCGGTCGTAGCTGCCCTTGGGTGTCGAGCCCTCGGTCAGGCCGGTGTTGGTCGCCTGCATGATCACGATTACGTCGGCGGCTACACAGGTTTGAAGACAGCGCCACATCTCGATCAGTGTGCCCGGTCGGACCACGGCCAGTGCTTCGCCTTCACCGGAGCGCCAGCCCTTGCGGTACCGTTCTGTCGCATCGCCGGTCAGGGCGTGCGAGGCGCCGACGATGTCCCTTAGCGTGGACACCGTTGTTTTTGCAGTATCTTCGAACATGAGACTTCTCACCCTCTGCGACGTCGCTCGCCGACGGCCACGGATCGGGGCGATCCCGGCGGTGGCGCGGGTTGACATACTTCCTTCGAATTATGCTAGCCGCTGACTGGCCGTTTGACCAGAAACCCGATCCGCGACTCGTTGCCATTTCCCCGCTTCTGTTAAGGAAGCGTTGCAGTTCATTCCGGCCCAGTTGAAGGTGCTGGAATACGGGCAAAAGGAAGATAGTGATTCTCTTATCGTGTGTAACCCTCAAACAAGTGGTGGCTTGCTAGTGGCTGTGGCTCCTTCAGCAAGGGCAAAAATCGAGCAAGCTCCGAAAAGCCAGGGAATTACTGCCAGCCCGTTCGGGGAAATGGTGGCGCAGTCTGGTGGTACAGACAGCAGACTTCCGTGCCTAGAATGGCTGAACTCCTTTCATAGCTTGGTGGTTATCCCGCTGGAAGCCTGTCCGGCGGTTTCATTCAGCGGATGGTTATCCCACCAAGGGCTCGCGCGAGCTCGATCATCGGCGCCGGATAGACGCCCAGCAATATCACCAACCCCGCTACAGCAAGCACAACCAGCCCCCCTGCCCGCGAGCCCCAGTCATCGGACGCATCGCGACGGTGCATTCCCGGCTCGGCCATAAACAACGTGATGGTGACCCTCAGGTAATAGTAAAGCCCGATGGCACTGCCAAGTATGATGCCACCTACCAGCCACCAGCGTTGAGCCTCCACGCCCAGGGCGATGAGATAGAACTTGCCGATGAAGCCGACGGTCGCCGGAATGCCAGCCAGCGACAGCATAGCCACGGTAAGTACTGCGGTCAGATAAGGGCGTCGCCAGAACAGGCCGCGATAGTGGTGCAGCGCTGCTGCGTCTTCGCCGCTGACCGAGCTCGAGATCAGGATGACCACGCCAAACGCCGCCAGAGTGCTCAACACGTAGGTGATCAGGTAGACACCTCCCGTTTCCGCCGCCAGGCCGTCCGCGACCACCAGCACAATGAGCAGGTAGCCGAAGTGCGCAATGGACGAATAGCCGAGGATGCGTTTGAGGTTAGATTGAGTCAGCGCCAGCAGGTTGCCGATTAGCATGCTGGCAAGTGCCAGCCCGGTAAACACCGCGCGCAGCCAGTCACCCTGGGCAACCGGCGTCGACAGCATCAGCCGCAGCAGCAACGCGAATACCGCCACCTTGCTGGCAGTGGCCAGAAAGGTGGCCGCCGGCCCCGGCCCGCCCTCGTAGACGTCCGGGGTCCATAGATGAAAGGGCACTACCGAAAGCTTGAAGCCCAACCCAACGAGCATCAGGCCAACGCCCGCCAGGCCCCAGATACCGGTGTGCGAATCAAGGCTGGCCATCAAAACGTCGATCCGTAACTCACCGGTTTGAGCATAGAGCAGCGCCATACCGAACAGCAAAAATGCGCTGGCGGCGGCAGAAAGAATCAGGTATTTAATGCCGGCTTCAAGGGAGCGTGGCTCATGGTAAGCGTAGGCCAGCATTCCATAGAGCGGCATGGATAACAGCTCCAGGCCGATGAACAGGCTGGCCAGGTGCCGACTCGCCACCAGCACCAGGCCCCCTGCCGCCGCGCACAGCAGCAGAACATAAAATTCTTCGCGGGCGCCGTGAAAAGACTCAAGATAACCATGAGCCAGAATCGCGCAAACCAGGGTCGACGCCAGTATCAAGATCCCGGCTAATAGCGCCAGACCATCAAAATCGAGCAGTGGCGTGTGTACCGGAATCACCCGCCAGGCAAACACCTGAGCGATCAAGGCCAGCCCCAGGCCCAGCACGCTGGCGGCAACCGTTACGGCGTGCTCGCGACGCCAGGCGATGCCAAGCATCACCGCAATCGCCGTCGCGGCGACTAGAATTATTGGCAGATAGGCGATAAGAACAGCAACGGGCATCAGCGGGCCTCCGGCATTAGCGTAATGGCCGCACCCGGCCCGGCATCGACGCCCCGCTCAGGGGCGCCCGAGATCTCGAACACCCGCTGCACCTCGCCCATGGCGGCTTCGGTGGTATCAAGCAGCGGCTGGGGGTAGATGCCAAGCCATATAAGGAGCACGACGATGCTCAGCATCATGGCAAATTCCCGGGCATCAAGCCCCTTCAATGGCGTGTCGCTGCGAGGCGGGCCATAGTGCACGCGCTGCATCAGGATCAGCGAATAGATTGCTGCCAGCACCAGGCCAAAGCTTGCGATCACAACCACCCAGGGTGCCGTGGCAAACGTGCCGAACAGCACCATAAATTCGCCGACGAAATTGGCGGTGAGTGGTATACCTAGCGAAGCGGCAATAAAGAACAGCCAGAACCCAGGCAGGCTCCCCAGCCGCCCCCACAGGCCGCCCATCTTGTCCATTTCACGAGTATGCAGGCGCTCGTACAGCTGTCCGCTGAGAACAAAGAGCCCCGCTGCGGAAAAGGCGTGGGCCAGCATCAGTACTATCACACCCTGTAAAGCCAATAGAGAGCCGGAATAGATGCCAATCAGTACGAACCCCATGTGGGCGATACTGGTATAGGCGATGAAGCGCTTAACGTTCTGTTGCCCACAGGCCAGCACCGCACCGTAGTATATGCCGAGCAGGCCAAGCCCCATGGCGATGGGCGCGAATGCCTGGGATGCTTCTGGAAACAGCGGCAAGGCGAAGCGCATCATGCCGTAGGCTGCGGTCTTGAGAAGTATTCCCGCCAGATCCACGCTGCCGGCGGTCGGTGCCTGAGCATGGGCGTCCGGCAGCCAGCCGTGCAGTGGCACTACGGGCAGCTTGACCGCAAAGGCGATAAAGAAGCCCAGCATCAACCACGTGGAAAGTGTCGGCGACAACGTGGTCTCCAGCAGCACCTCATAGCTGAAAGAATACACACCGGTGTTGGCATGGTGAGCGAACACCAGCCCCAGGATCGAGACCAGCATCAAAAGCCCACTGGCCTGGGTATAGATAAAGAACTTGATGGCCGCGCCGATGCGAGTTTTGCCCTTCGAGCCACTATGGCCCCACAGAGCAATCAAGAAGTACATCGGCACCAGCATCAGCTCCCAGAAGAAGAAGAACAGGAACAGATCGATGGCCAGAAACACCCCGACAACGCCGGTGAGAATCCACAGCAGGTTGAGATGGAAAAACCCGATCCGGCGCACAATCTCGTTCCACGAACACAACACCGCCAGCGCGCCGAGAAAGCTGGTCAGGGCGATCAGCACCAACGACAGACCATCCATGGCAAGGTGAAAATCAATGCCAAAACGTTCAATCCAGACCACCCGGAATTCCAGAGCCCACTGGGTAGTCGAGCCGTCCAGCGCCGGCAGATGGAAATCGTACTGTGCCCACAACCAAAGCGAAATCAACAGCTCGACCAGCATGGTAACAAGCGCGATCCAGCGCGTCGGCTTATCACCTAATCGCTCTATCTGCCAGCACAGGAGTCCCCCGACGAATGGGATCACAATTAACCACACCAGTATCATAAGCGTTGCATCTCCTTATCCGGGTTTTGCACAATCCCTAGAACGCTAGCACCAGGCTCAGTAAAATCAGCGTGGCCCCGACCACCATGGTGGTAGCGTAGCCGCGTAATTTGCCTGTCTGGGTTCGGGAAAGCCCTAAATGTACAACACGCAAAGCCTGGGCAATCAGGCGGAAGAAGGCATCAAACAGGTCGCCTTTCAGCATGCGCACCAGGCCACGCCAAGGCCTTACCAGCAGCCAGTTGAAAACAATGTCGAAGCCCCATGCCAGATGCCACAAGGTCCAAAGCCCGGCACCGATCCCCTGGCGAGTGATGTGTGCGAGCCCGTCGCGCTTGAAGATAAACAGCCAAGCTCCCAGGCCAAGACCAATCAACGCGGTGGCCGAAGCGACCAGCACAAGCGCGGTATGCCCCGCTTCCATGCCCTCACCGGGGCCAGCCGGCAGCACCCCACTCAGCGGCGGCGTAATCCAGGCGCCCAACAGCGTTGAGAGCAGCGCCAGGATCACCAATGGTAAGCCGTGGGCAAAGCCTCGCCCCGCTTTGGCCTGGCGGGCGCCATCACTTTTCATCTCACCATGGAAAATACCAATGATCAGCCGTGCGGTGTACAAAGAGGTCAGGAAAGCGCCAAACAGACCGGCAATCAGCAACCCTTGGCGGCCTGCCGCCAGCTCCTGCCAGAGAATCTCATCCTTGCTGTAGAACCCCGCAGTAACCAGTGGCAAGGCCACCAGGGCCGCACCGCCAACGATAAAACCCATGTAAGCCAGAGGCAGCTTTCGCCACAGCCCGCCCAGGCGACGCATGTCCTGTTCGTGATGGCAACTGATGATCACCGCGCCGGCAGACAGGAACAGCAGTGCCTTGAAGAAGGCATGGATCATCAAGTGAAACACCGCCGCGTTGAAGGCGCCAACCCCCAGGGCCAGAAACATGTAGCCGATCTGACTCATGGTGGAATAGGCCAGCACCCGTTTGATGTCGGTCTGGGCCAAGGCAGCGAAACCAGCCATCAGCAGCGTCAGGGCGCCAATCAGGCCAGTCAGGTAGAGCGCAGTGGGCGCCAACTCAAAACCCCATGCATGCGCGCAATCAAATAAACCCCGGCGGTGACCATGGTCGCGGCGTGAATTAAAGCCGACACCGGCGTGGGGCCTGCCATGGCGTCGGCAAGCCAGGTGTGTAGTGGTAGTTGAGCAGATTTGCCCACTGCTCCGCCCAGCAGTAGCAATGCCACCAACTCTACGGTTGGATCCCCCGCGCGCCACATCTGCGGTGCGAGAGAAAGGATCTCGGCAATGTTCAGGGTGCCGAGCTTGGCAAACAGCAAAAACATACCGATGGCCAGGAACACATCGCCGATGCGGGTAATGATGAAGGCTTTGAACCCTGCCCAGCCGTTGGCGTTATTCTGGTAGTAGTAGCCGATCAGCAGGTAGCTGCACATGCCGACCCCTTCCCAGCCCAGAAACAGCAGCAACAAATTATCACCCAGTACCAGCAGCACCATGCTGAACACGAACAGGTTCATGTAGGTATAAAAGCGCGTAACACCTTCATCGCCGCGCATGTACCAGGCAGCAAACAGATGAATCAGAAAACCTACGCCGGTAATAATTCCGAGCATGGTCAGCGACAACCCGTCCAGGGCAAGGCCCATAGTGGGCTGAAACTCCCCCACGGCTATCCAGGTCCACAGGGTAACAATTTGAGGATGGCTGGCATTAGCAACGCCATTGACAAAACCCAGTACCAGCAGTGCAGTGACCAGCGCGGCCAGCCCCACGCTGCCGACTCCCACAATGGTGCTGACACGATAGCTAAACTTGCCGCGGGAAAAGGCCAGAATCAGCGTTCCTGCCAGAGGCAACAGAAACGTCAGCGGCAGCAGAAGCGTGGTCGAGGGCAGTAACGTCATTATTTCCATTATCCGCGCATCCTGCTGACCGCATCGATATCCAGGGACTTAAAGCGCTGGTGCAGCTGAATCAGCAGCGCCAGACCGACGGCGGCCTCTGCAGCCGCCAGCGTGATCACCAGCAGAAACATGACCTGGCCTTCCGGCTGCTGCCAGGCCGCGCCGGCGACGATAAAGGCAAGTCCAGTGGCGTTGAGCATGATCTCAAGGCTCATCAGTATGAAGATCATATTGCGCCTGAACATCAGGCCCGCCAGCCCCAGCGCGAACAGGATGGCCGCCAACACCAGACCATGTTCCATGGGTACGCCGTTCATGGAGCATCCTCGCCAATTTTTGAATCCGACCCTGGGTGGCGTAAACGTCCGACATGAGAGGCCGTGACCAGTGCGGCCAGCAGCAGCAAAGCACTGAGTTCCACTACCAGCAGCCAAGGGCCGAACAGAATCGTGCCCACCTGCTTGGCACTCAGCACATCGCCCTGAATTAGCACGCCCGCATCGCCGCGCAACAGTAAGTCGATCAGCGTCAGCAACAAGACACCGGCGAGCAGCGATGGCCCCAGCCACGTGCGCGGTTGCAACCAGACGCGCTCCTGGGCGACTGCCGCCTCGCCGAGGTTAAGCATCATCACCACGAAAACGAACAGCACCATGATCGCTCCGGCGTAGACGATAATCTCAAGTGCGCCGGCGAAGGGCGCACCCAGGGCAAAGAACACCATGGCCACGGCCAGCAATGACACCACCAGATACAGCACCCCATGCACTGGATTGGGATTGCTGATAACCCCCAGGGTCGCCAGCACTGCGACCAGACCGCTCAGGTAAAATGCGTATTCCATGTTTCTCTCTCCATTCTTCTCCCCTCCTTTCCGCTTCTCTCCAGCGTAGCGACGCTGGCGATGCGGCTTCAGGGAAGCAGCGTGGTGACCTTGATCGGCTCGTATTCCGCCACGCCCTTACCCTTGTCTTTCCCGGCGATGGCCATGCCCGCTACCTTATAGAAGTTGTAGTTGTGGTCCTTGCCCGGGCCGCTGATCAGTAAATCTTCCTTTTCATATACCAGCTCTTGGCGGTTGTATTCACCCATCTCGAAGTCTGGCGTTAGCTGGATCGCCGAGGTCGGGCAGGCTTCTTCACACATGCCGCAAAAAATGCAGCGCGAAAAGTTAATGCGAAAGAATTCGGGGTACCAGCGCCCATCTTCCCTTTCGCCCTTCTCCAACGAGATACAAGCCACTGGACAGGCTACGGCGCACAGATTGCAAGCCACGCAGCGCTCCTCACCGTCCGGATCCCGGGTCAGCACAATGCGCCCGCGGTAGCGCGGCGACAGATAAACTTCTTCTTCCGGATAGTTGACGGTTTCGCGCTTGCGAAAGCCGTGCATAAAAACCATACCCAGGGTACGCAATTGCGACCAGGTACCTTTTAAAAGCCCCTTATACATAGCAGTTGCTCCTCGTTCATCATCCATTCGAATGCTCTCAGCCTGGCGCAACAAGCAATATCACCGCGCCGGTTACCAGCAGGTTGATCAGCGTCAGCGGCAGACAGACAATCCAGCCAAAGGTCATCACCCGGTCGTAACGCGGTCGGGGCATCGCGGCTCGCACCAGAATGAACAGCATCAAAAAGACACTGGTCTTGAGTACAAACCAGACAATGGGTGGCAGCAGCGGCCCGTGCCAACCACCGAAGAACAGCGTCACCACTAGCGCCGAAATCAGCAGCATGCCGACATATTCGCCGATAAAGAACATGCCGAATTTCATAGAGGAGTATTCAACGTGATAGCCGTCTGCCAACTCCTGCTCCGCTTCGGGCTGATCGAAGGGGTGACGGTGCACTACCGCGAAGCCGGCGATAAGAAAGTTACAGAAACCCAGAAACTGGGGAATGATGTACCACATTTCCTGCTGGGCATTGACGATCTCGCGCAGGTTGAAGGTGCCCGCCATGGCAACAACACCCATCAGTGACAGCCCCATGAATACCTCATAGGAGATGGTCTGGGCCGAAGAGCGCATGGCACCGATCAACGCATACTTGTTGGCGCTGGCCCAGCCCCCCAGCAGTACGGAATAGACATTGATGCCGCCCATGGCCAGGAAGAACAGCAGACCGATATTCCATTCCGCCACGCCCCAGCCCGGCGTGATGGGGATAATCATGAACGACAGCAACAGCGATGCCATAGCAATCGCCGGGGCCAGCACGAAGAGTGTCCGGTCGGCGAAGGGCGGTATCCAGTCTTCCTTGAAGAAGATCTTGATCATATCGGCGACCACTTGCAGGGAGCCGAAGGGGCCGACCCGGTTGGGGCCGTAACGGTCTTGCCACCAGCCCAGCAGGCGACGCTCTACCACCGTGAGGATTGCCCCCACCAGCACCGCTACCAGCAGAATGACCACTGCCTGGATCATGGCCACGGCGATATCCATCACCGTCGGGGTCAACCATTCGGGTCGCCAGTCGCCAAGGGTTATCCAGCTCATTCGCGCGCCTCCTTATGGTCGGGGCCCGAAGCCTCAAGCCTGGCCCAATCGCCGCTGCTGAATTCGCTGGATATTCCTGCCGGCAAGCTGACGATACCGCTGGGTAAACGCTGATCGCAGCGTAATGGCAGGGTAAGACACGCGGTCTCTGTTTCCAGTGTCAGCGATGCGCCCTGCTCAAACCCCCGCCGTGCCGCATCTGCGCTGGATAAACCAATGGTCGGCAGTTCCGCACGTTCTTCAATGGGCGCGGAGCGGGAGGAAGTTTCCTCGCCGCCAAACAGTCGCGGCAACACCAGCAGCTGCCAACGGTCCTGTTGCGGTTCGAAGGCCGCGGGGATATCGCTGGCATAGCGATACGCACCGGGCCGCGGTGCAACCAGGCGCACTCCGGGATCGCCGCCACGCAGATGTCCGCCCACTTCGTCGGTAAACTTGTTCCACGCCTGGTGCGAGTTCCAGCCTGGCGCCCAGGCGAACGGCACTTCCTTACGAGGCCGATCAAAGCCGCTGTAACCTTCCATGGAAAAGGTGAAGGGCGTATCCGGGTCTTGGGACGTGCGCGGTTCGCTTACCGCAATGTCGGCTCGCAGAGACGTTCGCCCACTGGAGCGATGCGGGGACCGGGCCAACTTAACGCCTTTAACTCGATAATCCGCGCTCAGAGAGCTCGCAACAATGTCTGCCAGTGCCGGATAATCCTGGGCACAGGCCTCAGTGGCCTGGTCCAGAGTAATGGTGCTGTCCTCGCCGCGAATGAGGCTGATACGCAGGGCGTGTAGCCAGCGCCAGCTTTGGTGGATGCGGGACTCCGGGCGTATATAGCTCGTATCGAAGACCTGGTAGAACCGCTGGGCCCGGCCTTCCAGATTGACCAGCGTGCCGTCCGCCTCGGTGAAACTGGCGGCGGCCAAGCCAAGCCTGGCTCGCTGCCAGGTGCGGGTACGCTGGTGATCAAGCACGACCAACGCGGTTGCCGTATCTAATGCGGCCTCAACCCGCGCTTCCGGCAGCCGGACGTACAGGTCGTTTTCCAACACCACGAGGGCATCTGCCCGGCCTTCGACGATTTCATCCAGGGCCCACTCCAGTGGACGACCGCCCAGCATGGTAAGGCCGGTGCTGTTGGCTTCCCGGCGTATCAACATCAGCCCGGCGCGCCTGGCGCGACGTGACAGCGCACGGGCAATACTGCCCGCCGCATCGAGCACCTGGGTAGATTCCAATGAGCCACCGCTGATCACCAGCGGTCTTTTTGCTGCCATCAGTTGCCCGGCCACTGCCTGCGCCGCCGTGGCAAAGGTTTCATCAAGCCCTGTCACCGCCGGTGCGTTCTCATCGATAATATGGGCAATGGCGAAACCCAAGCGGGCGATGTCCGCGGGCGCTAACTGCCAGCTACCGGCACTGATCTCGTCGAGTTCGGTGGTGCTGGGGTAGGCGATGAACAGTGGATGCTTGCTATCCTGAGCCAAGGTTTTTACGGCTTCGGCGTTCCACGTCGGGATGCCCCGCGCCTCTGCCAAAGCGTCGCGCCGGGCCAGTACCGCTTGGCGTACCGCAAGTGCCAGGCGCGCGGCGCTGTGCATCAGGTCTTCGCCCAGCACCAACACTGCGTCGTGGGCTTCCACCTCCCGCACGGTGGGAATCGGCAGGCCGCAGGAGCTCTCTAGTTGCGCCATACGCTCAAGGCAGGCCAGCTCCGCGGCGACGATACCATTAGAGAAGTTGTCCCGGCCCACCAGCTTGATTAGCTGATGATTGCTTTCCAGGCTGGCCCGTGGCGAGCCGATACCGATTACCCGCCGGGCGCTGCGCAGCAGATCAGCACCGCGATCCAGCGCCGGGTCCACTTCCAGAGCAACGGCGTCATCTGCCTGTTCGCTACGCCCCTCGCTCCTCCACTCTGGCTGACGCGGCCGGTCGGTGCGATTGACGTAGCCGTAGCCGAAACGTCCGCGATCGCACAGGAAATAACGATTGAGCTCGCCGTGATAGCGATTCTCGATGCGTCGAATCTCGCCGTAGCGTTCCCCCGGGCTGATATTGCAGCCCACGGCACACTGATGGCAGACGCTGGGCGCGAACTGCATATCCCACTTGCGAACGTAGCGGTCCGAGTGGGTCTGGTCAGTGAACA